>Ga0265303_10000940_pt1 | contig 17425 bp, 21 predicted proteins | sample Helome_2_FD_192494 | JGI IMG/M metagenome (GOLD analysis project Ga0265303, IMG submission 192494) | Marine sediment microbial communities from subtidal zone of North Sea - Hel_20160317 (Illumina Assembly) | ecosystem: Environmental > Aquatic > Marine > Subtidal zone > Sediment ... | reverse complement strand
TTCCAGGTACTGGGAATCAGAAAAAGACATTGGAATGACGATAAATGTCGGGATCACCAAGAGCAGCATGATGACCGTGGCCAGGACATACAGCCATAGCCGATTGCCATGGGTAACCTGGGTATCTGAAGCAGGTTTTTGCCACCAACGCATATCAGTGTTTACCGAACAGCGCGGTATCGAGTTTAAATAACCGTGACGCCGCGTATAGAATTATGATCGTCGCCACCAGCAGGACGACGCCGAGAGCGCTTGCCGCACCCCAATTGAACTGGTTTTCGAGGATCGCCGTGATCTGGGTAGCCACCATCACCACGCGACCACCACCGAGAACCGCAGGTGTGACATAAAAACCAAGGCAAAGTACGAATACGATTAACGACCCGGCCACCATGCCGGATAGCGACATAGGAAAATATATCTTCCAGAATGCCTGGATCGGTGTTGCGCCGAGATTAGCCGCTGCCTGCATCATGTCACGTTCTATTTTGCGCATTGAGCCGTATAGCGGCAACACCAGAAAAGGCAGCATGATGTGGGCCATGCCGATCAACGTACCCGTCAGGTTGTGCACCAGTTTGAGCGGCGTGTCCCAGAGGCCCGCGGAGATCGCGAAGTCGTTCAGAATTCCATTCTTCTGCAGTAACACCAGCCAGGCATAGGTCCGCACCAGCAGGGAGGTCCAGAATGGCAGTAACACCGCCAACATGAAAAACCCTGCCATGCGTTGCGGCAGCATCGCTAAAAAATAGGCCAGGGGGTAACCAATCAATATGCACAGCAGCGTGGTCAGAATGCTGACCTGAAAAGTCGTCATGAATACGCGTGCGTATGATTTGTATTCGATCATCTTCTGATAATGCTCGAGCGATAGCTGACCATCGTTGCCAACGAAAGAAAGATAAAACAGCCAGCCGACAGGAATCAGGATTATCGCCACGATCATCAGCAGCGCGGGCGTCGCCAGGCTTAGCAGCATGCGTTGTTCACGAACATCCTGATCCTTGAGCAATTCCCCGTTCAGGGGGAGGGTCTCGAAGTCGCTTCCAGTGCGGACGTTCACTGGTCGTCAGCCTGGGGAATGATGATCGCATCGCGTCGATTCAGGCCCAGGGAAACCTGATCCCCCGGTTTCATGATGTGCTGAGATGATGAAGAGTCGGTACCGAAGCGAAACGCAAGATCATGTTTATCGCTGATCGAGGTCAGCGCAAATGCTGTTTCACCCTGGAACACAAAATCGCGCACCACGCCGGAGAACACAATCGTTTTTTCCGCATCGATGACCTGGTCCTTAATGACGAATAGTCGCTCGGGTCGAATCACCAGCGTGCAATCAGAGCCTGAATCTCTCGGTACATCGGTAGCAACAAGATTGTTCTCGAAAAAAAGCTTACCCGAGCTATCGCGCGTTAACGGCAGCATGGTTGATTCGCCGATAAAATCGGCAACGAACGGGTTGGCAGGCTGGTTGTAAATGACATGCGGTGTATCAACCTGGGTCAACCTGCCCTGATTAATCACCGCGATGCGATCAGACATGGTCAAGGCTTCGCGTTGATCGTGAGTAACATAGACAGTGGTTACGCCTAGCTGTTGGTGCAGGTGCTTAAGCTCGATTTGCATTTGCTCGCGCAGTTTCTTGTCAAGCGCGGAAAGGGGTTCGTCCATCAGCAGGATTCGTGGGCGAAACACGAACGCGCGGGCGAGCGCCACCCGTTGTCGCTGCCCCCCGGAAAGCTGGTCAATACTTCGATCGCCAAGATCGGACAACTGGACGGTTGCCAGCGCTTCGGCAACGCGCTCGGCGCTTTCTTTTGCGTTGACTTGACGCAGTTTCAGCGGGAAAGCGACATTTTCCGCAACCGACATGTGGGGAAACAGGGCATAGCTCTGAAACACCATGCCAACATTGCGTCGATGCGGTGGTGTCAGAATCATCTCGGTATCACCGAAACGAATACTTCCCGCGTCAGGCCGGTTGAATCCGGCAATGGCCATCAACAGCGTGGTCTTGCCTGACCCTGATGGCCCTAACAGGGTCAGGAATTCGCCGCTGCGGACCTCGAGGTCTACCGAATCCAGAGCGTAGAACTGGCCAAATTTTTTGGTTAGACCCTGTATATGAATTGGCAGCGCAGTCGAAATTTCTGACGACTGGTTAGCGGCATGACTGGTCAAATTTAAAGCCCCGTTAGCCATGGTTGCCGGGTGGTTACCCGGCAACCTGCCTGGCCTGTGATTATTCGCTCATGAGTTCCATGTAAAGCTCAAGTGCCTCGGTTCTATGTTTGGCATAAAAATCCAGGCTGACGGGCAGCATCAATGGGACATTTTTTGGATGCGAGGGGAGGGATTCGATCAACTCCTTCGGTGCGGTTGTTACCTCGTAGGCTTTCTGGTTGGTCGGGCCGTAGGTGATATGGTAAGGCAGGTTTGCCTGGTACTGGGCTTTTGATATTTCCGCAAGAAATTTCATCGCCAGGTCCTTGTTAGGCGCGCCTTTTGGCATTGCGAAACAGTCGTAATCAAGCAGTGCCTGATTGAAGGTATAGCCGACCCTGGCGCCATCTTTTTTCGCATTATCGAAGCGTCCGTTCCAGCCTGTGGACATATCGACTTCGGCATCTTTCATGAGCTGAGCCTGCTGCGCACCGGAACCCCAGAATACAGCGATGTGGGGTTTTAACTCGCGAATTTTATCTATCGCGCGCATCATTCCAGCCTTGGTGGAAAGTACTTCATAAACCTTTTCCGGTGGGACGCCGTCTGCCATCAGAGCAGGTTCGAGAGCGCCATCGACATTATTTGCACGATAGGCGCGTGTGCCTGGGAATTTTTTTACGTCCCAGAAATCGGCCCATGATTTAGGGGCACCTGGACTGCCGGGTTCGCCATACTTGTCCGTGTTCCATGACATTACGGTCGCGAATACATCGGAGCCAACGCAGTAATCGCTATAGAGGTTGGGGTAGAAATTAGAAACATCCACCACACTGTAATCAATTTTTTCGAGGCAGCCTTTGGCGGCGGCAGATGCAGCGCCACCCGAGCCGGTAACGACCAGGTCCCAGGTGACAGAGCCCGATTGAACCTGCAGGCAGGTTTTCGACATGCTTGCCCCGGATTCCCGGTTTATGGCGATACCGGAGTTTTTGGAGGCATCATTGAAAAGCGCTGCGTCCTGTGCCGCGCCATAGCTGCCTCCCCAGGAAACTACAGTAACAGGTTCGGCGGATACGACACCGGACGCAAAGGTTGTGGAAGCTGCGAGGCCGGCGGCCAACATCATTGAGCGGACCCGTTGGGTCGGTTTCGAAAAATGAGTCATTATAGTTCTCCAAAGGTTTCTATCAGGGTTTGGTAATTATAAATTGTTATTTAATTCCACCGGGGACCGGGTGCCTGTAGTCCTCGAACCCGAAGTATAAACACCCTGTCGACGCTATTCTACAGATATTCGTGCAGGTAGTTACGATGGCCAATAGTTTTCTCCTGGGACTGGTCGTACCAGCGTAACGGTGAAGGATAAGCTGACTCAACAGTGCTAGCAGCGCGATAAAAAATGATTTCCATTGGGCAAACTGTCACTTTTTTCGCTATTCTCAAAGGTAGTGCATTGCTTGTCGTGGGCCTATTATAATTCCCAAGGCGATAACGATGATCCAGATTTAAACCGAATCCAGTCAAGAGGGCTTAAAATTGAACCAACGGCACAGACTTGTGTTAATGCCCGGCTTCGATGGCACCGGAAAGTTGTTTGCCTCCATCATCCCATTGCTCGAGCAGCACTTCGAACTGAGCATCGTGACTTACCCCGAACTCGATTCGTTTACCGATTATGTCGATTGTGCGCGAGGCCAGTTGCCGGAGGCAGCAGGGTTTTCACTGCTGGCCGAATCCTTTTCCGGCCCTGTCGCATTAACATTAATGGCGCAACAACCTGGCCGTTTCGGTCCATCGGTGCTAGCCGCGACTTTCGCGCGTTCACCGCTGCCGGCGTTGACGCGCATAGCGAATTATGTCCCCGAGAAAGTGTTTTCAATCGGGGCATTGAGCGAATTCTGTCTGGATGTCTGCGACATAGAAGACGAAGATATTTCCGAGACCCAGCCCCTGCCGATGAATGTGATGGAACAGCTCGATGGCGTGCTGTTGAAACACCGGATTTCGGTTTTCAGCCGGATCGACATCTCAGCGCTGTTACCCGATATCGATGCGCCGGTTCTCTATCTGCGCGCGGTGCAAGACCGGATTGTTGGCGAGACTGATGCGCAAATGATTGAGGAGTATTTGCCTGATGCTCATCGCGTCGATATCGATGCGCCGCATTTGTTGCTGCAAACCCGGCCGCAGCAGTGTGCCGAACTGATCATCAATCACCTTCAAACTCACAACTAGGCTGCAAACCGCCATTCAATATGTGACTGCATGGTAACTTCCAGACTGGCGTGAGCCGATCAGCTGTTGCGGACTGTCCGGTGTGCATTCCAGGCGGGAATCAGCAACACCAGTACCAGCGCCGAAAGTACCAGCAACAGCGCCAGCATGTCGGTGATACCCACCTGTTCATCGAGGATCAGGTAACTCGAGTAGACGCCGATCACGGGCACCATCAGCGTACCGATTGCGGCGATCGATGCAGGTAGTAATCCCACCGTTTTAAAATAGGCCCACTGGCAGAAGCTCATCGGGAACAGGTAAAGGTAAACCAGGGCGATTATTGCCGGGGTGCTGAGGGTGGCTGGATCGGGCAGGGGTTCGAACCAGGCCGCTACCAGCATGACCGGAATCGAGCTGAACAACAGTTGCCAGGCGATATTACTCAGCGTTGCTAACTGCCAGTCAATTTTCTTCAGCAATACAGTGCCGATAGCCCCTGAAATTGCCGCCAAAAGCATAATTAAAGCACCTACCGGAGCGCGTTTCAGAATCAGTAGATCGGGTCCGATCAAAACGCCGAGGCCAAGTAATCCCAGCAATAGACCGGCGATTTTGGTCATGGTGATATGTTCACCGAGCACATAGGCCGCGATTAATGTTGCCCACAGCGGCATGGTGAAGGCGATGATCGAGGCACGCCCGGCGGGCATCTGCGCTACACCGTAAGCCGAAAACACCATCTACCGCAGGATCGCAAAACTGCCGCATACAATCACCGGGCCTGTTTCCTGGCGTCGTAGTTTCCATCGATTGCCCGATAGCGCCGTCAGCAGCATTAAAATGCAGCCACCGACAATCAGGCATGAAGCTCGAAACAACCATATCGTCATTTCGGACAGGATGATTTTCATCCCCGGCCAGTTCAGACCTCAGAACAGTGATAATGAGGTCAATAGCAAGATCGGCGTGGTTGAAGACGGTGACAACAGAATTTAGCCTGGGTCGAGAAATGGGCCGCCAAACAGTAACACTGTCATGCCGACTCCGGTTGCAATCACCACGTTGTTGGTACGCCACATGATCAGCACCACGCAGGCCATGGCGAGGATTTCGCTGATACTGCCCTGGCGTACCGCGGGTGCCAGGATAGCCATGAATGCGCAGCCGGGCAGGGCCTCGAGTACCGGCTGTATGCCTCTGATATGGCGCAGTTGCAGGCCGATGAAGTAACCGGTGACGCGGGTCAGGTAGACAATTCCCGCCATCATTGCGATCGCTAACAAGCTTGCGTTTGCATCAACCATAGTCGCGCCGTACCTGCACAATGGCGACGATCATCCCAGCCAGTACCGAGCCCAGTAGAATCAGGTAATCTGCGCTATCGAGTTCAAACAGGATCAGTGCGACGATGCCGGACACGATCCACGGGGTCGGTCTTGATTTGGAGCCCTTGAAAAACAGCATCATCATGGTTGCCATCACCAGCGGTCCGGCGAAGTCGACCGCGCCCAGGTCGAGGTTGGCGAACAGGTGTGCGGCATTCAGGCCGAGAAAGGTAGAACATAACCAGCTGGTCATCATCGATACGCCGTAGCCGGTGACATAGCCGAGGCGGTCGACATCTTCGTCCATGCGGAAACTGTTGACCACGCCGGGATCGTTGAGCAGGAATAACCAGGCGATGCGTCGTGGCAGGCTATGGCCGTCAAAATGGTGGGTCATCGCCATGCCAAGCAACAGGTTACGCGAGCTGACCAGGGCTACCGACAGCGCGATCGTGCCCAGCGGCAACGGCGCCGTCCAGAATTCAAGTGCGGCAAACTGGCCCGAAGCGGTGAACACCGAGGCGCTCATCAACAATGCATGCCAGTTCTGGATGCCACTGGCCGCGGCGGCAATACCAAACATCACCCCAAACAGGAAGGTGGAGATGAAATAATCGCCAGAGGTACGGATGCCGAGTAATGCGCTGTGCCAGGTGGTCATTTGTGGTTACGCGCCAGCTTTTCAAACATGACCAGCGCGGCGAGCACGATGGCAAACCCGACCCACTGCAACAGGGTGAAGGTCTCACCGAAAATCAACCAGGCGAATACTGCGGCCATAGGCGGTTCAATCAGCGTGATCATCGCGGCCCGGGTCGCACCCAGTATTCGGGCCCCGGAGAAAAAGGCCACCCATGAAATACAGTAGGCGACACCGTTACCGGACAGGGCAACCCAGCCGATGGTGGTCTGTGGCTGGTTAAACTGGCCAAACAGTAGCAACGCCAGGCCGAAGATCGCGACCCCCCAGAGGCTCATATACAAATTGGAAACCAGCGACCCCACCTGTTCGACCACTTTTCCGTTGACCAGGGTGATGACCACCGAGGACAGCATGGCGAGCATCGCCAGCGCGACACCGACGAAGCTGATCTGCTCGAGGTTTACCCCCATGATCAGCATCAGGCCGGCGAAGGCGATCGTGCCCCAAAGCCATTGTGCGGCGCGCATTCGAACTGACCCGGCGAAGTGCTCATACACTGCCAGCGCCATCGGGTACAGGTACAGGATAAGAATGGCGAGGCTGATATTGATCGACACGATGGCGCCGAAGATGCCGTAGACAAACAACGCGCCAGCAATGCCGACGACGACGCTGTGCAGCAGCATGCCCTGTGGCAGGCGCAGGCTCTGCCTGACCATAATGGCTGCGCTGAGCAGGATCAGCACGGCAATGATACCGCGGCTGAAGGCTACGGTAAGAACATCGCTGCCGCTTTCATAGGCAAGCTTGGCCGTGGTTGGCAGAAAAACGACCCCGGTTCCGGAAAGCAGCATATAGATTATGCCGAGTGCATCGCGAGAGATCGGCTTTGCTGGCACTGTGCTGGTGGTCACGTCGCGGTCCTGGATTCCTGCTGTGTAATTTTCACGCGCGAAGATACCACAGGCGACAGCTGCGAATGTGGATTTATTTTTCGCCGGCCAGGCGCTGTTTTAATTTATAATTTCCCCTTGAATCCAGGACGGAAATACCGGGGGCAAGCAATATGCATAAGTATGCTATAGGTCATATTCCGCAGAATCTCGAACCCTGGCCGTTCGATAATCCGGACTCCGACTATAAAATCCTGCGCGGCAATCCGCGCGCCTCGGGGCGGCTCGATTTCGGTGGCAACGAGGCGTCGCATCGGCTTGGTATCTGGGCCTGTAGCGAGGGTGCTTTCGAATGTACCGAACTGGGTGACGAATTGCAGACCATCGTCAGCGGGCGACTGGTCTTGACCCGGGTAGGCGGTGAGTCGATCGAATGTGGCCCCGGCGACAGCATTTTTACACGCAAAGGTGAACGCGTAATCTGGGATATTCAGCAGGACGTGATCAAGATATTCTTCACCCACCTTGGCGACGGGACTTCGGGTTAGGCTGCTTGCTTTGCGACGAGCAGGGGTCTTAACATCCACAGGCCGATAATCGGCCCCGGCACCAGTAACAGGAAAATGTAGCGGGGACTGATTTGCGTGAGCATCGCGCTGGCCAGTTGGATGCTGAATATCGTAATCAGGAAACCAATTGAATTGACGATGGTAAGCGCCGAACCGACGTATTCGCGCGGTGCATTTTCGGCATTCAGGGCTGAAAACTGCGGTGAATCGCCGACCACGGTGATGCCCCAGAGCAACAGGAAGCAGAGAAAAACGGGCGGACTCGAGTTGAACAGGAGCGGTGACAGCAGGCAGCAGGCTCCTGAAATCGCGAGTTGAACTGCCGCCACGCGGGCGCTGCCAAGTCTGGCGGAAACGATGCCGCCGACTGCGGACCCGAAAAACCCGCTTGCGATCACCAGAAACGACCATAGTGGCACATTCAGCGCGCTGTCGTTGCTGTTGCTGTAGGTCAGCAATAACAGCGGGATGAAAGCCCACAGGGTATACAGCTCCCACATATGTCCGAAGTAGCCAAACGCCGAGGCGCGAAAGCGCGCCGAGCGGAATATGATTTTCAGTGCCAGAGGGTTGAAAACCGAGCTTTTGGACAGGAAAGGTCCGTCGGGGACCAGCGCCAGCATGATAAAACCGCCGAGTATTGCCATTGCCGAAACTACCAGCATCACCTGTTCCCAGGGAAGCTCGGCGCCGCTGCTTCTGACCAGGTGCGGGAAGGCAGTGCCCAGTACCAGTGCGCCGACCAGGTAACCCAGTGCCCGTCCAAGCCCCTGCGCGTACCAGCCTGCGGCAATCTTCATGCCTACCGGGTAAATGCCGGCCAGGAAAAATCCGGTTGCAAAGCGCAATATTAACAACCAGGTCAATTGCTGCGGGGCAAACAGCAAGGCGATGTTTGCTAATGCCCCGGCGATTGAACAGTAGCAAAAGACCAGGCGTGGTGAAAAACGATCTGCGATCACCAGCAAGGCAAACAGCAGCGTGCCGCTGATAAATCCGAGCTGCACCGCCGACGTGACATGACCGAGTGATTGCTGTGCAAGCCCCCAGTCGCGCTGCAGGTCGAGGATTATCGCATTACCCGCGAACCACATCGACGCACCGGTAAATTGCGAAAAAATAATGACCGGTAATATGTGCGCTGGACGAGTCACGGATTTTTTCGTTGTTGGATCGCCATCTTAGGTTAAGACAGTCTAATGGATGACCGCTCGAGTTGTCTTGCAGCCGGCCATAACCACATGTTCAATGACACGGGCGAGTTCGGCGCAGCGTTTTATGCCGATTTTGACGGTGCTTCGATCCAGAAAAAAAGAGCGGCGCAATTCGAAGCGCCGCTCCAGGTGGACAGGATGAGTCTTAAGCCTGTTTACTGCATTACCTTGGTCCAGACCTTGTCGATCAGGGACTGTGCCTTGGGTGAACAGGTCGGGGCGAAAAACACTTTCAAATCAGCCGGCGGGTTGATCTCCGGTGCAGATTTCAGCTCATCCGAATAGTAGGCGGCTGTTCCCTTGACGGCATCGCCGTAGCCCTGGTTTTCGGTCAGCATCGCCATGTTTACCGGATCCATCATGAAGTTCATGAACTTCTTCGCGTTTTCGACGTTCTTGGCACTCGTTGGAACCACCATGCTGTCATACCAACCGACTACACCTTCTTTCGGGTAAGCATAGACGATGGGTGCACCGGTCAAACGACCCAGCCGGGAGAAGCCACTCCAGTGATTGGTTATGATGGCTTCACCACTCGCCAGCAGGTCGCTCATAGTTTCCGAGTTATAGGCGACGACGTATTCCTTCTGGTGGACGAGCATGTCCTGAATCTTTTTCATCTGTTTCGCATCTTCGGAACAAAACGGAACACCAAGATAAATGTTGGCGAGACTGACAACTTCATCCGGGGTCTGGAAAACGCTCAAGCGTCCTTTGACCTGGTCGGATGGTTCGAAGAATTCCTTCAAGGATGCACCTTTACCGGAATACAGTTCGCTATTGTATGAGAACGAGGTGGTGCCCCATTGCCAGGGCCCGGTGTACTCCTGTTCCGGATCCCATTCCGGTTTTTTCCAGCGATCCTCCAAATTTTTATAGTTGGGCAGCGAATGAACACCGACTTTCTGAATCAGTCCTTCCTTGACCAGAATCGGAACGAAGTTCTGGCTGGGCACAACAATGTCGTATCCGGTAGCGCCAGCCTGCAGTTTTGCCAGCAGGGTTTCGTTGGAATCGTAGGTATCCACAGAGACCTTGATGCCGGACTCCTTCTCGAACTTGGCGATCAGTTCTGGCGGGGTGTATTCCGTCCAGTTATAGATGAACAACTCGCCTTCGGCCTTCGCTAACCCCATGGTCAGCATCGCGGCGGCTGCGGCGAAAATGGTTAATACACGTTTCATAATATCTTCCTCTGGTTGGTAGGTATATTTTTTAACTAGCGTTAAAACATCAGTGCACAGTATCGGTCTGTGACTTTTTCGAAACGATCCAGTATGCCGTAACGATACCGATCGAGAAAAGCAACAGTACGGTGGAGACCGCGTTGATTTCCGGCGTCAGGCCCCGGCGGATCATCGAATAGATATAGACCGGAAGGGTGGTTGACCCGGCCCCGCCGACCATCAGCGTAATAATAAAATCATCCATGGATATCACGAACGCCAGCATGGCGCCGGCGACGATGCCCGGCATCAGCAACGGCACGGTGACATAACGGAAGGTTTCCCATTCCGAGGCGTAAAGGTCACGCGCGGCCTGCTCCAGAGACGTGTCCATGCCTTCGAGGCGCGCGCGAATCGGCATGAAAGCAAACGGAATACAGAAGGTGATATGGGCAATGATGACATTGACCAATCCCCAGTTCATGCCAATCGCGGAAAAGAAAATCAGCACCGCCACGGCGGTTACGATTTCCGGCACCATCAGTGGCAGTGTAATCAGTCCGAGTGAAACTGTTTTGCCGCGGAAGTTGCCACCCCTGGCCAGCACCAGGGCGCCGATGGTGGCAATGGCCGTGGCAAATATCGTCGCCACCGTGGCGACGATCAGCGAGTTCCACACCGCTTTTTGAATATCTTCGTTCTGAAATGCCTTCAAATACCACTCGAATCCGAATCCGCCCCAGTTCATGACCATACGGTTGGAGTTGAATGAATAAAAGATCAACACGACGATGGGCAGATAAAGAAAGATAAAGAAAAAAACCGTCCAGCCACCGAGCCCGCGATAGTGGCCCACAGGCAGTATCTTCCTGGCTGCCCGCGGAGATGTCGACTTTTGCATTTGCTCGCTCATGATCAGCCATCCCCCTCCATGGCGGTCCGTTTTTTAGCCGCCCTGGCGTAAAAAATCAGCATGATGACGACGGCTGATAACAACAGCATGGACAAGGCCGCGCCAAAGGGCCAGTTGCGCGCCGACGCAAACTGAAACTGAACCAGGCTGCCCAGCATCAGTTTTTTGCCCCCGCCCAACAAGTTTGGTGCAATGAACGCGCCAAGACAGGGGATGAATACCAGTATGCAACCGGCAATGATGCCGGGCTTGCACAAGGGGATAACGACCTTGGTCATGACTTCCAGGCGGTTGGCGTACAGATCGCTGGCAGCTTCCAGCAGCCGGAAGTCAAGCTTTTCCAGGCTGGCATAGATGGGTAGCACCATTAGCGGCAGGTAACTGTAAGTGAGGCCAATGGCGATAGCGCCGTCCGTATACATCATGCGCAATGAATCTTCGATAATGCCGGCCGCGAGCAGGGGTGTCTCGATCACACCGCCGCGGCCGAGGATGATGATCCACGCAAAGGTACGGATCAGCAGGTTGGTCCAGAACGGGATGGTGACCAGGTAGATGTAGAAATTACGGCGATTCTCGGGCTGCAGCGTGATGTAGTAGGCGACCGGGAATCCGAGAATCAGGCACAGCAGGGTAGCGCCGAAGGATAACTGGAAGGAACGGAATATGATGTTGATATAACCGGGGTTGAAGACCAGTTGATCTTCCAGGTCGTATTCAAAAAAGAGTTTAACGTAGGCGGCCAGCGACCCGACCGGCTTAACGCCACCATAGGGGTTGGGCTCCAGGAAGGAAAACACGCCCATGATGATCATCGGTATCAGCATGAAAATGCCGATCACGAAATAACTCGGAGCGAGGCCCAGCCAGCGACGCCCGGCGGTGCTTCTTGGCAACCAGTCGCTCATTGCGCGAGAACCCTGAGCGCTCGCGCAGAGAAGCCAACCGCAAGGGAATCGCCAATCTCAAAGGGTAGCTTGCCGTTCTCTTGCGGGCGCGCCTGCGCTGTTAGCTCGATGCCATCGCCCATGTCCACGGTGTAGGCCGCCTGGTTACCCAGGTAGATCATGTTGGCGACCTTGCCGGTCCGGGTGTCAGGTCCGCTTGCCTCATCCGGTGTCGACAAGCTGATTTTCTCGGGTCGCAGGAATAGCGTAACCTGGTCGCCGATCTTGTGAGCGCCGCTGTTTTCAGCTTCGAACATACTATTTGATCCGAGTCTGCAAGTTACCAGGTCATCGTTGATGCCTACAATCTCGCCGTCCAGGAAGTTTGTATCGCCGATGAAGTCCGCGACGAAACGGTTGACCGGATGCTCGTAGATGTCGGTCGGTCCGCCGATTTGCTGAATCTCGCCATCGGACATGACCGCGATCCGGTCGCTCATAGCGAGTGCCTCTTCCTGGTCGTGGGTGACAAAGACGAAGGTAATGCCGGTCTCTCTCTGCAGCTGCTTGAGCTCTTCGCGCATCGCCTGGCGGAGTTTAAGGTCGAGTGCCGAGAGTGGTTCGTCGAGCAGCAGCACCTTCGGGTTTGGCGCCAGGGCACGGGCCAGGGCGACGCGCTGCTGCTGACCGCCGGAAAGCTGATTAGGGCGGCGGTCTCCCAGATGTTTCATCTTGACCAGGGTCAAAACCCGCTCGACCGTGGCTTCGATTTCCGATTTGGGTTTCTTCAGGCGCTCCAGACCGAAAGCGACATTTTCGGCGACCGTCATGTGCGGGAACAGGGCGTAATGCTGAAAGACTGTATTAACGGGACGACGATTCGGTTCGAGATTCTCGATCTCGTCACCGAACAGCCTGATTTCACCGCCGGATACCTGTTCAAAACCGGCGATCAGGCGCAACAGGGTGGTTTTGCCGCAGCCGGAGGGACCAAGCAGAGTGAAAAACTCGTTGTCGTTGATGGTCAGGGAAACATTGTCGAGTGCCTTCATCGCCTGGTTCGAGCCCGGGTTAAAGACTTTGGTAACACCACGAATATCAATTGCAGTAGTCATTCTATACCTTTTCCGGTGATACTCGGTCGAGCTCGGTCACCAGGTGATCCCCGCTGCCGAATTGCTTGACGACATTGCGCCCGCTAACGGCGATGGATTTATAGGTATCTGTCACGCCCCTCTCACTCTTTGGTAATTTTCGATGTTTGTGATCACATCGTTAGCGTAATATTAAACCCCAGATCGGGGATAATAGAAAGTATTGATTAACTATGATCAGATTCGGAATTACTGATCTACTTCGAGGATTGATTTTGAAAAAACACGCTGCGGCAATCAACGGCCAGATAAGTTGGGTATATACGCAGGACCTTGATTCGACAGCCTATTTCTACGCGGAGGTGCTCGGCCTCGAATGCAGTCGTGACGAGGGCACGGCACGGATATTTGCCACCGCTGACAACGCCTGGATTGGCGTCTGCCAGGCATTCGCTGACCGCGTAGTCGAACCAAAAGGAGGCATGATTTCGATTGTCAGCGACGACGTGGATGCCTGGTATCGACGACTTGTCGATATCGGCTTAAGCATCGACCAACCACCGCATAGACTGGAGCAGTTCGGCATTTACATGTTCCTGGTAAAAGATCCCAACGGTTACCTGATCGAGTTCCAGCAATTCGTTGACGATGCCAGCGCGCTCAAAAGCGGGTCTCAGGACGATGGTTTTCCAGGTTAATCTTTTTGTGAGCTGCTACCCGATCAACGATTTCGCTAGCTGTGGCGGACTGCAGCTACGCTGTATCATGCCCGAGGCCTGAGCCTGGTGCCAGGCGATGCGCGTACAGGTGCTCGTAGTGCGGCAGTACGATTTCGTATATTTCCCTGACCCGGTCGGGCGCCTCGGAAATGTCGATGTAACTGCGTGATTGTGCTTTCAGGCCATCTGAATCGCGCAGGTTGGCGTGCCATGAGCCGCCATCATACCAGCTCACTTCGTCGCGCCCACCGGGTTCCCAACTGAGCGCCGCTTCGATATAGGGGACTCCGACTGCAGTACAGTAGGCTTCGACGATGCCGTGCGGATCTTCCAGTAAATCGTCGCTGTCGATTACCGGTGGCGCCTGGTCGAGCTGATCGCACAAGCGATCAAACAGCGCGCGCTGTTCCACAAAGGCAATTTCCTTGAGCACGAAATCCGGCCAGTGTCTGTACATCGAGGTTGCAACCTTGGCCGGATCCCTGATTAGAAAGCTGTGATTGAAATACCGGAGAAACTCGTCGTTCCACAGGTGTTCGATGTAATGTGGGAAATCCTTCGAAAAAACGGGTGATTTCGCGGCTGCCGACTTCAATTCCTGCCAGACACTGTCGAAGCTGAGACCCGCGGTGCGTGGCGTGTCGGGTTTGATACGAGGCCAACGCGCATCCTCGCCCTGGTACCAGGCTTCGCCAAAGGGTTCGTGAAAACAGGTCATGTCGCCACGCATGCGCATCATCCACTCAAACGCGGTCGAGGTAGAACGCGGTGTCGCCCAGAGTGCCAGTATCTTGTGCATTGAGGCTTGCCTTACTGTAATGATGACAGAAGCTGTCCATGGCTACCGATGGGTGCGGTACCCAGGGTTTTGAATATACGCCAGTAAAGCGCGGTATCGGATGACACGATGGGTTTACCGATATCGGCTTCGAGCTCGCGATCGAGCGATACGATGCGCTGTGGCAGGCCGTCGGCGCGGCGGAAATTAGGCATACCGTTGACGACGATGGCGTCGACATCGGGCGCCTGCTCGACGACATAGCGCATCGATTTCAATGCCAGGTCACCGTCAAAGATCCAGATACAGTCGTTGCATTCCTGCTGGTTGTTGAAAAACCCCATGTCGGTAAAGTTGGCGTAGTAAACCAGGTCGAAACCGGCTTCCTTAAGAAAGCGCGCGTAACCATCGCGCCAGTCGGGCCAGTAGTAAACCGAGTTCAGGGCGATGCGCTGGGCTCCCATATCGCGCAGCGCTTCAACCACGCAGTAACCGGCCATGTGAAACGGGGTTTCGTAAGTGTCACCAATACGCTTGCAGATGTCGCGGATTTCGTCCGGCGTGGTTCCCTGGCAGTGAACCCAGTTGGTACCGACCTGACCGCAGACATCGGCGCCATTATTCGACATGCAGTTGACGTATTCTTCGAGCAGGTGAAAATTATCGACTCGCTGCACCAGTTCGTGCGCATAATCGGGCACGTGCAGCATGCGTCCGTGGACGCCGACATTGTCTGCGCTGATGCGCAGGAAATCGCTCGGGGCGGCGTCAAAATCATGCGGTGGCGAGGTGAATCCTACCTGGTAGGTGAAGAGCTTGTTTTTCAGGATCTTCCAGCGTTCCGGTTTCATCTTGCCTGCCTCGTCGGGGTGATCTGCCGAATGATGTATATCTCCAGTCCGCTTTCAGATCAAGCATAATTGGGGGTCACTTTTTTCGAAGCGAATCAGGTTTACCTCTAAAGTAAAAAAAAAGCCAGGCGGTTAAGCCTGGCTTTCTAAAATCGATTTGCCAAAGTATTGGCAATTCAACTAGACAGGAGTGATGTTCTCAGCCTGGGGACCTTTCTGGCCCTGGGTGACGTCGAACTCAACTTGTTGTCCTTCAGCCAGGGTTTTAAAACCTGTGCCTTGAATTGCACTGAAATGTGCGAAAACATCGGGACCTGATTCTTGTTCAATAAACCCAAAACCCTTTGCTTCGTTGAACCATTTTACTTTGCCGGTTGTCTTGTCAGACATAATAATGTGTACCTATAAAAATATAAAAAAATTAACCTGTAACAGGTGTTATCGCCAGATACCAGGCCTTAACTTATTGACTGCAGAACGAGGTAACATTTCGAAGAGAGGGAATAAACATTAGACGTAGAATCGAGCTGAAACGCACTGTACCCAAATTATCAGCAATGTCAACAACTTATTAATGGTGAAAAACTATCTTCCATAGTCGCGTTCCACCAGCGCGATGCGGGTTTTATAGCTCGAGTACCACTTGTCCATGCCCATTTGCTGCGCTATTCGATGTTCGGCCTGCGCCTTCCATTGTTTGATCGACTGGAGATCGGACCAGTAAGAAACGGTAATACCCAAATCTTCTCGCACCGATTCTACCCCGAGAAATCCGGGTTGCTCGGCCGCCAGTTCGACCATGCGGGCGGCGGTCTCGGCGTAACCCTCGATATCAGCGTTACGCAGAGATGAAAATATGACCGCATAGTAGGGCGGCGCAGGCGTTTCGGCAATCAGGCTCATGAGTACTCCGGTGTTGGTGAATTTAACAACCCAGCAAATCTGCCAGCTGCAGGATGCTGGTCGCATGCAGGGTATTCGCGGACCAGGGGGCAGCGCTCTTGGGTTCGGCGCGACCATACTCGAAGGGGCGCTCGATGTAGGCAGTTTCCAGACCACAATTCCGAGCTGACTCGAGGTCGCCATGGTGCGCCGCGGCGAGCATGACCTGAGCCGGTTCGATGGCAAAGGTACGCGCGACACCGAGGTAAGTATCGGGATGCGGTTTGTACTTATTGAAATTCTCGGCGCTGAGAATGCAATCCCAGGGTATCGAGGCGTTTTTGGCCATCTCGGTGAGCAGGCCGATATTACCGTTGGATAGCGAGCAGATAATAAACTTGGATTTCAGGCGCGTAAGCCCTGCAACCGAATCCGGCCAGGGATCGAGCCGGTGCCAGACCAGGTTCAGTTGCCGTCGTTTGGCTTCCGGCAGTGAATCCAGGGCAAAGTCGTGCAGAACCTTATCGAGGATGCGGCGGTGCAGATCGTCGAGGATTACCCATTCACCCCGATCCATAACCTCAGCCATCGCGGGTTTATACCCGGCCCGCCAGGCGAGGGCGAACTGGTCGGGATCGACGCCGAGATTCATCGCGGCTACCTCGCGCGCGACCGAACCGTGCCAGTCGACCACGGTACCGAACACATCGAAGGCGATCACTTTTATTCTGTCTGCTATTTCAGTCATAACTACCCTTGCATTTCTCGTTCCGCAAAGAATTCGATTTTGGCGATGATCATTGCCGGTGGGGGAATTCTACCGGGGATGCCGCTTTCGCCATAGACCAGCTGCGGTGAAATCTTCAATCACCCGAATTTCGATTGCTGACGCAGATCGCCTGCCTGCCATAAATAATAAACCACGAGGCTTTTCCCGGTGGTGCGGAAACCATGTGCTGTGTTCGATTCGACATAGATAACATCGCCGGCGCCATGCTTGTTTTCCCCGGATGCGCCGACCGTGAACTCTGCGGAACCAGCTAGTAAGATATAAACTTCTTCAGCCTCATGTCGATGGCATGGGTAAGCGATATGCGGACCCCAGATG
>Ga0265303_10000939_pt1 | contig 17428 bp, 18 predicted proteins | sample Helome_2_FD_192494 | JGI IMG/M metagenome (GOLD analysis project Ga0265303, IMG submission 192494) | Marine sediment microbial communities from subtidal zone of North Sea - Hel_20160317 (Illumina Assembly) | ecosystem: Environmental > Aquatic > Marine > Subtidal zone > Sediment ... | reverse complement strand
CCATCCTTCGGCCGCAGCCATGGTGGACATGGCCCTGTACGATATCCTCGGTAAAGTTGCACAACTGCCGGTGTACAAACTTCTGGGCGGATTTCGCACCCGCATCAAAACCAGTGTCACCATCGGCATTCTGTCCCTGGAGGATACCCTCGCCAGGGCAGAAGAATGCGTGGCTCAAGGGTTCAGGGCCCTGAAAATAAAAGGCGGCCTAAATGTTGAAAATGACATTGAATGCGTGCTAAGAATCAGGGAGGCGCTCGGCAACAAAATCGAATTGCGTTTTGATGCCAATCAGGGATACTCCGAACCGGAGGCACTACGGTTTGTGGAGGGTGCCCGCAGGGCCAAACTGACGCTAATCGAGCAGCCGACCCCCAGAAAGGATCTGGATCTTTTGGGCCGGATTACCGCGAAAGTGCCCCTACCGGTCATGGCCGACGAGAGTATTATGAGCCTGCGAGATGCCTTTCGTCTGGCCCGGCGGGACCTGGTGGACATGGTCAATATCAAATTGATGAAAGTCGGCGGGATTTCAGAAGCCCTAAGAATCAGTGTGGTTGCCCGGGCGGCGGATCTGGAGGTTATGGTCGGTTGCATGGATGAGGCGGCGTTTGGTATCGCCGCCGGCCTGCACTTTGCTCTGGCGCGGCCGAACGTGGCCTATGCCGATTTGGACGGACACCTGGATTTAATCGGCGATCCCTCGGCCGGGGCCGTGATACTAAAAACCGGGATTTTATATCCCACTGACAAACCCGGAATAGGATTTGAACTGGAAAGCAAATGACGATGAAAAAAAGATCCGTAGCTTTAACTATTTTATGGAACCTGTTGCTTATCACCGTGGGCTGTTTGCTGTGTGCCGTCGCCATCAAAGGAATTTTGATTCCCAAGGAGTTTCTGGCCGGCGGTGTGACGGGGCTGTCGATTCTGTTACACTATGTTCTGCCGTCGCTGCCGGTGGGGGTGATCTATTTCATTCTGAATATTCCGCTCTTTTTCATCGGCTGGGTGTTTGTCGGACACCGGTTTTTCTGGTACAGCATCGCCGGCGTGGTCATTTTTTCGACCATCCTGTTTTTACCTTACCCTCTTATCCCGATCAACGATTTGATTCTGGCCGCCTTAACGGCAGGGATTATTACCGGAGTTGGATCGGGTATCATTTTGCGATCCCTGGGGTCGGCAGGCGGCCTGGATATACTATCGGTGATCCTTTTCAAGAAGTTCTCGATCCGGCCCGGCACCTTTGTTCTGGCTTTTAATGCCCTGCTGATAACCGGTGCGGCTTTTCGCATCCCTTTGGAAATGGTTATATATACGCTGATTTTTATGTATGTGACCTCTTACTGTGTAAATATGGTGGTCACCGGGCTGAGCCAGCGCAAGGCGATTATGATCATCTCGCCTCAGTGGCGGGCTATTGCGGACGAAATCATGAAGCGCATGCAGCGCGGGGTCACCGTGGTGCGGGGTGAGGGCGGCTATAGCGGAGATGAAGTGCGTATCCTTTATTCAGTCGTCACCTTCAGCGAGCTGTCGCGGTATAAACAAATGATCAGAAATCTCGACCCCCAGGCCTTCGTCGTCGTCACCGAAACCCTGGAGGTCATGGGCAAAGGTATCGGTAATCAGCCGCACTGGTAAAATGCAAGGAGACAATTATGCTCAGAAACATCCCCTCTTTATCGGCCTGATTGCGCTGGTTCTCATTTTTGTGGTTCAAAACACCCAGGTGGTGGAATTCCGATTTCTGGTATGGACCATTTCACTGTCAAGAGCATTAATGCTCTTTGGAGCTCTGGCTATTGGCGTTATTGCCGGGTGGATTTTAACGTCGCCGAAGGCCGGGCAGCGAAGGCGTTCCAGACAATGAGTATTTAGCGGGATTTTAATCACCGGCGGGTGCAGTTTTACGGGAACTTTCTTCATCTTATCAGGATATATCACCCAACATCAGGACGGCAAAAACCGGATTATGGTAACCGGTTTACTATTCCGATTTGTTTTCCAGATAATCAGTGTCAAAAAGATAAAGGGGCCGGAAAATGGCCGCACCTCCCGTTTGATGATCTCTTTCACGAACGCTGAGCAGCGGAACCGGGCAGCGGCGAAACATTTTTTCAGCCGTCGAACCGAATAATATTCCGGCCAGATCGCTGCGTCCTTTGGCCCCCATGATCACAATATCGACTTGCTCTTCTTCGGCAGCATTTATTAATTCTATGAAAGGGATACCCGTTTTAATTATTAGCCGATGGGTGATATTGGTGCAGCTTGTCTTTTCAATCAATTTTCGCATTTTTTCTGCTCTTTCGTGCTTGAGCTTACGGATGTATTCATCCATCGACAGGTTTTCCGAATGAGAGACAAACACTTGCTTGATGGCATTGATATCTCGCTTATTGATGACGTTGACAAATACCAATTTCGCTTTTAAATCCTCTGAAATACCTCTGGCATATCTGGCAATTTTCACCGAATATAATGAGAAATCGACAGCCACCATTATCTTTTTGATTCTACTCATTTCGCCTCACCATAGTTGGATGAAACCATTAGAAGGCCGGTAATTTTATAGTTCTTGGCGGCTGTCAGACTCCGCCGGGAGGGATAATAACTAAAATCAAACAATGATGACCGAGTTCTCACAATCCCCGTACGGGGTGGGTACCGATTTATCGGCATCTCTCTCATTTTCCCAGACCTTTTTGTCCAAAAGATAGCGAAACTGGTATTCTCTGCCCGGTTCAAGTTCTAAAGTAGTTGTAAATGCGCCGTTTTTTAATTTTTTCATAGGCGTAGAAAAAATTGTCCAGTTGTTAAATTCGCCCACAATGTGAGCAGTTTTTGCTGAGGTACCCATTTCCTCAGGGATCCGAAAAGTCGCTTTGCATGTCGGTCTACTTTTAAGATATTGTTTTCTGATACTCATCTTAGCCTCCTTGTTTGGATAAGAATTAGTCTGAGCGCCTGATGCTTTTGTCCGGTTATTTTATTTATCCAGCCCACCGTGAGCGAACGATAAAAAGCGGACGATCTATCCGGTTTAATATGCCGGCAGCAACACTGCCGTAAAAAATACGGGCCAGCCCCCCCCAACCATGACTTGTCATCGCGATGAGGTCGACATCTTCCGTGTTGGCGGCCTCAATTATTTTCTCTACAACCGGTCCATGGGCAACCAGGGTTTTGCAGGTAATTCCTTTATCCCGGAACTTGGATGCAATTCCATCAAGGTATAACTCGTTATCTTTCAATTTAGCGTTAAAAGCGTCCTCACTGCGGCTAATATACGTTTGTCCAATACCATCGGCGTAGATAGGTTCGACAACCATGATAAGGATGACAGTTGCCTGAAACCGGCTCGCCAGCTCTCTCACGTGGGGACGTATCATTTCCGCTCTTTTTGATCCGTCTAAAGGAACCAGAATTTGCTCATACACGGTTGATCTCCTTTCTTGATTAATATTCACAATTTCCTTTAATTACATGTTACAAGCTTGATATTCTATTGAAATCAAAGCGTTGGTATACTCTTTAATTTGCCGCAAACCTTTTCACAACTTTATCTACATCATCTTTTTTGCCGATTACAATGACCTGATCTCCTGTTTTCAGTAGTGTATTTCCATCCGGAATAATCACGTCCTCTTCTCTTTTGATGGCAGATACCAGGGCTTCTTTAGGCAGTAGAATTTCCTTTAATGCTTTGTTAACCACATTGGACTTTTCGGAAATAGTCACCTGATCAATAATTGCTCCGGCCTCAGACAGATCCTCGCTGAGCTTATTCACAACATAATCACTGGAATGTTTCTTTTTTAATTGCTCGTATTCATGCTGCTTCGTTTTGAAGGTGTTGTCCATTTCCTCAAGCTTTTTTATCTGTTCCCGGAATGTTTCGTTTTCTGACGAAAATTCGCCACTTCGGCGCAGGGTTAAAACCACCCTCCCAAGGTTTAAGGCTTCCGTATCCAACTGTTTCGGAAAAGAGGATAATTCACGTTTTAGTTTGGCCAGCGCCGTCACATCGGAAGTCCTCTCACTGATGCTCTGAAAAATTTCCCGGGTGGCATCAACGCCATCGGTACCGATCCTTTTTCCTTTCTCAACCAGTTTCTCTGTGACGTCGGTTACCTTTTCCGACCCCTGAAACAGGCTTTCTTTTATTTTGTCTAACAAACCCATAGCATGACTCCTTACTTAACCGGTTTTGATGTTATTTCAATTTTTTATCCAGTTGTTTGCCGATTTTAATGATCTTCCTGTCTACGATTTCAATTTGATTGAATTGATCCGTGATCTCTTTTCGATTGAAAAAGGATTCCGCAAACCCACCACCGGACAGATGGTGTTTAAAAATAGATTGCCCCAGTTGAGCCATCAGCTTGTCTTGTTGGCCCTTCAGTTTCTTTATTTCTGATTCTGCCCGGTACTTTTCAGTGTATTCCTGGGCAGCCTGGGAAAGCTCATCGACGGCTTTAGCTCCGGCCGCGTATGCTTGCGACCATCCTTTTTTTAATTTATCGACAACAATATCACTAAATTCAGTCGCTTTTTCCCTCACCTTTTTTGCGCCATCACCGATATCTTCCGCCACCTCATCTAAAAACCCTTTTTCTTTCTCAATGTCAGCGGCGGCTTGAAGCGTTTCGATTGTTTCCGGCTCGGCCATTTTTTGCGAAGATTTTTTATCCTTGGAAATTTCTTTCCCAGCGGCAGGTTTCTCTTTTGTATTTGCTCTTTTAGTATCTGTCATTCGAAGCCTCCTTGCCTAAATCCTTTTGCCAATACCAAAAAGTTGATACTTCGATAAGTTCTATTCTGTCCACCGGGACCGAACAATAAAAAGCGGACGATCTACCCGGTTTAATACTCCGGCGGCAACACTGCCGTAAAAAAGGCGAGCCAGCCCCCCATATCCATGACTCGTCATCGCGATAAGGTCAACATCTTCCGTGTTCGCGGCTTCAATTATTTTTTCTACAATAGGTCCATGGGCGATCAGACTTTTGCAGGCAATCCCTTTGGCCTGAAATTTGGCCACAATTTCATCGAGGTAAGCCTCGCTGTCTTTCAATTTTGCATCGATACCCTTCGCACCGTATATCGACAAGGGTTCTCCCTCAGCATCGATATAGGTGTTTTCGATTACCATGATAAGGATGACAGTTGCCCGGAATCGCCCCGCCAGCTCTCTCACGTGGGGACGGATCATTTCCGCTCTTTTAGATCCGTCTAAAGGGACCAAGATTTTCTCATACATGGTTAATCCCCTTTTTTATTTAAATACGAATTGGGAGTTCTATGCCCTAAGCCAACCGGTTTGAGATCGGGGCGCCCGGGTTTCACTACGCCCTGAAATCTAAAGCCCCTGTAACTATATGATCATGCCATTTTCATCGTCGACCATTTCTTCTAATACAACATATTTCTGAACAGCAATGTATCTGTTTCCATTCGCAGGTTTCCTTTTTTTGCCCCTGACCTCAACTCTGCGGTTGATATGACTCAATAACTCCTGCTCTAAAGGGTTGGCTTCCACAATATAGACCTCTTCCTTGTTCGTATAAATTGCAATTTGAATGACCTTGCCCTTGTTGTCCCAACTGTTCGGCATAATGATGCCGGTGATATCCGAATTTTGCGTTCTTTTCATTTTTATAAAAAATTTTGCGAATTGTCTGATATTTCGTGGTCTAACTAAATGAGCAAAACATGTGCCATGCTTTTTGGACAGGTTACGGGAGGAATTCATTCGCGAGTGACACTTTCGAGTCGAGAGCGAATTTCGAATTGATATCAACAGTTAAGTGAATAATTTTTTCCGATTAAATTTTAATTTTCATGGAATCCGACGAATTGAGCCGCGCTCGAAGTGGCTTGAAACTGCTAAATCAGAAAAAAAAGTTCTTGTTTTCCACGATCATCAGAACTGGCAGTTCTATATTTGCAGTCAGGCGAAACTGATCTATTGGTCCTGTTTTTTTTTAATCTTTTTTCAAGTCAAAGCGGGGCATGTGTTTTCAATAAACAACAGAGCCATCGTGCACGGCAGTGAAATTTCCAGGATGTCCACGTTTGCCTGGCATGCCTGTTGCTATAATTTATAAGGATAAATTAAACCGGAGCTGTATAAAGGAAGGTAAAAAGGAGATCCCGCTGCGCAGATCACCGATCTGGCCGCCCAGCACGCAATCGATCTCATCGTCATGGGCACGGTCTGCCGAATCGGCGTAGCGGGCTTTTTCATCGGCAATACAGCCGAAAACGTACTTCAGCAGGTGGATTGTTCGGTGCTGACCGTGAAGCCGGAAGATTTTGTTTCTCCGGTCAGGTTGTTGAAGAAATAACAATATTAAAGAAAAGCATTATTTTGAAAAGAGCTCAATTTGGCTAAAAACAAGGCATTATTAAAATGGGTCGATGAAATCGCCCAAATGACAAAACCAGACAAAATTATTTGCACAGCTTGAAGCATTAGAAAACCGCATGAATGGCAGGGAAAAGCCAAATCTCGAAGACTAAACTTTAATGAATCGAATCCATAGGTACCTGCATGTCATTTAATTTGGATTTTTGGAAACTGCTGGCCGGACTCGGTATTTTTCTGTTTGGGATGCTTTTGATCGAGGAATCGGTCAGGGCCTTATCAGGAAGAGCATTTAGACGCATCATCCGGATGTATACCAACGGCAGGCTGCGGGCCATCGGCAGCGGTGCCCTGGTCACCGCCCTTCTGCAAAGCAGCTCGGCGGTCTCGCTCATGGTGCTGGCATTTGTCGGTGCCGGCGTTATGAACATGCCCAACGCCATCGGCGTCATCATGGGGTCCAACATCGGTACGACCCTGACGGCCTGGATTATTGCCACCATCGGATTTAAAATCAAGATTGAGAGCCTGGCCCTGCCGTTTATCGGATTGAGCGCCGTCGGTCTTATTTTTTTTAAACCTTCCTTCAAACCATTCCTGGTCACACGACTGCTCATCGGTTTTGGATTTTTATTTCTGGGGCTCGATTTCATGAAGGTCAGCGTTGAAAGCTTTGCGCAAACATTCAGCCTGGAGCAATTTCCCGATTACGGACTATGGTTTTACCTGCTGGTCGGCACCCTCGTCACAGCGCTTATGCAGGCCAGCGCCGCTACGATTGCCATTGTGCTGACGGCTTTGAACAGCGGCCTGATAACTTTCGACATCGGGGCGGTCATGGTCATCGGAGCTAATATCGGTACGACCATAACCGTTTTGCTGGGGGCTATCGGGGGCGTACAGGCCAAAAAAAGAGTCAGCTTGAGCCACTTAATTTTTAATATTGTTACCGGCACTGTGGCCTTTTTGATGCTTCCGGTGCTGGTATGGATCGTTTCGTTTTTCGTGGATATAGGTTCCGACAGCCTGATCGGGCTGGCCCTTTTTCATACGATTTTCAATATCCTGGGAGTCGTCATTTTCTTTCCTTTCCTCGGGCTCCTTTCCCGGTTGCTCATAAGAATATATCCGGACTACAAAATCATTCTGACCGTCTATCTCGATCAGACCCCTTCGGAAGTTACGGATGCGGCTACTGCGGCCCTTAGAAAGGAAATCGGTCATTTGCTGCAGGAATGCCAGCTTTACTGCCTGAGGCTGCTGCGAATCGATGAAAAGCTGGTGTTCGATGCTGATCTGCCCTTCGAAATTAGCCGTAAGCGGAAATACACCCTGGATGCGCTTTACGAGAATATCAAGCTGCTCCACGCTGAAATTTTCACCTTCTATTCCAAAATGCAGACCCAAAAACTCGATGAGACTGAAGTCAAGGAGCTGGAGCGCTTAATTTATGCCTCGCGTAATATGATAAACTCCTTAAAAAACTTTAAAGGCATTCGGCTTAATATGGATGAGTTCGACGGCTCGGACAATGAATACTTAAATACCCAGTACAAGCTGTTCCGCAAGCGCCTGGTGGAGCTTTACCATAACATGAGCCGTATCCTTAATATAGAAGAAAAGGAGGCCCAGTACCAGAGCCTGTTGGCCTCCTTTGTGCAGATCGAAGAGGCCGATAACCGGTTTATCAGAAACACCCTCAATGCGGTGACCGAAAAAAAAATACAGGAAATGGAAATCGCTTCCCTGCTGCTGGTTAACCGGTTGTTTACCCAGTCATGCCGGATGCAGATATACGGCATGAAGGACTTGCTGCTGCCCCAGAAGCAAATCAACAATTTCGATTCTGCCATCGAGGCCCAAAAAAGCCTGGAGGAATAGGTCCATAATGAGAGCCTATAAAATGCTGTTCAGTTACTCAAGACGCCAAATTTTAGGTATCGTTTTTCCAATTATCTTCGTCATCATTGTTAACGCAATACCGACACAGGCGGTGGCGTCGCCAATTCAGGAGCTCCTTCGAAACCGCATTGAATCCGGCGGGGTCCCCTTGAGGTTATTGGTGGGTGAGGAGCTCATTTATGCATCAGCGGCGCTTCCGGAATTTTATGAACGCCGAATGTATCGCCCGGCCTGGATCAATGAAAAAGGGCTTTTGCCTCAGGCAACATCTTTGCTGAATGCCCTCCAAACGGCTGACGCAGAGGGATTGCGGCCCAATGACTATCACTGGAATACTATCGAGCACCTTTTATCTGAGATCCGGCAGGCGCGTAAGATTTTTATACCGTTTAACCCCCGGTTGCTGGTCGATCTGGATTTGTTATTAACCGATGCCTTTTTGATTTATGGCTCCCATCTGGTTGCCGGCCGGATCGATCCGGAAAGGATCGATCCGCAGTGGTTTGTCAGCCGGCGCGAGGCCGATTTGGTGCAGGTGCTCGAACAAGCCCTGATGTCCGCTGAAATCGAAAAAACCCTAAAATCACTGCTTCCGCTGCACGCCGGTTATGAAAGTCTGCGTAAGGCATTGGCTCTTTATCGCAAAATAGCCGCAAACGGAGGTTGGCCCTCTGTTCCAGAGGGGGCCCGGCTGCAAAAGGGAGCTCAAAGCGATCAAATTTCTGTATTAAGACAGCGTCTGGCAATAGAATATTTTATAGAGAATCCGACTTCGGCCGCCAGTCCGCTATTTGACAATGAACTGGAACGGGCGCTAATAAATTTTCAGACCCGGAATGGGCTTGAACCGGATGGTGTTTTAGGCAAGCAGACAATGAAGGCGTTGAACATCACCGCTGAAGACCGGATCAGACAAATCATCGTCAATATGGAGCGCTGGCGCTGGCTGCCGCAAGATTTAGGTAGCCGCTACATCCTGGTCAACATCGCCGGTTTTTATTTGGATGTCATTGAAAACCAAAATCCGGTTATGGATATGCGAGTTGTCACCGGCAGGCCCTATCGACGCACCCCGGTCTTTTCGGATAAGGTAACTTATTTGGTCATGCATCCCTTTTGGGCGGTTCCCAAAACCATATCTGAAAAAGATATTTTGCCGAAGATCAAAAAAGATCCCACCTTTGTGGAAAAGCAAAGGTTTAAAATTTTCCAGGGCTGGGGAACGGATGCCAAAGAAATTGATCCCAGCACGGTTGATTGGCAGGCCGCGACCGCAGCCAACCTAAACTTCCGGTTTCGGCAGGAACCCGGTCCTCAGAATGCGCTCGGTCGCATTAAATTCATGTTCCCCAATCAGTTTGATGTTTATTTACACGATACCCCCTCACGAAATTTATTTGCCAGGGCCCGCCGGGATTTTAGCTCCGGATGTATTCGAATCGAAAAAGCGGTTGAACTGGCCGAATATCTTTTAAGAAACCATCCGGATTGGCCGCCGGAAAAAATTCGACTGGCGCTCACGGTTGCTGAAGGCGTCGAAAAAACCATAAAACTCCCTGAACCCGTCAATATCCATATTCTGTACTGGACAGTGTGGGATAGCAAGGATGATTTGATTCACTTTAGTTCAGATATCTATGATCGTGACAAGGCTTTAGATGAAGCCATGCAGGCGCCGCCGCCCGGCGCTTAGATTATTATTTACATTCAATCCGTTTGAGTCTAAAAATACAAGAGGCAGCTATAGCGATGCGCAATTTAATTGGTTTATTCTGGTTACATTTTTTCATCTTTCTTTTTTGGGTTCATTCACCGGTAGCTGTTTGCCAGCAATTCTCATCTCAAAGGGCCGGGTTTTTAATAAATGTCAACGGCATCGGAAACCCCTATGAAATTATGACCGTTTTTGCCTTACCCAAAGAAAAACTCAAAATTGAGGTAAAAAAAAATCAGGCAGCAGATGAATACCGGGTTTATTCTCCAGGGGGTAAAGTTATTCCAACGGCAAGCCGTCGCTGGGATTGGCGGGTTCCTTTCCGGGCGGGATGCTACCAGTTGAAAATTGTAAGGGTTGCTGATCAGCGTACGATGACATTGAATGTTTTTGTAATGCTGCCATTTGACCGAATAGCAGGAGAATATTTAAACGGATTTCAGGTCGGCAAATATCCCCCAATTGCGCTTAAGGGGCTTGCCATCTATAAACCTCCACGGGGCTTTGTCGAAGTGACCCCGCAAAATGAAGACACGCTGATTTCCCCGCATTTCAAACTCAAACAATTCCTGTGTAAGCAGAATGGCGGATACCCAAAGTATCTGGTCCTGCAAGAAAAGCTGTTGCTGAAGCTGGAACTGATTCTCGAGAAAGTCAACGAAAAAGGATATCGCTGTGATACATTCCATGTGATGAGCGGCTATCGGACGCCCCATTATAACAAAGCCATCGGCAATGTAAAATACAGCCGGCATATTTACGGCGGAGCTGTCGACATATTCATTGATGAAAATCCGCAAGACGAAACGATGGACGATTTAAACCAAGATGGCAAACTCGACTACGAGGACGCAGCGGTTCTTTACCGGATAATTGATCGACTATATGGAAAACGGTTTTATGATCCGTTCCTGGGCGGGTTGGCCCGGTATAAGAAGAACAAGAACCATGGCCCTTTCGTCCATGTTGATGTCAGGGGCCGGCGCGCCCGCTGGGGTGACTGAAATAAGGTAGTTTGTTTTTGATATTTTCGATTAGCAACACCATCCCCTTCCGGGGCCTATCTCGGTTTGATGCGCATACGCATTGGGTTGAATATCCAGACAAAGGATTTTACGATGGACACAGCGTTTTTAATGAGCTTGCTCACCTGGATTGGGATTTTATTCTGCATCTCCCAGTCCGCTTTTTTCTCGGGTATGAATTTGGCCCTTTTCAGTATCAGTCGGCTCAGATTGGAAGTAGAGGCTGACCTCGGAAATCGTGATGCTATTACTGTTCTGAAGATGCGAACGGATTCCAATTTTTTATTGACAACGGTTCTTTGGGGAAATGTTGGAATCAATGTCCTGCTGACATTGCTTTCCAATTCGGTACTGACCGGTATTTCCGCTTTTTTCTTTTCAACCGTGGTTATCACCCTCATCGGCGAAATTATGCCACAGGCCTATTTTTCACGCCATGCATTGCGCATGGCTTCAATGCTGGCGCCGCTGATAAAATTTTATCAGGTCCTGTTATATCCGGCCGCTAAGCCGACTGCCAAAATATTGGACGCCTGGCTGGGGGCCGAGGGGATCCAATATTTCCGGGAGCACAGTCTTCGGGAGGTCATCAAAAAGCACATTGAGGCCGATGCATCCGATGTGGATCGCCTGGAAGGGATCGGAGCGTTGAACTTTTTGGCCATCGACGATCTGTTGGTCGGTGATGAAGGTGAACACATTAACCCCGACAGTATGATATCATTGGAATATCGAAATGATTTGCCTGTCTTCCCACCATTGGCAAGATCGACATCGGACCCATTCTTGCTACAGGTACAAGCCAGCAAAAAAAAGTGGGTTGTTCTCACCGATGCGACCGGAGAACCCCATTTTGCGCTGGATGCCGATGCTTTTCTGCGGGATGTGCTTTTTGAGGAAACTCCGCTAAACCCTATCGGATACTGCCATCGTCCGATAATAGTGAAAAATCCGAGCCTGCCACTGGGCAACATCTTATGTCAACTCAAAGAGTGCGAACAATGCATGCCGGATGGTATTATAGATCAGGATGTGATTCTCATCTGGGGGCCGGCGGAAAAGCGCGTTATCACCGGGGCAGATATTCTGGGCAGGTTATTAAAAGGAATATGATGATTTCACAATAGCTTGAATCCAAAGACAGGAATTTAAGGCGTCAGGAAGGTCCGGGGGCAAAAAAATAAATTAGGTTTCTGATAAAAGCCCTCAATTCACTGCAAATTTTAACCAGCAGCGCATTCGACATATTATACATCGGAGCATTGTAATGAAGCTTATCTTCAACGAACTCATCCTTTTAGTTACGAAAAAACAAGAGCGGAATATTTGGGCATTAATAAAATTTTTGACCGCTCTGATCGTAATGGTTTCGGTTTACAGCACCCTGTTTCACTTCCTGATGATATTTGAGAACAGAGAATTTAGCTGGATTACCGGCTTTTACTGGACGCTGACGGTTATGTCCACCCTTGGTTTTGGTGACATCACTTTTGCCACAGATCTTGGCAAGGTATTTTCGATTATTGTCCTCATGTCGGGCATTGTGTTTTTGCTGACGATGCTTCCCTTCACTTTTATCCAGTTTTTCTATTTGCCATGGCTGGAAGCCCAGGCCAGGGCCAGAGCACCGCGGGGATTGCCCGAGGGCACCAGAGGCCATGTCATCCTTACCAGTTATGATCCGGCTGCCATAAACCTGGCAGAAAAATTCCGCCAGTATCATCATGAATACGTTATCCTGGTAGAGGATGTAAAGCAGGCCTTGGAACTTCAGGATTTAGACTTCAAGGTGGCGGTGGGGAATTTGGGTGATCCGGAGACTTACCGGCGCTTGAAAGTTGAAGATGCTGCTCTTGTGGTAGCCGATGTTGACGACATGATGAATACCAACATCGCCTTTACAATTCGTGAGATTTCTAAAAAGGTGCCCATCGTTGCAAATGCAGACCTTGACGACTCCGTTGATATCCTCCAGCTGGCTGGCAGCACTTACGTATTGCAATTCACGAAAATGCTGGGCCAATCACTGGCACGCAGGGTTCTTGGCACGACCACCAGGGCAAACGTTATCGGGAAGATCGAAGCCCTCCTGATCGCAGAGGCCCCGGCCATGAGGACACCTCTTGTTGGCAAAACACTTCTGCAAAGCAAGCTGCGCGAGACCATCGGAATCAATGTGGTTGGCATATGGGAACGCGGTCGATTTGACATACCCACCGCTCAAACGCTCATCAATTCCACAACCGTTCTCCTGCTGGCCGGATCCGATGACCAACTCAATGCGTATGACGAAAAGTTCGGCAAGGATCGAAAATACCAGGCTCCGGTACTGATCCTGGGCGGCGGCCGGGTCGGCCGGGCGGCCGGGGATGCCTTGATGGAGCGCAATATTGATTACCGGATCATCGAAAAAAAACAAAGGCTTATTGAAGATGAGCATTATATCTACGGCAGCGCCGCTGACATCAACACCCTTATGCAGGCCGGAATCAAAAAGGCCCCATCGGTTATCATTACCACCCATGACGATCCAACGAACATTTACCTGACCATTTACTGCCGCAGGCTATGTCCCGATATACAGATCATCAGCCGTGCGAATCTCGAAAGGAATATATCCAGATTGCACACTGCCGGTGCGGACCTGGTGATGTCCTATGCCTCCATGGCCACCAATACCATCCTCAACCTGCTCAAGCCTGATGAATTGTTAATGCTGGCCGAGGGGTTGAACATTTTTCGTGTTGCTGTGCCCCCATCTTATGTGGGTAAATCCCTCGCTGAATGCCAGATTCGTACCCAGACAGGTTGCAACGTGATTGCTATCTGCGACCCCGGGGCAATGTGCATCAATCCCGGTCCATCAGATCTTATCGGCCGACATAATGAGTTAATTTTGATCGGTAGCGGGGAGGCCGAAAGCCGGTTCTTCAAAATGCATTCGGAAATGAGAAAGATCAAGGCGCCCTAATCTGGGGATCTGGTGTTAATTCATTGCAGTGGTTCTCTCAGGATTCTTTCGATTTCAAAGAAAAAATCCTGTCCCCTGATGATGCCGATCACCTTTGGTTATTATTCCCAGCAGATTTTCTTTTTCCATGACCGGCAAATGGCTTATATTATGCTCTTTGAGCAAAAGTTTTGCTTTGATTGCAGAATCGGTTGTTTTAACTGTAATAAGGTTTTTGCTCATCCAATATTTAACCCGCAGCATCCATCATCCTAATTACTCCGCCCTCTGAAATAATATTCAGAATCGCGACCGAATTCATCAAGATCGTCTTCATCCATTTCAAAAACCTCATAACCGGTGACCTCAATTCGGTGGATGCCTTCTTTAGTTCTGGTGATGATGCCGGTGGCTTCGACTTTGTTGCCGACTTCATACCGCAAATTATTCCCCTCTGCATTCATCCCAACCACGTAGCTTCCGTTTTCGGTTGCGATGCCAACCCGGTATGATTTCCAGTTATCATCAATTTCTCTGACAATACCGATGATGGTTATTTCTTTATTGCTCTCTCTTGTTTCTTTTCTCATCTTATTTACTCTGAGGTCTAATCCCGCTCCCCTTGGGAAGATTATAAATATTCGGATTGATACCCCGTTGTTTGCGGCGGGGCAGTTCATTTTCAGCCTGAAATATTTCTGATTATAAATCTTATAAGCAAAAACCATGCTAATTTTATAACTACCTGAAATTATACTATTTGTAAAAATTTACAGGATCGGATCAGAATTATTTGTTCCGGTTATAGGAGGGTAACCCATTGGGATATCAAATTAAGTTTTTATTGACAGGTGTTGTTTTTTTTTGTTTATCATATTCGATTACCACCGATAATTGGGCAATGTCCTATATAGGTAGCTGAAATGAAATCTGTTCTAATTATATCTCCGCAAGAAGACGAAGCCCGACTGATTCGTGAATCGCTGCCTGCAGATTACATAGTGCAGAATGCAGATAGCGTCAAGGATGCGCTTAATTTGCACCGCCAATCTTCGTTTGATGTTATTTTTTCTGATTTAAAGTTGTTGCGAGACACCTCCGTGGCAGATACTATTGCTGAGGCGGTCCAACTCTTCAAAGAAATGAATTCGCAGGCCGAGATTTTGATTTTATCATCCAAGGACTTCATTCGCGATACCGTCAAAGCTGTCAAAGCCGGCGCCAACGACTACCTGACCTATCCCATCGATCCTTCCGAAGTCCGGCTTGTCATCGAATCCGTGAACGAATCTCACACAAAAAATTTGGAACTGGATTATTTAAGAGATCAATTTTGGAAACCCGAATGGTTTAATATCCTTGACTCACGCGATACCGGTATGCAGGATGTGTTCAAAAAAATACGTTCGGTTGCCCCGACCCGGGCCACCGTGCTGCTTATGGGTGAGACCGGCACCGGCAAAGGTTTGCTGGCACGAATGATCCATATCCATAGCAACCGCAGTGATGCTCCCTTTATCAGTGTCCACTGCGGCGCAATTCCGGACACGCTTCTGGAAAGCGAACTCTTCGGACACGAAAAAGGCGCTTTTACAGGGGCTGTGCGCAAAAAACCGGGTAAATTTGAAATGGCCCGCACCGGCACCATATTTTTGGATGAAATCGGCACAATCTCGCCCCCGGCCCAGATCAAGCTTCTGCAGGTGCTGCAGGACGGCACGTTTAGCCGGGTCGGTGGTGAAGAAGTGCTGCAAACCGACGCCAGGGTGATTACCGCCACCAACGCTGATATTGCCGGGATGAGCGAACGGGGCGAGTTCAGAAAAGACCTCTATTATCGCCTGAACATTTTTCCAATAGAAATACCACCGCTCAGGGAACGCTGTGAGGATATTCCTCATATAGTTGAGGTTATCTTAAAAAAGCTGGCGCAAAGACACGAAAAGACCATAAACTCAGTTCATCCGCAGGTCTTACGGGCTTTTAACAGCTACCCCTGGCCCGGTAATATCCGCGAATTGGAAAACCTCTTGGAACGGGCCTGTATCCTTGAAACGACAACGGTGTTGACACCAGAGAGTTTCCCCACCGGGCTTTTCGAATCCGATGATATGCATACCGTTTTACCGGTTCAAGACCACCTTACACTGGCAGAAGCCCGCAGGCATGCCATTGACGACTTTGAACGCCAGTATCTCAAAATGCTGTTCACTCGCAGCAAAGGCAAGGTCAATCGTGCTGCTGAAGCGGCCGGTGTCACCTCCCGCCAGTTGAACAAGCTGATGGTCAAGTTTGGCATCCAGAAAGAGGCTTTTAAAGACTGACATCTACCCTGAAATACCCGGCGGCACATAGCGGATGTCAAAAAACCTTCCGCTATTCGAACGTTTTTTTCTACAACCACTGATATCAGCCTTCCGTATTTTTGAAAAGCGGTATAAAACGGTTAAGATCATTTTCAGGCCCATCCTTCGCTCCATATTTCTTTTTGTTGGCGCTGACAGTTACCAGCCTTTTGTTGAAATCCGAACTATGAGTTCAGGTTCTCAAGTTATCGGAACCCCAAGTTCATATCTTCCAGTTAATCGTATTTTCAGTAAATTAAAATCCTTCCGACGAATGCCTGGGGAAACACCCACGGACGGCTGGTTGAAATTGCGAATTATGAGTTCTTATAAAACGCCGATTATTTTTAAAATTATAATTATAACAGCGGGTTGTAGATTTGGCACGGGTGATGCATTCCTTTGCAGGCAAAAAATCATATGAACTGAAAAGGTAGGTAAAATCATGTTTGAACTAACGCCGTGGAAAAAACGGGGCGGCAAAGTAATCAGCCGTTTCGGTAGAGAACTGGATTGGATGGCTGACCATTTCTGGGATCACGGTTCAATGATCCCGGCGAGATTTTTGCAGGAGAAAGCGTTGTTTCCAGTTCTTGATATCAGTGAAAGCAAAAAGGAGATAATGGTTAAAGCGGAAATCCCGGGGGTTGAAGCCGACGATTTGGATGTTTTTTTAGATGGAAGAACGTTGATCATTAAAGGTGAAAAAAAGGAAGAAAAAGAGGACGATGACGAAAACTATCACCGCATGGAGAGGTCATACGGCTATTTTAGCCGGACTGCCCAACTGCCCGTCGATGTCGATCCATCAAAAGTGGAGGCCTCCTATAGGAAGGGAGTCTTAAAGGTCGTGTTGAAAAAAACCAGGGCATCCGAAGCCAAAAAAATTGAAGTTCGGTAAATATTTGCAAATGAATAACCCCGCAGCAAAGCTACGAGGAATTCTTTTGATTAAACCTGTCCGTGCCATAAGCCGGGTGAATAAGCGGCAAATATGGATGCCATTTAAAATGATTAATGCGATTCAGGTAAACATAGAAATAAAATAAAGGAGGATTTCGAAATGATAATTAAACGCTTGTTTGACTTACCAAATTATGGCTGGAGAACTGCTTT
>Ga0265303_10000938_pt1 | contig 17432 bp, 12 predicted proteins | sample Helome_2_FD_192494 | JGI IMG/M metagenome (GOLD analysis project Ga0265303, IMG submission 192494) | Marine sediment microbial communities from subtidal zone of North Sea - Hel_20160317 (Illumina Assembly) | ecosystem: Environmental > Aquatic > Marine > Subtidal zone > Sediment ... | reverse complement strand
CTGGCTGCACTGCTGGTGGCGCTGATCACGTCGAGCTGGCTTGGCCGGCTGCAGAGTCGGCCCGTCCGCGAGCTGGTCCGGGTTGCCCGGGCGTCACATGCGGGAAGCTATGGCGAGCGCGCGGAGAAACTCAGCGAAGACGAGGTCGGCGGTCTGACAGACGTGTTCAATGAAATGCTCGAGAAGATCGAACTGCGCGATCTTGAGTTATCCCGAGCCCGTGACGATCTCGAGCTGCGAGTCGAGGAACGTACGCGCGACCTCGCGACCTCGAGGGTCGAACTGGAAGTTGCCAAGGAGGCAGCAGAAAGAGCGAATCAGGCTAAAAGTGAGTTTCTTGCCAACATGAGTCATGAAATCCGTACGCCGATGAACGGCATCATTGGTATGTCGGAGCTCCTGGCGGCGACAGATCTGTCCTCGGAGCAGGCTGAGCAGCTGGCGATGATTCAGGAGTCTGCACGTTCCCTGCTGCATCTGCTCAACAGCATTCTCGACTTCTCCAAGATCGAAGCTTCCAGACTCGAGCTGGAACACATCGATTTCAGTTTGAGTCGCTGCGTTGGGGACGCCGCGAAATTGCTCACCACCCGCGCGGCGCAGAAGGGTCTGGAGCTGGCCTGTCGTTTCGACCCGGAGATACCTGACCGGCTGGTCGGAGATCCGGCGCGCCTGCGGCAGATCATCGTCAACCTCGCCGGCAATGCGGTGAAGTTCACTGAGTCGGGTGAAGTCGTCATCGACGTGACGCTGCTGCAGGATCAACGAGCCGACGGCGATGTCGTTCGTCTCCAGTTCTCAGTTCGTGATACCGGCATCGGCATTGATCCGGAAGCGCAGGCGGGGGTATTTGATCCGTTCAAACAGGCGGATGGTTCGGTCACCCGGCGTTACGGTGGCACGGGATTGGGACTACCCATCTCAGCCGAGCTTGTCGCGATGATGGGTGGCGAGATGTGGCTCGACAGCCAGCCGGGAGTCGGCTCGACTTTCTTTTTTACCGCCGAAATCGCCGTAGCCGCAGACCAGGGCAAGAGATTGCCTGCTGAACTCGCCGTGTTGCGGGATATGCCGACGCTGGTAGTGGATGACAATGCCACCAATCGTCTGATCTTCGAAGAGACCCTGCGCGCGTGGAACATGAGCCCGAACGCTGTCGGGAGTGTGTCTGAGGCGTTGACGGCCCTGCGTGATGCTCAGGCTGCCGGACGCCCATACCGGATGGCCATCGTCGACGTGATGATGCCGGAGGCCGATGGCTTCAGTCTGCTCGAGGCGATGCGTAAGGATCCGGATCTCGATCAACCCGAAGTCATTGTCGCGTCCTCTGGTGTCGGTCCTGGTGAGAGGGAGCGGGCATCCTCGCTTGGCGCCGCGCGCTATCTGGTGAAACCCGTGGTTCAGTCAGAACTGCTGGACGCGTTGACCGACGTGTTCGCGACGACGGAGGGTGCAGCGGAAACAATCTCAGAAGCTGTGAAAGCAGAACATGCGACCGGGATGCGGGTCCTGCTCGCCGAAGACGGGTTGATCAATCAACGGGTTGCCGTCGGCCTGCTGAAGAGCTGGGGCCATGAAGTCGACGTGGCCAACGATGGCGTGGAGACGCTGGCGGCCATGGAAAAAAGCGCCTATGACCTGGTGCTGATGGACGTGCACATGCCAAACATGGATGGACTCGAGGCGACGGCGGAAATACGGCGTCGTGAGTCCGCGTCAGGCCGCCACACGCCGATCGTGGCAATGACCGCAAGCGCGATGAAAGGTGATCGCGAACGTTTCCTGGAAGCGGGAATGGATGACTATTTATCCAAACCATTCGAGCCGCCGATGCTGCGTGGGCTGCTGGATCAATACGCACCGGACGCCAAGGGCGAGTTAGAAGCCGGAAGCAACGCCTGATGGATATTCGAACGAAGCTGGTCCTCGCACTGGTGTCGACGGCTCTGCTCAGCATGCTCATGCTGGGCTATCTCACCTATCTGCTTTCGTTTGATCTGCTGTTGCAGAACTCGGGTCGTCAGATTGATGCCATCGTGTCGAGTAAAGCCCGGGAGATTGGACACACCATCGAGGACTGGGAAGAGGACACGCTACGGTTATCCAAGGCGGTAAACACGCTTGCGGCCGATCAGGATCAGGCTGGACAGATGGACAGTCTGACTTTTCAGCAAGCGGTGTCGGAAGCGCTGTCCGGTAGCTCAAACCTGCAGTGGGCTGGCTGGTATGACGCCGATGGCACTCTCCAGGTGAGCGACGCTGCTGATCTTGCCTTGCGGAGGTGGTCCGTGGATGCTGATGCCGCCAATTCGGCCGTTGTCAGGCTCATTTCAACCGACGAGAGAGAACTGCTGCTGGGGATTTCTACCGAGGAGGGTATTGCGGTAGCCGCGTTCTCCTTCGACCGGCTGGCTGAAGTCTGGACAGACCGCAGTGGCTTGGGCGAGACCGGCGAGCTGCTGGTCGTGGTGCCTGACTGGATCAACGCGGCGGGCTCGGTTCAGAAAGGCTATCTGCTGTTGAATCCGTCTGATCCCGAAATGTCTGCAGCCGGTGCTATCGAACAGGCGCCCGAGCTTTTCGCTTCGGCGCTGGCGGGCTCGGACGTAAATCAGCTGCAAAGCAGCTTTCAGAATCGTCCGGTGATAGCCAGCATTCGCACGCTGGCGGCAGTCCCCTGGCGGGCCATCGTCAAGGTGGATGCGTCGGAAGAGTCAGCGAGAATTGACGAGCTGCTTGCGGAAATGCGTAGCCTTGGTCTTTCTCTCGGCGCTCTGGTGATATTGGCCGGCGTTTTCTTCGGGATTTATCTGTCACGACGCATCCGCCGGTTGGCGGATACGGTTGAGAGGATACGTCACGGCGAGCTCGATCTGCGGCCAGAAGTCGAAGGGTCTGACGAGATTGCCCTGCTTGCCAGATCGTTCAACGAGTTTCTGAATCAGCTCGACCGATCCAGCGATATGTTTCAGCTGGGTGCATTGCGCGTTCTGGTAGCAGAAGACCATGCGGGTAACCGTCGGCTGTTAAACGAGCTGCTGACCAACTGGCGGATGCGGACACTGCTGGCCAGTGACGGTGGCTCGGCCCTTGAAGCCATCGAGGAAGCTGAACACAAAGATGAGCCCATTCAGCTCATTGTTCTTGACGAGAGCATGCCCGAGATGGAAGGAGTGGAGCTGATCGAACAGCTGACGCTGCGGAAAGACTGGGTGCGCTGTCCGATCATCCTGCTTGCCAGAGATCCTGATGCGCTGGATCTTGATCAACTCAAAACGCTTGGGGTGGGCCATGTTGTGGCGAAGCCCGTGGTTGCATCAGATCTGATGGAGGCGATCCTCGAAGAGATGGGCGTATCAGCCAAAGCGCTTGAATCGATTGCCGACGCAGACCTGTTCCTGACGAAGGCTGAGCCACGCAACGTCCTGCTGGTAGAAGACAGTCCGATCATTCAGAAAGTCACGGTGGGATTCCTCGATCGATGGGGCCATTCGGTTACCGTCGCGGGCAACGGTCTCGAGGCGTTGCAACTCTGCAAAGCGCAGCGCTTCGATCTGGTGCTGATGGATATAGAGATGCCCGTGATGAATGGCCTGCAGGCTGCTGCCGCGATACGGGAGGCGGAACCGGAGGATGATCGGGTGCCCATCATTGCGCTGACCGCGAAGGCCACCAAGGACGATCGCGAAGAGTGCATGGCTGTAGGTATGGATGACTACGTTGCGAAGCCCGTCGATCCGAAGTTTCTTTACCATCTCATTGAGACGCATCCTTCGCGAACGATGCACAATGACATTGCACCGCCCGGTGATGGACCGAGCGCACTGGAGGACAATCGCGTGACAGACCAAGAGGACCATGGCGGCGAAAATACCGATAGCCAGGACGCCATTGTCGACTGGGAGGTGGCGCGCAGGCTCACCGGTGGTGATGAATCGTTGCTGGCCGAGCTGGTGGAGTTGTTTCCGGCTGAAAGCAACAGCCACCTTACAGCTGTGCGAGCGGGAATAGCGGAGCAGGATGCAGGAATCCTCACCCGCGGTGCTCACTCGCTGAAGAGCTCCGCGGGATTTTTCGGCGCGGCGAAACTGGTATCGCTGGCGCTCGAGATGGAAATGCTGGGGAGAGACGGAAACCTGTCTGACGCTGCTGAGCGATTGGTTGCGCTCGAAGCAGCCGTCGATGGTCTGATTCTGGCGCTCAATGACTACCCGCCGGCTCCGGCCGTGGGCGAGTGAGGTAGCGACGATGGAAAAAACGCTTCATCAGCTGCCGGAAACCCGTCCGGTGTTGCTGGTGGTTGACGATGATCCGATGGTCCGCAAGCTGGTGTCGCGTGGTCTCGAGGCATTGAACGCTGAAGCCATACTGGAAGTCGAAGACGGAGAGGCCGCTCAGCGGGTGCTCAAAGAACGCCACGTCGACGTGGTCATTACCGACGTGCTGATGCCGAATATGGATGGCCGTGAACTGATGAGGTGGGCGCAGGTCAACTGCCCGGAACCGGTCTGGGTGGTGCTGTCCGGACTCGATACCTTCGATGCCGCAGTGGACGCGCTGCACCTCGGTGCGTTCGACTTTCTGGCCAAGCCTCCGGAAGTCCAGCGAGTCAGGGTTGCGGTACGCAACGCGCTCGAACATCTTGCTTTGACACGCGATCGTGAGCGCCTGTTTGGTGAGCTGGAGACCCGCAATCGACAGCTGGCGGAAAAAGTTCACCAGCTGGAGGAAATGTGCCGCATGCTGGAGGATCAGGCAGAGCGGATTCATGCGGATCTGACCCGCGCGGAAGTGATACAGAGGGCGCTGCTGCCGCAGTCTCCGCCTCAGCTCGGGAACTGGACGGCACACAGCCTCTATCGCGCCGGCAGCTACGTCGGCGGAGACTTTTACGATGTCGCCATCCTCGACGCCCGTCATGTGGGCGTGGTGATTGCGGATGCCGCCGGTCACGGGGTGGCGGCGGCGATGTTGTCAGTACTGTTCAAACATCGTCTGATCCTGTGGGACGATGATGCCGACAAACCCCTGGCGCCGTGCCGGGTACTTGAGCAGGTAAATCAATCTCTCTTCGCCGACCTCAGCGCGAGTGGCGGCTTCATTACTGCGGCATATCTGCTGCTCGATACCCAATCGGGAGACGTCCAGGTAGCCTCCGCCGGTCACCCGCCGGTGATATGGACGCAGCGCAGTGAAACAGAATTCACTCTGTTCGAAAGAACAGGCCCCGCGATCGGACTCGAACCTGACGCTCGATACGACCAGCTTCAGTTCAACGTCGCCCGTGGCGACAGTCTGCTGCTCTACACAGACGGTGTGCTCGATGGCGGAGCGGTGACAACGGCCGATCTCGCTTCGCAGCTTCAGACAAGCGAGGATGATCGCAGCGATTTTCTACAGCGCGTCTACCAGCAGGTGACGGCCCAGCCGGTTGCGGATCAGGATGATCTGACGATGCTCCTGCTGGAACGAACAGAAGGCGTCAGCAGTATTGATGATGGTGGCGAAACCCGGCAGACGGTTACGCCGTCTCCGCCTGAAACGTCCGCAACCTTGTTGCAGGGTGTTGACGATACGGAGGCGTTTCTGAGTATTGCCGGTACGGCGACCTGGATGCGCAGCACCGGTTTTATCGAGGCGGCCGAACGGTTGCTTGCGGGTCACAGTCTGTTGACGATTGATCTGGCCGACTGCGACTACCTCGACAGCACGTTCCTCGGCACGCTGCATGAGATTGTGACGGGGGACCCAGACAAAGTGCGGGTGCAACGCCTGCCTGACTCCGTGAGAGCACTATTCACGGAGCTGAGCATGGAAGCGGTGCTCAACAGCGTCGAGGCGGAGACACACCAGCTGCCGGATTCGATGCGCCCGTTGCGGAGGGAAGAAGAGGACCCGACACGTCAGGCCGAGCGCCTGCTCAAAGCCCACGAGGTGCTGGCCTCCCTCAGTGATGACAATCGCGAACAGTTCCAGGGCGTGGTTGATTCTCTGCGCGCAGATCTTGGCTGAGTTATCGCGCTCAAACAGCAGGGGCGAGCGTGCTTGAATTCATTCCCCTCATGAAACTGTTTGGCGGGCTCGCCTACCTGCTGGTCGGCGGTGATTTCCTCGTGCGCGGAGCGATCGGCCTTGCGAACCGTACCGGCATATCACCGATGATCGCCGGATTGACGATAGTTGCAGCCGGTACGTCGGCTCCGGAACTGATTGTATCGGTCTACTCCGTACTCTCCGGATTTCCGGAAATAGCGCTTGGCAATGTCATCGGCAGCAATATCGCCAACGTGCTGCTCGTTCTTGGCCTGCCGGCCCTGATCATGCCTATTGTCTGCACTGAACCCGGTATTCGCACGCAGGCTGTGTTCATGCTCGCTGTATCAGGGCTTTTTGTTGTGTTGTGTCTGCAGGGTGAAATCAACTGGCTGCATGGTCTGATGCTGCTGACGATTCTCGTTGCTGGCACGCTGCTGGCGGTACGGGGTCAGTTCAGCATGCCGGGGGTCGATGCGGAAGACGCCGAAGCGCAGCTCACCATGGTGCTTGGTATTCCTGGAAAGAGCTGGGAGATCGCGCTGCTATCGGGCCTTGGCATCATCATTCTGCCACTTGGCGCGGATCTGACAGTTGCCGGAGCAGTTGATATCGCCCGTTCCCTGGGGGTCGGGGAGGCGGTGATTGGCGCCAGCCTGGTCGCGTTTGGTACTTCGTTGCCTGAGCTGTCGACCACGCTGGTGGCGGCCTTTCACCGGAATCTGGCCGTTGTGCTCGGCAATGTTATCGGCAGTAACGTGCTGAATATTCTGGCGATAGTCGGAATAACCGCGATGATCTCCGCGATACCGGTAGCGGGCAGTCTCCTCGCTTTGGACATCTGGATCATGCTGGCGGCTGCCGTGCTGTTGACGGTGCTGGCAGTATTCGGCATGACGCTCGGTCGCCTGCTGGGTTCACTGTTGCTGCTCGGCTATCTGGCGTACATCTACGTGCTCTACTGACGGCGTTCTGCAGGGGAGGTTTCAGCTGGCTGTCGCTGAGTCGGCCGTTCGCTCAAAGTCCCAGGACGCGTTTTGCCAGGACGTTGCGCTGAACTTCACTGCTGCCGGAGTAGATGGTGGCAGCGCGTTCGTTCAGATAGCTTGGCATTGCCGTTATCGCACTTTTCGGGCCAATTGCCGGGACATCTCTGTAGGGATTGAGCGCCTCCGGTTGAAAAGGCAGGCCATAGTAGCCAACTGCCTTCGCGGCGATCTCCGTGATCTGCTGCTTCACCTCTGAGCCGAGGGTCTTCAGCATTGACGACAGAGCACCGGGACTTCTGTCCATGCTCGCAGCGGCAAGGACCCGCAGCTCCATCACTTCCACGGCGTTCAGGGCTATTTCGGCCTGTGCAAGCTGATGACGGAACGCCGGTTCCTCAATCAGACAGCCGCCTGAGCCGTTCGCTTCCCGCGTTGCGAGGATTTTCAATCTTTCGAGGGCTTCCCGGACCCAGCCGGTGTTGACGTTGTTTGAACGGGCGTACTGCATCAGCACTTTGGCTACCTGCCAGCCGTCGTTTTCCTGGCCGATGCGATTGTTGACAGGCACGTGCACGTCATCGAAAAAAACCTGGTTGACCTCATGATCGCCCGTCAGGCTGTAGACGGGTTCCACCTTAATGCCGGGTGTATCCATCGGGATCAGCAGGAAACTGATGCCCTGTTGTTTCCGAGCTGATTCGCTCGTCCGAACGAGACAGAACATGTGAGTGGCGAAGTGGGCGCCCGTGGTCCAGAGTTTTGTGCCGTTCAGCACGTATTCGTCGCCGAGCCGGTGCGCTTTCAGGCGGAGTGCTGCCAGATCAGATCCTGCAGCTGGTTCCGAGTAGCCCTGACACCAGATGTCTTCGCCGGCGAGGATTCGCGGCAGATAGTGGCTTTTCTGAGACTCGGTTCCGTGGGCCATCAGGACGGGGCCCAGATGGCGGATGCCCATGTTGAACAGCAACGGGGCGCCGGCGTGGAAGCACTCCATGCTGAAGATATAGCGTTCGAGAGCCGACCAGTCGATTCCGCCGTACTCGACCGGCCAGCTCGGGGCAATCCAGCCCTGTTCGGCAAGAATCCTGTACCAGCGCTGGCTGGCCCGGATGTCGCTGTGCACGCCCGTTGTCAGCCTGCCGGCTTTTTTCAGCTCATCATCGAGACTGTCATCGAGGAATTCGCGAACCTGGGAACGAAATTCGACGGCGCTATCGGGAAGTGACACGAACATGAGGATGAATCATGAGCCAATGCCACTCTCAGACCATACGTAATGTCCGCAGGTCAATCTCCCTCTGGTTTAGTGGAATGGTAGAACTCTGAACGCCGTCACTCTTCCAGGAAATTCTGATAGGCGTCGGCGTATTTCGGATCCCAGCGCGACAGGGCCGAGCGGTTTTCCAGCAGATCGTCGGTGTGCCATTGAATGCGTTTTTCGTCCAGCGCCCGCGGCGTGTCGTTGTCCGGGCAGAGAATGTAAAAGTCTCCTCGCGACAACGACTCCAGCAGGTAGTCGACCGTCTGTTCAGACGTCCACGCCCCGGGTGGTTTTTCTGGAACGAACTTCGAGATCATCGCCGAATAGGTGAAGCCAGGTACCAGAAGATGTGCGGTAAGGCGACAGTTGTCGGTTGATCGCAATGCGTGAGCCAGGCTTTCGGTGTAGTTCCGCACGCCGGCTTTCGACAGGTTGTAGGCATAGTTCCCGGGGGGATTGGTAATGCCCTGTTTCGATCCGGTATTGATCACGGCGCCAGGCTGATTGCCCTCGAGCATCGCGGGGATGAAGGCATGGCAACCATGCACGATGCCCCAGAGATTAATGTCGAGCTGTTTCTTCCAGCCGGCGAGATCTTCCCAGGGTGATGGTGTCCGCAATCCGGCGCCGGCGTTATTCATCAGACAGTGCACGGCATCGAAGTGTTGCCAGGCAGCTTCTTTGAGGGCTTCTACCTGGACAAAATCTGCAACATCGCAGACGAAAGTGTGAATCGCACCTGCATTGGCTTTACCAGCCTCGTTGAGTTTCCCGGCGGCGTGGGTCAGGGCTTCTTCGTCAAGGTCGGCAATCAGCACGTTCATGCCGTGCTCGATGAATCGCGTCGCCGCGGCCAGCCCTATACCGCTGGCGCCACCGGTGACAACGGCATTGTTGCCTGCCTTAAGCCAGTCCGTCATTTTGCCCCCGCCTGGTTATCGTTAAAGCGAAGCCGGGCGCCTTATCAGCGCTTCTTAAGTTTCCTGATCGTCTTTTTCAGCTTTTTGTTCTGCTTCTTCAGTGCTTTCAGCTCGGCCTTCATTGAGTCCTTGGCTGAGGCAAACTTTTTGAAGTGTTCCTTTCGACTCTTCAGAACCACCTGTTTCGGGTCGACGTTGCGATTGAAGATCGTGACGCCCTCGAGATTTTCGCTGCCCGTGTTGCAGACCGCGTGAAATCTGCCTGCCGGAACGATGGCAACGGAACCGGGTCGCAGCTCGTAGCGCTCTTCTTCGATCTGAATCTGCCCGGATCCCTGACGGACGATGAGAATCTCTTCGACCAGCGTGTGACTGTGACCGGGATTTTCTTCCCCCGGCGCCATACACACCGGCACGAAACCCAGTTCGTCGAGTTTGATTGAACGGACCGCGCGAGCGGCGGCAAAATCGGACGGCGTCAATACCTGTTCCATGACTGAGAATTCCCTATTTTCGGCTGGACCGGAAACTCTAGCGAGCCCGGCCGCAAAGATCACGCGCTTATTTCCAGGCATGTGCGGTCGGGCCATGATTGCGGATATTCCGGCCGGTTCGAGTAGGATAGGCGCTCTGGGAACGGAGAAGGAGAGGAAGGTCACAATGAGCGATGCAGCAGACCCTGGTACCGAAGGCGGCATACGCGTGCCTCTGGCGGCGGAAACGAATGTTCAGCTGCAATCCGGCGATCTGCCGGACCCCGCGGCTACCCCGCTCGAACAGATTGACGTCAGCGATAGCCGCCTTTATCAGATGGACGCCTGGCGACCGTATTTCGAAAGGCTGAGGTTAGAGGATCCCGTCCACTTCACACCCGAGAGTCCGTTCGGCGCCTACTGGTCGATTACCCGACACAGAGACATCGTTCATGTCGAAAGTGAACACGAGGTTTTTTCGTCTTTTCCGACGATCGCGATAGGCGACAGTCCGAATGGAGAGTACATAGAGAATTTCATCGCGATGGATCCGCCCAAGCACGATCAGCAGCGCAAGACGGTGGCGCCCGTGGTGGCACCGAGAAACCTGTTGACCCTGGAGCCCGTCATTCGCGGACACGCTCAGGAAATTCTCGATAGCCTCCCCGAGGACGGCGTGGAATTCGACTGGGTAGACCAGGTTTCCATTGAGCTGACCACAAGGATGCTGGCGACGCTGTTCGATTTTCCGTTTGCTGATCGGCGCAAGCTCACCTACTGGTCAGACATCTCGATTGGCTCGCCGGAGTCGACGGGTATGGACGAAGGCTTCAGTGCAGAAGAGGTGCAGGCCGGGCTGACCGACATGGCCAATACCTTCATGGGCTTGTGGATGGAACGGGCGGCCGGTGACCCTGGTGAGCGCAACGATCTGATCACGATGCTGGCGCACGGCGAGGATACACGGGATATGATCTCCCGGCCGCTGGAGTTTCTCGGCAACATCATGCTGCTGATCGTCGGCGGCAACGACACCACCCGCAATTCGATTTCCGGCGGGGTATTGGGGCTTAATCAGTTTCCCGACGAGTATGCCAAGCTCCGTGCTGATCACTCGCTGATACCCAACATGGTTTCAGAAATCATCCGCTGGCAGACGCCCGTGTTGCATATGAGGCGGACACTGACGAAAGATTATGAGTATGAGGGCCGGCAGATGCGTGCCGGGCAGAAAGTGGTGCTTTGGTACATCTCGGGCAATCGTGATGAAGACGCACACGCTGATGCCGATCGGCTGATCATTGACCGTCCGGATGCCCGCAAACACGTTTCGTTCGGTTTTGGCGTGCATCGCTGCATGGGCAATCGACTCGCGGAGATGCAGCTGCGGATCATCTGGGAAGAGATCATGGAACGCTTCACCTTCATCGAGGTGACTGGTCCGGAACAACGATTGAAATCGAACTTCATTCGCGGCATACGTGAGCTGCCGGTGCGGCTGCATCGACTGTGATGACGGGAGAGTGACTTTGGCGCGGAAGAAAATCGGCATCCAGTTGCCGAAACAGGCAGCCAACCAGACGATCGAGGAACGCTATTCGCTGGAGCTTGAATCGCTCGCCCCCGTTGGCGACATAGTCGACATCCGGGCTGATACTCCGGCGGAATTTGCGGAGGGTGTGTCGGACATGGACGCGATCATCACGTCCTGGGGTCTGAGGATCGACGAGCAGGTCATCAACAGTCTTCAGAGCTGTGTGGTCATCGGCGTCGGCAGTGTCGGGGTCGATATGGTCGATGTCGAAGCCGCGACCAGAGCCGGCATTGTCGTCACCAACGTACCCGACGTGTTCATCGAAGAGGTGGCCGATCACGCGATGATGCTGCTGCTGGACCTTGCCAGAAGGACACCGATGATGGTGAGAATGGCCCGGACGGAAGGCGAATGGTATAAGGCCCGACCGTTGCTCAGCAGGATTCCCCGGGTGATGGGTCAGACGCTCGGCCTGTTTGCGTTTGGCAATGTTGCACGCTGTACGGCGCGCCGGGCCAGAGCATTCGGCATGCGGGTGATTGCCCATGATCCGTACGTCAGCGAGCTGGCCATATCCGACGCGGGCGTTGAACCAGTGAGTTTCGGAGAACTACTGGAGCGCAGCGATTATCTGTCCGTGCATGCGCCTCACAATGAAGAGACGGAACACGCCTTCAATGCCGAAGTATTTGACCGTATGAAAGACACAGCGGTAATAGTCAATACGGCGCGCGGTCCGATCATTGATGAACCCGCGTTGATCGAAGCGCTCAATGCCGGATCGATTGCCGGTGCCGGCCTCGACGTGCTCGAACAGGAGCCTCCGGAGCCTGATAACCCGCTGTTCGAAATGGAAAACGTTGTGATCACGCCGCATGTTGCATCGGCCACCACGCGCATGCGGCCGGAGACCCGGCGGCGGGTGGGCCGGGAAGTTGCACTGGTGTTGCGTGGTCGCTGGCCGATGAGCTGTGTCAATCCGACCGTGCTGCCGAAAGTGGCGCTCGAGCGCTGGCAGCCGTATCCGATGAATCGAGGTCCGAACCGCTGAACGGGACTTTCAGCAGCTGACAACAGGGGAAGGAATATGGCTGAGTCTCTGATAGCCGCCGGCAACCAGCCCTGGTTCGACGTAGCCAACGGCATTCTTGATCGCCGCATCTACTCCGACCACAAGATTTATCAGCAGGAACTCGAGCGGATATTCGCGAGAGCGTGGAACTTCATGTGCCACGAATCACAGCTGCCGGAGCCAGGCAGCTTCTTCATGAATTACATTGGTGAAGATCAGGTTGTCGCCGTTCGGGACCGTGATGGCGCAGTGCAGGTGCTGCTGAATTCCTGCCCGCATCGGGGGAATACGGTGTGTCGGGCTGAGCAGGGTAAGACCAACAGCTTCCTGTGTTCATATCACGGCTGGAATTTTGATCTGAACGGCAGGCTGGTGGGGATGCCGGGTGAAGAGACTTTCTATCGCGATGCGATCGACAAGACACGCTGGGGCCTGGCTTCTGCAGCGCAGGTTCAGTCCTACAAAGGCTTCATTTTCGCGACGATGGATCCTGCCGCTCCGCCTCTCGAAGACTATCTTGGCTGGGTGGGGCGTCTTGGTATCGACATGCTCGCGTCACAGGGCGACATGGTCGTGCTCGACGGCGTGGTGAAAAACCGGCTGAAGTGCAACTGGAAGCTGGCCGTCGACAATCTTTACGACTGGTATCACGTCAAGGTCAGTCACGGTTCTGCGCTGCGGATTGGCATGCTCACCGAAGAATCCATGGCGCCCGACGACCAGATGGTCATTCTCGGGGAATACGGTCACGGTATCGGCGGTCCGGGGCTGAGCGAAGCGCAGTTTGCCGAGTTCCAGGCCCGAATGGCTAGCGGCGAGGGTGAAGCTCAGTGGTATGACATCCAGGCGCGGCGTCGACTCGATCCGCGCATTCAGGAAATTCTCGGACCGGTGGGCACCCGTTCTCTTGGACATCCGAACATCTTCCCGAACCTCTGGATAGCGCTGACCCGCCAGGTCTGTCTCAGGATTCCACGCGGACCGTTTGAAACTGAGCTCTGGTGGTTCACGTTTCTGCCGAAAAACGCGAATGACGAAGAACGCAGAACCACCGTATTCATGGCCAATCACCTGTTCGGACCGGCAGGGCTCCTCGAGCAGGACGATGGAGAGAACTGGAGTCACTCGACACGGGGTGCGCAGGGCGCCGTGACCCGCCGCCTGCCGCTGAACTTTGCAATGGGCAAAGGATTAGATCGCGTCGAAGAAGATCCTTCCGGCCAGCATCGGATCGAAACAGTGGTCAACGAACACGGTCAGCGCTGGACCTATCAGTCCTGGCAGGAGTGGATGCAGGCGGAGAGCTGGGAAGATCTGATGGCCAATCACTCACCGGCGCCCAAGGGAGAGGTCTGATGGCCGTTTTCGAGAATCTGAGCCTTCAGGAACGAATGCTGAAAACCTACGAGGCGGAAGAGTTTCTCTACCGCGAGGCCGCCCTGCTTGATGACAGAAAGCTCGATGAATGGCTGGAGCTGCTGACGGACGATATTCACTACTGGATGCCCATTCGGCGTACCACCACCGCCCGGGAAGTCGAGAAGGAGTTTACCGAGCCGGGCGGCATGGCGTTTTTCGACGATGACAAGAAAATGCTGACGATGCGCGTTCAACGCCTGGCGATCGGGCGAGCCTGGGCGGAAGATCCTCCGTCGCGGACCCGGCGGAACGTCAGCAATGTACGCATTCTTGAAATTGACGGTGATGAGACCCTGATAGCGGCGAATTTTCAGCTGTATCGCACGCGTCTCAACAGCGAAGAGGATTGCTGGATCGGTCGCCGTGAGGATCTACTGCGCCGGGTGGAGGGTGAGCTCAAGCTGGCGAGGCGTCATCTGTTTCTCGAGCAGACGGTCATCCTGTCGCAGAACATGAGCAACCTGTTCTGATCATGGGCAAGCTCGACGATCAGATCGTGCTGATTACCGGCGGGGCATCCGGACTCGGTGAAGCCATTGTTTCCCGGTGTATAAATGAAGGCGCCAGCGTTGGCGTGCTGGATCGCTCTGAAGAAGGCGCGCATCGGCTGTCAGAGCGGTTTGGTGATCGGGTTGCCGTCAGTGTGGGCGATGTCCGCGAATTTGAGGACAACGCGCGGGCGGTGTCGGCCTGCATTGATCGATTCGGTCGTCTGGATGCAGCGATTGGTAACGCCGGAATCTGGGACTATTCGATTTCTCTGGTAGATCTGCCGGCGGACAGACTTCGCGAATCGTTTGACGAGTTGTTTCAGATAAATGTGCTGGGTTATCTGATGCTGGCGAAGGCAGCGCTGAAACCGCTGGTCGAATCCCGAGGCTCATTGACCTTTACGGTATCCAATGCAGGTTTTCTGCCTGGCGGTGGTGGCGCTCTCTATACCGGGACCAAGCATGCGGTTGTTGGACTGGTCCGACAGCTGGCGTTTGAACTGGCGCCGCATGTTCGGGTAAACGGGGTGGCGCCTGGTGCGATCGCCACGCAGCTTAAAGGACCGGAAAGTCTGGGTATGGCAGACCGACGCTTTCCGGGGGACAGATTGAGTCAGAATGCGGCGGACTTTGTCCCGATCGGAACGATGCCCACACCGGAAGAATACGCCGGTGCCTATGTGTTTTTTGCGTCGAGAGACGACAACGTGCCCGCTACCGGGGCCGTGCTCAATCACGACGGCGGATTCGGCGTGCGGGGTATTGGAGCGGTTCCTCGTGGTGGTGATGATCTGCGGGAAAAGCTGGATCTGGACTAGTCGAGGCGAGCGCCCTGATGGCGCAGTCAGCCGGTGCTTGGCGCGCCGCGTGACGAATCGTCCGCCAGCATCATCGCCTGGGTCAGAGCTTCCAACATCCGAGTGCGTGCCGGATCCTGTTTTTTACGGTCGCGCATTTCGTCCGGATCTTCTGCAAGATTGAACAGCTGCTCTTCTTCCTTGGAGTTGCGCGTGTAACGACAGTCATCCATCAGCAGCGTGCGCGTGCGCGCCGGGATCGGCGTGAGCTTCGCGGTGATAGTCGGGACGTCATCTTCGATCAGCACGCTTTCGCGGACTGAGACGTCAGCGTCTTCCAGCACCGGCGCCAGGCTGACGCCCTGAATGCCGTCGTAGGCTTTGATTCTGGCGAGGTCCATCAGCGTGGGACCGAGATCAATGGACGAAGCAAGCGAAGACGATCGTCCTGGCGCTCGATCAGGCACATCGATAACCAGAGGTACCTGCAGCGTGCCGCGATAGTGCATGAACCCTTTCAGAAACAGAGAGTGATCGCCCATCATGTCTCCGTGGTCCGTGGTGAAGACGATGATCGTGTTGTCACGTATGCCGAGTGCTTCGAGACGATCGAGGATTCTGCCGACACCGTCGTCAATCATGCTGACCATGCCATAGGTGGCGGCAATCGCCTGCTGCAGCAGCTCATCGTTACCGAATCCACAGGGGGCAACCCAGTTCCGCTGATCGCGCGGATGAATACCGGAAAAGAGTTTCAGGTGTGAGGGGGCGTCGGTCAGGTTATCGAAGCGGCTGTCCGGTAGCGGCATGTCTTCCGGCTGGTACATATCGAACCATTTGCCGGGGGGCGTCATCGGATGATGTGGATCCGGAAAAGAGCACCAGGCTAGCCAGGGTTTCTGCTCTGCTTGTGCTGCTTCGATGAAGGCAATCGTCCGCTCGGTGACGTAGGTCGTGGAATGCAGCGCTTCGGGATAGGGCGGGCGGTAGATCTGTCTCCAGTGTTCAGATTGATCAGTGCCTGGGGCGTCCATGTCCTGATCAATCAGCAGCTCCTCCAGGCGTCCACCTCGTTCCAGTGCCCAGGTCAGATGATGGCCCGCGATTCGGGCGCCATGATCGATGCTCAGCTCGATGTGATCGAAACCGTAGAAGTCATCCGGATCTTCGGGTGCCGCATCGACGTAGCGCTCAAAGTCCTCGACCTGATCCCAGCCTTTCGGGAACGGCAGCTCGCCCGATGACTCGCCGCGAAACGGCACAATCGAATTTTTGCTCATGCCATGCTGGAGGTGTGACTTGCCGATCAACCCGGTCCGGTAGCCGGATTTGCGGAAGCGGCGAACGAAGGTATTGGCGCTCCATTCCAGAGAGCGATCGTTGAAGATGACGCCGTGGGCGCTCGGCATGCGTCCGGTCATGATGGTGGCGCGATTCGGCATACACACCGGGTTGGATACCCAGGCATTGTCAAAAACCATTCCAGCGCTGGCGAGCCCGTCCAGGTTTGGTGTCTGCACAACGCTGTTGCTCATGAATCCGTTGTGGTCGGCTCGCTGCTGATCGGAGATGACAAACAGCACGTTCATTGGTTTTTCATTCATGGTGGTGGATTGTAATGCTTTCCGGGGTGGGTGCGTACTCAACGCCTGCTAGTCGGCGATCAGCCGAGAGTTGTACTGTTTATCTTGTTCGATGCGCCAGCTTATGACGCCGATTCTATCCAGAAACGCCTGGTCGTGACTCACCAGCAGCAGCGCGCAGGGACAATCCGCCAGCGCTCTTTCCAGGGCCTCGATTGATGGTAGATCCAGATGATTGGTTGGTTCATCGAGAATGATGATGTGTGGCGCGCGAGACATCCCCAGCGCCAGCAGCAGCTTGCGGATCTCGCCGGGACTCGGTTGTCGGCTGTCGAGGAGTCTCGCCGGCCGCGAGCCGAGCCGGCTGACGATGTTCATGATGTGGCCAAGCTGACCGCTCTGAAGCAAACGGGCGTCTTCCAGGATCTTCGTGCTTTCGGCCGCCGTCAGTTCCTGCGGCATGTAGACAACTTTGTCCTCGGGCGTGTTCAGAGACTTCAGCAGATGTCTCAGCAGCGTCGACTTTCCCGAACCGTTCGGGCCGGTTATCGCGATGCGATCTGCCGAGCGTATCTGCAGACGGGACAGCGCCAGCATTCGGCCGTCTCCCAGCGACAGAGATTCCTCATCGGTGGTGAAGACAGCATCGCGTGGTGATCGGGAGCCCGGCAGCCAGATTCCGGTTTCGTATGTTTTTTCGACGTGTGCCTCGTCGAGTCGTGTCCGGGCTCGGCGGATGCGTCCATCCAGCTGCCTGAGTCGACTGCCTGCCCCGCTGTCAGTTACCCGGGCGCGATCGATCTTTTCCCGCGCATCACTGTCTTTTGCGGACAGGCCTTTTTTCGAGCGATCACGGTGTT
>Ga0265303_10000937_pt1 | contig 17436 bp, 18 predicted proteins | sample Helome_2_FD_192494 | JGI IMG/M metagenome (GOLD analysis project Ga0265303, IMG submission 192494) | Marine sediment microbial communities from subtidal zone of North Sea - Hel_20160317 (Illumina Assembly) | ecosystem: Environmental > Aquatic > Marine > Subtidal zone > Sediment ... | reverse complement strand
GCATTTCGCACAACTCGCGCTGGACTGCATTCACAAAGAGTATCCAAATAAGCTCAACCAGGTACTGGAGAGCGACGAATTCCTGCTCTCACCGAAAGCCCTGCACCCGGCCTTCTACGGCTGTTTCGACTGGCATTCGTCCGTACATGGTCACTGGATGCTCGTAAAGCTGCTCAGGCAGTTCCCGGAGCTGGCAGAGCGTGACCGGATCGTCACAGGACTGGCCACGTCGCTGTCCGTGGAGAACATTGCAGGAGAGGTCACTTACCTTGGACAGGAATCTGGCAGTTGGGAGCGTACCTATGGTTGGGCCTGGCTGCTGCAGCTGGCGATGGAACTCGGTGAATGGGACGACCCATTTGCGGCAGATCTCGTGGCCAAGCTCGCGCCTTTGACGCAGATCATCCGTGACAAATACATTGAATTCCTGCCGCGGCAAGAGTATCCAATTCGAACCGGCGTACACCCAAACACGGCCTTTGGTCTGTCCTTTGCGCTCGACTACGCTCGCTCGGCTGGCGATGATGAACTCGTGCAGTCGGTCACAGAGGCGGCATTACGCTACTACGAGAACGACAAAAACTGTCCTTTGTCCTGGGAACCGAGCGGTGAGGACTTTTTGTCACCGTGCTTCGAGGAAGCCGCGTTGATGGCGCGGGTGTTGCCCCCCGACGCTTACGGCGGCTGGCTTGCGGCGTTCTTGCCCGGGTTGTCTGCCACCGATGCGCTGGTACCAGCCAATGTCAGCGACCGCTCGGATCCGAAGATCGTGCACCTCGACGGACTTAACCTGAGTCGCGCCTGGGATCTCTATGCAATTTCCGCACGCATCGACGACGAGGATCTCAAATCTCGGTTCGGCTCATGGGCGCGCGAACATCTCGCAGCCTCGTTGCCGCATGTTGCCAGTGAGCACTACGAAGGTTCGCATTGGCTCGGATCGTTCGCGGTGTACGCGCTGACGCGTATCGACTAATCCAGTGTGCGCAATTGCCTGTCGTGCAGTCGGCTAAGGAGCACGAGCGCTGCCACTGCGCCAAGCAAGGCCAGCCACATGTCGGATTGCGTATCCCAGATGTAGCCTTGCGTGCCGAGGAACGAGTCAGCCGCTTCTGCCGACAGCAACGCAACCCACCACTCGATTAGTTCATAAAAAGCGCTGATGGCCAGGCAAACACAGACGATCAGGAAGTCGCGCCAGCCCGGGTAGTTGACGACGTTCTTGCGGATCAGGATTTCGCGCGCAACGATGGCCGGGACAAAACCCTGCGCGAAGTGGCCGAGCTTGTCGTAATTATTGCGCGTCTGATCAAACGCGTCTTTGATCCAGTCGCCCAGCGGCACTTCCGCATACGTATAGTGACCGCCGACCATCAGGATGATGCAGTGAACCAGTATCAGGATGTAGGTAAGCCGCGTCAGTGGGAAACGCTCGCGCGTAAACCACAGGACTGCCGCGGCAATGATCGCGGGCAAGACCTCGAGCAACCAGGTCGGATAGTCGTGGGGCCCAATACCGGACCAGATCAGCACAGCTGAGAAGATGACGATCCAGGTTGTCTTTAGTGCCGTCACATTAGTAATGCGGTGGCCGTTCATCCTGCTCGGGGGTCGCGTCGCCCTCACCGAGCGAACGTACTCGCTGGATGAGCGAAGTGCACAACTCCTCGAGTTGCATCAGCTTGGCCTGCTGTTGCGTCACGACCTCATTGAGCTCGCTCACCACCTGATCCTGGTGCGCCAGCTTGACTTCTATGTCGACGAATCGTTCTTCGCTCATGGTTACCCCCCTGCAAAAGAGTATCGCCCGCTGGGGCAGCCTCCTACAATAGGCAAATGGCTTTAATCCGTTTCGACGTAGTGAGCCTCGCGTTTGGCGATCACGTCATCCTCCGCGAGGCCAACCTGGCAATTGAGCCCGGCGAGCGTGTGTGCCTGATAGGTCGCAATGGCGCCGGCAAATCAACGACATTGAAACTCATTACCGGCGAACTCGAGCACGATCGCGGCGATATCGTCTGCAGCAGTAACCTCGTTGTCAGTCAGCTCGCGCAGACCTTACCTGAAGCGATGGATCAGCCAGTCCGCGACATCGTCCGGTCGGGCCTCACTGACATCGAAGATTTGCTCGAGACCTACAAGCAACAATCGAAGCTCGAACTCGATAAGCATGGTCTGATGGCACTTGAAGCGCTGCACGCCAAAATCGACACGCATGATGGCTGGCATATCGAACAACGCGTCGAAGAGACTATTTCTGATCTCGAAATTCCGGCAGAGAAGAAAATGAACGAGTTGTCCGGCGGCTGGCGGCGACGCGTCGCGCTGGCGAAGGCTCTCGTGCAAAAACCCGACCTGCTGCTGCTCGACGAGCCAACAAATCATCTCGACATTGCCACGATCAAGTGGCTCGAAGACAAGGTCTACTCGTACCCGGGCTCCGTGATGTTCATCACTCACGACCGGGCCTTCTTGCAGAAACTCGCCACGCGCATCCTCGAAATCGACCGGGGAAAGATCACAAGCTGGCCCGGGGATTACGCTAACTTCCTGAGAAGAAAGGAAAAATCGATAGAGGACGAACAGTCGGCGAACGCCCTGTTTGACAAGAAACTCGGGCAGGAAGAAGAGTGGATTCGGCAGGGAATCAAGGCGCGTCGGACCCGCAACGAAGGTCGCGTACGAGCCCTGACGAAAATGCGCGAAGAACGCGCGGAGCGCGTAATGCCCGACAACCACGCACGCATCCACATCGAGGAAGCCGAACAATCCGGACGCAAAGTCATTCGTGCGAAAAACGTCAGTTACCGTTACGTTGACGCGCCGCTGATCGAGAACTTTTCAACCAAGATCATGCGCGGTGACCGCATTGGGCTGATCGGTAACAACGGTGTTGGTAAGACCACCTTGTTGCGACTGCTATTAGGTGAGTTGGTTCCACAACGCGGGACGCTTAAACATGGGACCAACTTGTCAGTTGGGTACTTCGATCAGCTGCGTCAGACACTCGATCTCGACAAGTCTGTCGCCTACAACGTCGGCGACGGAAGAACCTATATCAAACTCAATGGTAAGGACCGACATGTTATCGGCTACCTCAAGGGTTTCCTGTTCAGTCCGAAACGGGCAGCGATGCCGGTTACAGCGCTGTCTGGCGGTGAACGCAATCGCGTTATCCTGGCCAAGCTCTTCACGCGCCCAGCCAACTTGCTGGTACTCGACGAACCAACGAACGATCTCGACATCGAAACGCTCGAAGTACTTGAGCAGAAGTTATGCGAATTTGGCGGCACGTTGATCGTCGTAAGTCACGATCGCGAGTTCCTCGACAACGTCGTAACGAGCACCATCGTGTTTGAGAAGGACGGCCGCATCCAGGAATACGTCGGCGGTTACAGCGACTGGCTCCGAAGCGGCCACGAACTCGCGGAAACTGAGGACCCGTTTGGTCTCTCGGTTGCAGAGCGCAAGCAAGCTGCCGCCGTAGAACGCCGCAAACAAAAGAAGGCAACCAAACTTAGCTATAAAGATCAGCGCGAGCTCGATCAGCTGCCCGCCGAGATCGAATCGATCGAGAACTCGATTGCGGAGCTCCAGCAGGTAGTGTCACAACCGGACTTTTACTCGCAGGACCAGGAACTGGTACAGGGCAAGCTCAAGGAACTGGCCGATACCGAAGCACAGCTTGAGCAATGCGTCGAGCGCTGGTCGGAGCTCGAAGTCATGCAGGACAGCTTCCGCCAGGGCACGTGATGATGTGGCAGGTATGGATTGATCGCGGTGGCACATTTACAGATGTCGTGGCGCGACATCCGGACGGCCACCTCGTCAGTCGCAAGCTGCTGTCTGAAAACCCGCAACGCTACAAGGATGCAGCTGTACAAGGGATTCGAATCGCGCTGGGTCTCGACGCTACTGAGAATATCCCGATTGGCACCATCGCCAGCGTCAGGATGGGAACCACCGTCGCCACGAATGCGCTGCTCGAGCGCACAGGCGACCGTGTCGTCTACGTTACGACACGCGGGTTTGGTGATGCGCTACGTATCGGCTACCAAAGCCGTCCACGCATTTTTGACCTTGATGTCAAGTTGCCAGAGTTGCTTTACGAGCAAGTTATCGAGGCCGATGAACGGGTTGCTGCAGACGGCGAGGTGTTGCGGGCTCTGGATGAAGTTCAGGTTCGCATCGACCTGCAGGTCGCCTTTGATGCTGGTATACAGTCTGCCGCCGTCGCTTTTCTTCACGGTTACGAGTTTCACGATCATGAACGTCGGGTTGGCGAAATATGCAGGCAGATCGGGTTCACACAAGTGTCACTGAGCTTTGATACCAGCCCGTTAATCAAGCTGGTCTCTCGTGGCGACACAACAGTAGTTGACGCCTACCTGTCACCAATCCTGCGCCGCTATGTTGAGCAGGTTACCGACGAACTCGGCGCCGACGGCGAAAAAGGCCCGGGGCTCATGTTCATGCAGTCCAATGGCGGACTGACGGATGCCCGCCTGTTCCAGGGCAAGGATGCGATCCTGTCCGGGCCTGCTGGCGGCGTTGTCGGCATGACACGAACTGCTGCTATGAGTGGGCTCGACAAGATCATTGGTTTTGACATGGGTGGCACATCGACCGACGTGACCCACTTCAACGGCGAGTATGAACGTAGCTATGAGACACTCGTCGCGGGTGTGCGCATGCGCGCGCCGATGATGAACATCCACACTGTAGCCGCCGGTGGCGGATCGATACTGCAGTACGATGGGTCACGATTCCGTGTTGGCCCCGCATCGGCAGGCGCCGATCCCGGCCCGGCCTGTTACCGGCGCGACGGACCACTAACCGTTACCGACTGTAATGTCATGCTGGGCAAGATCCAGCCCGACTACTTCCCTGCCATTTTCGGCGCCGGTGGCAACCAAAAACTCGACAGCAAAGCGGTGCACAAGCAGTTTTCCAAACTTGCGAATCAGGTTTCGCATGCACAAGGCGCACCCATATCAGCCGAGGATGTTGCCGAGGGCTTCCTGCGCATCGCCGTGGAGAACATGGCCAATGCGATCAAGAAAATCTCGGTGCAACGTGGTTACGACGTCACGGATTACACACTCAACTGCTTCGGTGGCGCCGGTGGCCAACATGCATGCCAGGTTGCCGATGCGCTCGGGATGCAGCGCGTCTTCCTGCACCCGTTGGCTGGCGTATTGTCGGCCTACGGGATGGGACTCGCAGACATCCGCGCCATGCGTCAGGCACAGCTGGACATTGCCTTCGCGGAGGGTTCGGTCCAGGCAGACGTTGCCGCAAGCTGCAGACCGCTCGCGGCCTCTGTTCGAGACGAAGTGCGCCGGCAAGGCGTTGCTGACGAACACATATCCATCGTCACCAAGGTTCACCTGCGCTACGAGGGTACGGATACCAGCCTGCTGATCGATCTCGGCAGCGGCGAACAGATGATGATCGATTTTCTCGATGCGCATCGCCAGCGATTCGGTTTCATCTCGCCCGATCACAATCTCGTTGTAGAAGCCGTTTCCGTTGAGGCGATTGGCGGAAGCGGTTCCGCCGCCGACGTCGAATCGGCGTTGCCTCTTGCGGCGACCGAGTTGACCCCGCGCGATACCGTGACGGTGTATTGCGCCGGTGCCCGGCTTCAAGCACCACTATTTGATCGCGCTGACATGGAACGTGGCCATGTTGTCTCCGGGCCGGCTATCATCGTCGAGGCAACCGGGACGATTGTCATCGAGCATGGCTGGCGCGGTGTTGTGAATGTACTCGGCCACCTCGTACTTGATCGAACTACCGAACGTGAAGCCGTTGAGGCCGTCGGTACCAGCGCCGATCCCGTCATGCTCGAAGTCTTCAATAACCTGTTCATGTCAGTGGCCGAACACATGGGTGCCACGCTGCAGAACACAGCTTATTCGGTCAACATCAAGGAGCGCCTGGATTTCTCCTGTGCCCTGTTCAGTGCGGACGGCGACCTGATCGCCAATGCGCCTCACATCCCTGTACACCTCGGATCGATGAGCGATTCAGTCCGGACGATCATCAGTGCCAACGCCGGCAAGATCCGGCCAGGCAATGTCTATGCGCTCAATGCGCCCTACCACGGCGGCACCCATCTTCCCGACGTAACTGTCATCACGCCGGCTTTCGATGCGCACGGCAAGCGGGTGATGTTCTATGTTGCCTCGCGCGGTCATCACGCCGACATAGGTGGACGCACACCCGGGTCCGCGCCTCCTGACAGTACGCATATCGACGAGGAAGGCGTGTTGCTCGATAACGTCCTGCTGGTCGAAGACGATCAGTTGCGTGAAAAGGAATTGCGAGAACTGCTCGGCTCGGGTAAATATCCGTGCCGCAATATCAACCAGAATATCGCCGATCTGTCGGCACAGATTGCTGCTAACGAGACCGGCGTTGCAGAACTTCGGAAGATGATCAATCACTATGGTATCGACGTCGTCAACGCCTACATGACGCACGTACAAGACAACGCCGAGGAGTCGGTTCGCCGCGTTATCGACGTGTTGCGGGATGGCGAATTCGAGTACCCCATGGACGACGGCAGCAGGATCTGCGTTCGTATCTCGGTCGATCGAAACAAACGCAGTGCGACGCTCGATTTCACAGGAACCTCCGGGCAAAACGCGGGCAATTACAATGCGCCAACTGCCGTCTCGAAGGCCGCGGTTCTGTACGTGTTCAGGACCTTGGTTGACGATGACATTCCGCTAAACGAAGGCTGCTTCAAGCCACTCAAACTGAAGATACCGCATCCGTCGATGATCAGCCCGGAGTACCCGGCTGCTGTCATGGCGGGCAATGTCGAGGTGTCGCAAGCCGTGACGAATACGCTGTACGGAGCGCTCGGTGTCCTGGCTGCCTCGCAAGGCACGATGAACAACATCTTCTACGGTAACGATGAATACCAGAACTACGAGACGATTTGTGGCGGCACCGGCGCCGGCCCCGACCATGACGGCACCAGTGCAGTCCACAGTCACATGACGAATACACGCATGACAGATCCGGAAGTACTCGAGGCACGATTCCCGGTTCGTAACGAGACGTTCGCGATCCGCGCAGGCTCCGGAGGCACCGGGCGCCACAAGGGTGGTAACGGCGTCATACGCAAACTGCGATTCCTCGAGCCGATGACCGCTACGATGCTGACGTCACATCGCTTTATCGCGCCGTTTGGCCTTGAGGGCGGCGGCCCTGGTAGGTGCGGTAACAACACCGTCGTTCGGTCAAGCGGTGACATCGAGCAGCTCCAGGGCAATGACGAAACGTCACTAAGCCCCGGAGATATGCTGGTTATTGAAACCCCAGGCGGCGGCGGCTTCGGATCAGATTAGCTGCACTATCAGTGCAACGATGCAGAGCCAACTCACGGCGAAAGACAGGGTTCGAAGCCAGGGAATGCCAAACGTATAGACGGCGAGGTGAGCAAAGCGCGCCCAGAAGTAGATATTGCAGGCAAGCACTGTCGTGCTGTTGCTTACGTCCACCGCATTGAGCATCAGTACGAGTGCCGCAAAGACAACGAGGTTTTCGACGGCATTGTAGTGTGCCATCTTCATCCTCGCGGCCCACGGTGCAAGCGGCTTCGGGTTGTCAGGATAGCCGACCGCATCGACCAGCCCCCGTACCATAATCGTGTTGAGGACGTATGGGACCCACATGACCGTCGATAAGGCGACGACCCAGGTCAGACTCATCAGTTCACTTGTCATTGTTGTTCTCCTTCTTGTCTATTCCCAGCGATTGGCTGTTTCGTCAAAATTCTTGTGACCGCGGTTTACAACGCAAAAGCGCTGACCGGTCGGCGCTTCCATAACTACCCATGTCTTAACTTCCTCGATGCGGCACGCTCCCAACGCCTCGAGGCGTTGCACTTCAGCTTCTATGTCGTCGGATTCGATATCGAGGTGAATGCGGCTCGCGTGATCGACGGTCTGCACCTCGATGTAGGGATCCCCATCCGGGGTATCCAGGCCCAGGTACAGATCATCCTCGGACGTCTCCTGGCGCGTGTAACCCAGCGCCGCGCTCCAGAAATCGGCGGCCTTTTCCAGGTCATCCGTCCGACAATCGATAATGTATCCAGCTAAGCGGCTTCGATGCATGTCATGACTCCTCTGCCTCCGCGGGGCGGGTCAGGTAATAGCACACGTCAGCGTGCGGCATGTCGTCCGGGTAATCTGTTACTTCAAATCCCAACGACTTGTAACATTCGTAGGCCGGTGTGTTTTCGCGAAACACGAACAGCGAGTACTCGTCACCCGGGAACATCGACTGACCGGCCGTCATCAGCATTTCAATCAGGCGCCGGCCGACACCGTGCCCGCGCATATCCGGGATAACGACAAGCCGTGCAAGGTGAATCCTGCCATCGCGCGCGTATAACTGTCCGAATGCGACGACGCGGCTCGAAGGGTCGCAAAGGCAAAACGAGGCCATCTTCCCCCAATAAATATCCTTGACGAACGTCTCCCGCGTAAAAGGAAATCGAAACGACGGCCCACCCCAGACGTGCACGTCGTCGAACTTCGGAAACCAGAGCATCAACTCATCGATGTCGGCTGCTATCGCTTCGCGCAGAATCCAGCCATCTTCTTGCAGCGCCTCCCCCGTCATGACCGCGCTACGTGCCGGGCATCGTCTCCGCAAAGTAGCGATCGAATGCACGGTGCACGATTTCGGGTGAAATACCGATGGCCTCGACAGCCTGGTTGAATTTCTCCATCTCGGCGACCTCCCGGCGGCCATCTGCGGCAACCACCTTGAGGGCCATTAGCGCGATGTCCTCCTTGTCACCCTCCGTCAACATCGGAGCGAGATCGACAAGAACCTTGTCCAGCCCGGGGTTTTCAGCCATCTCACTCATCGCTCGTGTCAGCAACTCGAGCGACTCTGCACCCTGCATTTGAAAATAGTCCTCGATGAGATCGATCATCTTGGCGGACTCTTCGGGCTCAATCGTACCGCTGCCACGTGCAACAAAGATCAGTAACGCTGCGACCAGGAACTTGGAGTCGTAGGTCTCAGTTCCGTCCCCGGTCTCAACAATCAGCTGCGTACCTTCAAGCCGTTTGGATTTAATCGTGTCACTCATCTGATCGTCACTTGACCTTGTATCGCTTGCGCATGACTTTTACCGAATCGCCAATCAGTTTTTCCAGTACATCGTGATCAACATCATCAAGTTTGTTGAGATACAGGCAGGACTTTCCGGTTTTGTATTTGCCGAGCTTCTTCATCAGGGCGGGAAACGCTGCGAATCCCGGCATGATGTAGACAACCAGGTTTTGCTTGCGTGGGGAAAACCCGACCAGCGCCCAGTTGCCTTCCCGGCCGCTGCCATACTTGTAATGGTATTCGCCGTAACCGACGATGCTGCTGCCCCACATCCTGGCGCGTTTTCCTGTTGCCCGGCGCATCATGGCCGCAATCTTTTTGGCGTCGGATCGCTTGCGAGGGTCTTCGACGGCGTTCAGAAATGACGCCACGCTCACCTTGATCTTTTTTGTCTTGTTCTCAGCCATGCGAGACCCCTTCGGTCTGCTGCTGCCTCATGATACTCCGGACACCTCTCTTTTGCCTCTAGTGTGAGGTCCCGAAGAGTCGGTCTCCCGCATCGCCCAGCCCGGGCACGATGTACTTATTCTCGTCCAGCCTGTCATCAATGGAGGCGGTATAGATGGGTACGTCCGGATGTGCTTTTTCAACGAGAGACAGCCCTTCCTCACAGGTCACGATACAGATGACGACGATCTGCCCCGCTCCCGCTTTCTTCAGAAGGTCGATCGCGGCAATCGTCGAGCCGCCCGTGGCAAGCATCGGATCGATGATGATACAGGTGCCGCCTTTGGTCTGCGGCGGGAAGCGCTCGTAGTAGCTGACCGGCTGCTTCGTTTGTTCGTCACGATACAACCCGACGAAACCCACACGTGCGGTCGGTACGAGTTCGAGTATGCCTTCCAGCATGCCGACGCCAGCACGCAGGATCGGGACCACGACGAGATCGGTATCGATCTTGTGACACCTGGCCGTCGCAAGAGGTGTCTCCACTTCGACCTCTTTCATCCTGATGTTCTTGAGTGCTTCGTAACACAGAAACTCGGTTATCTCGGTTGCGAGCTCCCGAAACCGTTTGTGCCCTGTGCCTACGTCGCGGATGATCGCGAGCTTGTGCTGTACACACGGATGATTGATTTGTTCGTGCATGGAATATGCTCCGTTATTGTTCTTCTACACTTGCCCACATGGCGAATTCGGTGCCCGCGGGATCGACAAAATGAAAGCGTCTGCCGCCCGGAAAATCAAATATGTCCTGACTGATGGTCGCGCCGAGCTCTTTGACACGCTCGAAATCACGCTCCAGATCATTGCTGTAAAACACCAGCAACACGCCGGACGCCGGCGCGGGCTCGCCTGCTCGCCGCAATCCGCCATCGGTACGGCCATCGCTGAAACTGAAATAGTCCGGGCCCCACTCCTGAAACTCCCAGCCGTACAAAGCGCTGAAAAACTCACGGGTTTTCACGAGATCCGTCACCGGAATTTCAATATAGTCGATCTTGCCTTCTTCTCTCACTTGCCACTCCCTGGAGAACCCTGAGCCATATTATCGGCTGTTCCGCATCGATAAGTACAACGCCGATGTCGTGGTTCAGCTGAGGTCATGACCTATCGCCTTCAGGAATCCGGCCTTGTCGGCCGGGGAAATCATGATGCGCCGGCGCGTGCCGTAGCGAATACAAATTCGATCCAGAGACAGTGCCGGCGAAGAGAGCGGACTTTTCGTCGCTGTAACCGATGTGATCTGGTCAACAGGAACCTTCCAGTGAAACGGTCCTGAAACGATTCTTATAACACCGTGATCGACCGTATAGTGCGTGCCAAGCAGGAGCCATACCATCAAACCAACAACGGCAATCATCAGGAAGATCAGGCCGGTTGTTATTAATGGATCACCCGCCTGAAGTGCAGCCGAACCCACGGCCACAATTTGCACAATGATGACAACAATAAGGAGAACAAATATCCAGCGGTCGATTTTGGACTTAAATCGTCTAGCCGCCATCAGTGTCTCCTGGTGAATTCGATCAGGTAAATGTCTTGCTGACCCAGACGCCGATCAGGTGCGAAAGTACGACTACGAGTACAGCGATTCCGAGGTGCTCGCCAATAATCATTATCGGCGATGCCTGTTGTGCCCTGGCGAGAAAATAACTCAATACAATGATGACGAACATGCCCCACAGCAAAGATGCCATTACGGCCTGATCCAGCGGCAGCAACAACAACGGGACTGCAAAACTCAGAGCGAAGAAGAACTTGTTCAGGAACGTCGAGATGGTCGCCGACCAGATATGCGCGGCTGTCGCGTTCGGATCAGCTTCCTCGGCGAGATGAATACCCAACGCGTCGGACATGGCGTCTGCCACAGCGATGACGAATATGCCGCCGAGGACGGCAACCACCGAGCCGGTACCGGCATTGAGCCCCGTTATCAGGCCGATCGTCGTAATAACGCCTGAGGTTGCGCCGAAAAAAAGCCCGGTCCTCACACCGTCGTTGCTGAAGAAACCCATTCGTGTCTTTTCCTACGTTATCAATAACTTGCCGTAGATACAGACCTCGTCATCATCGCCCGGCATCGTGTGCATTCTCTCAAACTCAAAGCCCAATTTCCCGATCAGGCCAATTGAGGCGTCATTGTTCGGGGAAATGATCGCAATGAGGCGATCGATAGCAAGCCCCGTTCGCGCATGGTCGACCACGGCGCGGCATGCTTCATGAGCGTAACCATGGCCGCAGTACTCGGGCAGGGTGGCATAGCCAATGTCCGGTTCGTCGAGACCATCGCGCCGGAACAGCCCGCAGATGCCAATGGCCGTGTCGCAATCCCGGAGCGAGACACGGTAAGGGCCGTAGCCGAACTCTTCGTACAGGTGCAGCGCGCCTTTTTGCATCGCATCCCTGGCTTGTTCGGTCGTGCGAATACCGCGATCTCCGACGAAACGCACGAACGCCGGATCGTTCCAGACGGCCAGCATCAGTTCGCTATCGTCGAGCGTAAGGCTGCGCAGACGAAGACGCTCGGTATCGACAGGTTCCGCCAGTTTCATTGTGGTACGCCGTCGAAGAAATCGACGCGTCCCGACTCGAGTGAATATTCTGCGCCGACGATAACGAGTCCCTCGTCGCGCTCCAGCGTTTCGATAATTTCTGATCCGTGTCGCATCTGCTCAGCCGATGTTCGCACGTTCTCACGCACAGCTCTGGCGGTGAGTTCGTCGAGGTCCAGAGACGAATCCATTACTGCTATTACCGATGGACGCACAAAGTCTACAATCGTACCAATGTTCCTGGAGTTCTCCTCTGCAGGCGATTGCAGCTGGTTAACCGTCTCCCCAATCGCGCCGCATTGTGAATGGCCGAGGACAACGACGAGTCTCGTGCCGAACCTCGTCGCTGCAAATTCAACACTACCGATTTGTGAGGGTGCAACGATGTTGCCCGCCACGCGAATCACAAACAGGTCGCCCAGTCCCTGGTCGAATATGATTTCGGCCGGGACTCTCGAGTCAGAACAGCCGAGAATGATGGCAAACGGCTGTTGCCCGCGGGTCAATTCTTGCCGGCGTGACTCGGCGTCCTCACCATGTGAGGGCTGATTGGCCGCGAAGCGTCGATTGCCATCGCGCAGCCGGTTCAATGCGTCGAGTGCCGATACCATCATATTTTGGACCGCCAGACGCTGTACAGATACTGCTGCACGTTTCCCGTTGGCGTTGAGTGATCTTCGAGTTCGAAGGACGTCAATTCGAAATCCGCTTCAAGGAGATTCGTCAACTGCTCAATGGAATAGCGCTGCACTTCAGAACCACTGCAACGATCAGGGCCTTCGGGACCGAACGTCCCCAACACGAAATGGCCCTTCGGAATCAGTGCCGTACGCAACACATCCAGGTACTGGCTAACACTCGTGGCATCAGTAAGGAAATGGAAGGCCGCCCTGTCGTGCCAGACGTAGTAGCGCCGCGAGGGTTCAAACTCAAGCACGTCGGATTCTATCCAGTGCACACTGGTACCGGCGCCACCCAGACGCTTGGATGACTCCGTGAGTGCCGCCGCGGCGATGTCGAGTACGCTGATATCGCTGAAGTCCGAGTTCAACAGGACGTCGACAAGCGTTGCCGTACCGGCACCGACATCGATGATCGGCGCCTCGGCAGGGACACCGGTCGACCGAATTAACGCCATGGACTGCGCGGGCACCGGCTGGTACCACGATACCTTTGTCGGACTCTGCGTCTGGTAGACGTGCTCCCAATGATCTTTTCTCGACGCGCTCATCCAGATACCTTCGTTGCAATCAGCCGAGCTTCCGTATGCCGATCGCGTCGCGAATCTGTCTCAGGTACGGAACGGAAATTTCCCGCGCCCGTGCGGCGCCTTTCCTGAGTTCCGCTTCGACCACCGCCGGATCTGCGATCAGGCGGTCGTATTCGTCACGCGCTGGCTTGATATGTTCATTGATGTACTCGAACAGGAGTTGCTTCATTTCTCCCCAGGCAATGCCGTCGGCATAGCGCTGTGCGATATCAGCAGTTTCCTGCGGTGTTGCGAGCGCCTTGTAAATATCGAACAGCGTGCTGTCTGCCGTGTCTTTCGGTTCGCCTGGCTCGAGGCTGTTCGTCTTGATTTTCATAATTAGCTTGCGCAGCCGCTTCTCTTCGGCGAACAGCGGAATTGTGTTGTTGTAGCTCTTGGACATCTTGCGCCCGTCGAGTCCCTTGAGAACCGCAGTGTCGTCACCGATGACCGCCTCGGGCAACACGAAGGTCTCGCCGTAGTGATGATTGAATCGTTGTGCGATGTCCCGCGCCATCTCGACGTGCTGCTTCTGGTCCTGACCAACCGGTACTTTGGTCGACTTGAACATCAGGATATCCGCCGCCATCAGGATCGGATAGCTGTAGAGCGCCATCGTGACACCCTTGTCCGGATCATTGTTGCCGCTGTCGACGTTAGTCTGCACAGACGCTTTGTAAGAATGCGCGCGGTTCATGAGCCCCTTGGCCGTCATGCCGTGTAGAACCCAGGTCAGCTCCGGAATTTCCGGTATGTCGGATTGGCGATAGAAGTAGGCATGGTCGGTGTCGAGACCGAGCGCCAGCCAGGACGCTGCGATTTCAAGGGTCGACTGCCCGATCTTGTCGGGGTTTTCATTTTTCGCAAGCGAATGATAGTCCGCAAGAAAGTAGAAATGCAGCGTGGAAAGGTCCTTGCTGGCCGTAATACCAGGCCTAATTGCACCAACGTAGTTGCCGATATGCGGCGTACCGGTTGTCGTGATGCCTGTGAGATAGATGTCCTTGCTCATGCCTGCTAGTAACCCGCTGCCTGCCCGTCTTTGCGCACTTCAGAGGCGCCATAGTACACGCCTTCGTCAGCATCCCACATGATGGCCTGGTAACCACCGAACTCGTGGTTGCTGGGCCCGATCCTGTGGCCCATCGCCGTGAGCGCCTTTCGCGCCGCCTCGCTGAACTCGTTCTCGAGATGCACAACGCCACCGTCTGTCATCACCTCGCCCGTCGGCTGCGACGAACCCTTGTGATTGATCCGTCCTGCATCGCCTGCTTCCTGCAGGTTCATGCCGAAGTCCACCAGGTTGACGATGATCTGGGCATGACCCTGTGGTTGCATTGCCCCGCCCATCAGGCCGAAGCTCAGGAGCGGTTCGCCGTCTTTCATCACAAATGCCGGGATGATCGTATGGAACGGGCGCTTGCCCGGTTCGAGGACATTGGCGTGCCCGGATTCAAGTGAGAACAGGTCGGCACGGTTCTGCAGCACAAAGCCGAGATCGCCGGGCGTCATTCCAGAACCCATGCCGTTATAGTTGCTCTGAATAAGCGAAATCATGTTGCCGGCCGAGTCGGCAACGGTCATGTAGATCGTATCACCGTCTTCCAGACGAGCATCACCAGCAGGTATTGTAAGCGCCGCTCTGTCGGGTGAAATCAGTTTGCGCCGCTCATCCGCGTATTCCTTGGAGATCAGTTTTCCGACCGGGACATCGGCGAAATCCATATCAGCGTAGTACTTCGCCCGGTCTTCGAACGCGAGCTTCTTGGCCTCAACCAGGGTATGCACGTACTCAGCACTGCCGAAGCCCATCGACCGAACGTCATAGCCCTCGAGCAGGTTCAGTATTTGCAGCGCTGCAATGCCCTGGCCGTTCGGTGGCAGCTCGTAAACGTCCCAGCCACGGTAATTCGTCGAGACCGGCGTCACCCATTCCGACGTATGCGCGGCGAGATCATCGTATCGCAGCAGCCCGCCCTGCTCGGTCATGTAGGCGTCAATGGCTCTCGCAATATCACCCTTATAAAACGCATCGCGACCACCTTCGGCGATCGCCTCGAGCGTGTCGGCCAGGCGCGGATTCCTGAACACCTCGCCCTTGGCTGGTACACGCCCGTCGGGCATGAAAGTCTCGGCAAAGCCTGGATAGTGGCCGATCCGGTTCTGGTTTGTGACGAGAAGACGTGCGATCTCCTCTGTGACCGGGAAGCCCTCGCGGGCATAGCGAATGGCGGGCTCAAGCAACTGCGCAACAGGCACACTGCCGAAACGGCCATGCAGTTCAAACCAGCCATCGACCGCCCCGGGTACACTCACGGGCAGGGCACCGTACTTGGGAATATCTTCCAGGCCCAGTTCGCGAAAATACTCCAGCGTCATCAGTGCCGGTGCTCGCCCGGACGCGTTCAGCCCGACCAGTTCCTTCTTCTCCCCATCCCAGACAATGGCGAACAGGTCACCACCGATACCGTTTCCGGTAGGCTCCATCAGGCCGAGGGCTGCATTGGCCGCAATCGCCGCATCAATTGCGTTGCCACCTGCCTTGAGAACATCGAGCGCGATCTGCGTCGTTAACGGATGGCTTGTCGCCGCTATGCCGTGTTGCGCAATCACCTCCGAACGCGAAGCGAATGGCAGACCCGAGTTGCGGTCATATCCCGGCTTTGAATCAGCCACCACACTGCCTCCGATCATGAATGCTGTAAGGCCCGCAAGAAAGACTATGGATTTCATGGTTTTTGTCAGCTTTCAGGGCAAGGGCGCCCATAATGCCAACAAGAATCGAACTCAACAATACGCATCAGCTGCACCTGTTCAGCCAGTGCAAATTGTCGGGCGATTCAAACACGGTATCATGCTGGCTATGAGTGACGATTATTCCGACAAGAATCCTGACCTGGGACGCCATTATCCCGCGCATGTAACGGCAGTCTGTGCACGGCACGATCATGCGCTGGAGAATTCGGGGGCGGCACACGCGGTCATTTTTTCGGGTTGCCCGAAAACTGTGTTTCTCGACGATCAGCAATACCCCTTCAAAGCGAATGCGCACTTCGTCAACTGGGCACCGTTGACGGGGCTGCCACTCTCTTACATCGTGCATACACCGGGCGAGACGCCGCGGCTCATCTACTACCTGCCACACGACTACTGGCACCCGGTGCCCGGGCAGCCGGATGGTTACTGGACCGCTCAATTCGATGTTCGCGTTGTACACACGATCGACGACATTGCGGCACACCTTCCCGATGATCGCGACAAATGCATACTGATTGGCGAAATTGACGATGCATCTCATGCGTTCGGCATCGAGCGTGTAAACCCGACGTCGGCGGTCAATATCCTGCACTATGCGCGCGGCGTAAAAACGGAGTATGAACTGGCCTGCATGCGGCTCGCATCGAGGCGGGGTGCCGCCGGGCACCGCGCAGCCGAGGGCGCTTTTCGCGACGGCCTGTCAGAGTTTGAGATACACCGCGCCTACTGCAAGGCGGTGAGCCATGCCGATAACGAACTGCCCTACTCAAACATCGTGGCACTGAATGCGCACAGCGCCGTGCTCCACTACACCGACATGGACAGGGAGCCACCCAGTGAGATTCGCTCATTCCTGATTGATGCCGGGGGCCAGGTGCATGGTTACGCGTCGGATATCACGCGCACCTACTCGTACCAGGACGCCCGTTTCGCCGAGCTCGTTGAGCTCATGGATGCAGCACAGCTCGACATCGTTTCCCGAATTCGCGCAGGTGCCGACTACAGCGATCTGCATGTCGAAACCCATCGCATTCTCGCTGCCGTGCTCGTAGAGGCTGGCATCGCCAACGGTGATCCGGATACCTTGCTGGCCACTGGCGTCAGCTCCGCCTTCTTCCCGCATGGCCTGGGCCATTTGCTCGGTGTGCAGGTACATGATGTGGGCGGCTTCATGGAGAACGAGACGGGCTCAACGATCGATCCACCCAGCGGTCACCCGTTCCTGCGCCTGACCCGCGTACTCGAACCGGACATGGTGCTGACTGTCGAACCGGGTATTTACGCTAT
>Ga0265303_10000936_pt1 | contig 17444 bp, 16 predicted proteins | sample Helome_2_FD_192494 | JGI IMG/M metagenome (GOLD analysis project Ga0265303, IMG submission 192494) | Marine sediment microbial communities from subtidal zone of North Sea - Hel_20160317 (Illumina Assembly) | ecosystem: Environmental > Aquatic > Marine > Subtidal zone > Sediment ... | reverse complement strand
CCGAGGTCTGCTTCGACTGCCATCAGCAGCAACGGACGCAGTCGATGAAACCGTACGCACATCCGATTCGCCAGGGAAAGATGGACTGCAGCGGCTGCCACAATACACACGGTGAAACGACCGACCGCCTGCTTGCCCGGACGACAACGAATGATACGTGTTACGACTGCCACGCCGAGAACCGCGGCCCGTATCTCTGGGAACACGCACCCGTCGCCGAGGATTGCGGCAACTGCCACGACCCACACGGCTCCAATTATCCGGGAATGCTGAGCATGCGTGCGCCGACGCTGTGTCAGAGTTGTCATAGCCAGAGTGGCCACCCAAGCCTGCCGCAGGACGAACGCGGCCTGCCATCCGGAATGCCGTCACAGTACCTGTTGGGCCAGTCCTGCCTTAACTGCCACGACCAGGTTCACGGTTCGAATCACCCGTCCGGCTCGAAGCTGATGCGTTAGGAGCTTGCCGCGATGAATACCACAACAAACTCTCTAACTCGCACATTCCTCGGTCCGATAGCGCTCGTGGCTCCGGCCTTCGCGTTCGCACAGGTGGACACCAGCAACTGGAAATGCGAGTCCTGCCCGTTCGACGAGGGCTATCGTGCCGAATATGACGCGGGCGCCACTTACGTCGGCGAGGACGGGGCGATCCGCTACGGAAACGCGACCGGCTATGACGACAAGGGCGGTTACGCCAATGTCGATGGCCATGGGCATTATTCGAGCGACGGCTACCAACTGGACTGGATGATCGAGGATCTCGGACTGGACTCACGCGTCTTCGAACTGGATGGCGGCAGGCAGGGCACTTTCGGATTCCATGTCGGGTACCGCGAGCTGCCCTACCGCCAGTTCGACACCACGCGCACCGTCTTCAATCCGTCGACATCCGACACCTTGACGTTACCGGACTCCTGGGTTCCCGCTGGCCTAACGACAGAAATGACGCAGCTGTCCTCTTCACTGCGGCGACAGACCATCGACAGCGATCGCCAGATCATTAGTGTCGGCGCTGACTGGAAGCCAGCCAGGGCGTTTCGACTGTACGCCGACTTCCAGCGACAAAATAGAGACGGCATCGACATCAAGGGAGGATCCAGCTATACGCAGGCATCGCTGCTGCCAAGATGGATTGATTATGAAACGGACCAGATCGATGCCGGGCTGCAGTATGGAACAGATCGTGCCAGCCTGACGCTTGCGTTTTACGGTTCGTACTTTAATAACAAGAATCCCTCACTAACCTGGGATATTCCGTTCACCTCGGCGCCCGGTCCCGGCCAGTACCAAATGGCCATGGCGCCGGATAGCGATTTCCAGCAGATTTCGCTGTCGGGTGCTTATCGTTTCACACAGTGGGACACGATCGTAGCCTTCAATGCGGCGTCAGGCAGCGGCGAGCAAGATGAGTCGCTGCTGCCGTACACGAATGACCCGGGCATAGGCGCCGACGCGCTGCCAGTCAATTCACTGGATGGCGATGTCGATACCGCGAACTATGCGTTAACGGTGACAGCTCGCCCATTGCCAAAAGGACGCATCAAGTTCGCCTATCGATACGATGAGCGAGAAAACAATACGCCGCAGTCGAGCTGGAATCGTGTCATCACGGATCTTTTTGTCTCCGGTGATATCGAACAGAATATCCCGTACAGCTTCGAGCGATCGACAATCAGCCTGAGCGGTGAACTCGTGGTCTGGAAAGGCATTCGATTGTCAGCCGGCGGTGAGCGAAAAGAGATAGACCGCGATTTCCAGGAAGTTGCTGAACATACTATCGATGCCGGATGGGGACAGGCTCGTTGGCGCCCGCTCGCCTGGCTGGACTTGCGCATTAAGGGCGGCGCAGAGGAGCGCGATATCGACCGCTACGACGAATCCGTCGCCATCAGTCTCGGGCAGAATCCGCTGCTCAGAAAATACAACCTCGCTTATCGCTATCGCAGTTATGGCGAGCTGATCGCGTCAATAACGCCGGTTGATTCATCGCTGTCGCTTGGTACAACGTTCCTGTACGCCGACGACCGCTATAACAAATCGCTGCTGGGTATGACGGACAGCAAAGAAGTTCGCGCTACGGCGGATCTAAACTGGGCGTTCTCCGCGAACTCGTCTTTATACCTGGCAGTCGGCTACGAGGATATCGATGCGCTGCAGCTGGGCAGCGAGCAGTTCGACGTCTGGGACTGGAGCGCGAAACATGACGATACGTTCAATCTTTTCGGCGTCGGCTTTCACTGGCATGAAGCCGACGGTAAGTACGATATTCGGTTCGACTACAACCGTAGCGATGGCGAAACCACGGTCGATGTCTTCAGCGTCAGCGGCGGCCAGAGCCGACTGCCCGATCTGACGTCGACGCTCGATACGGCAAGCATCGAGGCCACCTATCGCTGGTCGGATAGAGTCGACGCAACGCTGGATTTGCGCTACGAGAAATTCGATGTGGATGACTATGCGCTCGTGTCACCCAGTACCATGCCTACGGTCCTCACACTGGACGCAAACCCCTACGACTACGACGTGTGGGCATTGGGTATTGGTATTCGATACAGATTTGGCGGCGGAGAAATCACGCTAGCCGACTAGCCTCACCCCCCGATAAGAGGCGACAACTGCTTGCCCGGTGCTGGTCACCGGGCAATTTTTAGCGTCTGTACCAGGAAGTTCCGAAATGGCAATTTCTTGGTCGGGTCGATGATATTGATACCGTGCAGACCCGTGAGCTTCTTGACGAGCGAAACAGCGGCCGAGGTCGTGGTTGCCGGGCCCGTTACGAGATCAGGGGTTAATCCGAAGGCTTTTTGCACACCCACCACGGCGTAAGGATCGGATGCGCAGAGTATCGTGCAGACAATGTTGTCGCCGAGCTCATCCATCAGTGCCTCGCCGTTATACGGCTCCATGGGTGACGCCCCGGCCTCGACGACCAGGAGGTCCGGTTGTCGTTCGTTGATGTGGTTCAGGAGTGGTCGAATTGCCGCGCGATAGTCCTGCGCGGGGACGACTGTGGACGGCAATCCCACATCGACAAAATCGTATATCTCGCGAGCGCCGGTTTTGAGATAACTCAGTATGTCGCGGTAGCGCCCCGCTCCTGTCAACTTCGAACCGATAACGAACAGGCCCGCCCGATCCAATTCCTTGCAAACCCGACGACCGGTCGTGGTCTTGCCCGCCGACATCGACGTGCCAACAATGAGCAGCGTGGGTACAGAAAGTTCGTGTGTATCGGACCGTATCGCGAAGTCGCGCATGCAGACCTTGTCACCGTTTCGGCAGAGATGCCCACGATATCGCAATTCCAGAGGATCAGGGAACAGTGTCGAAAATGACGTGTACAAGCCGAAGATTCCGGCGCCGGTAAGCGCGTGCATATGGCCGTCCAACGTAATGTCGGACCACCCACCTACACCCTCGAGCGTTGCGGCCCGATCGCCGAAGGCACCGATCACCCAATCTCCGGGTTCGACTTTGACCATGTGGCCGCTGCGATCCTCTATCTTGTAGAGGGCCGTCGGCGTGCCAATCACCTCACCCTCGACGTAGTCGCCCGTGGCCCATTCGCTCCGATCCACGGCGTGCACATCGAAATTGCTGTTACGAAAATCAGCGATACGTGCGAGCGAACCATAGATCCGGGTGCTCATTGTGACCCTCCTCCGCTAGTCCTCCATTGGCGGTGCCGTCAATAACATTGTCAGCAATGCGGCACGTTCGAGCGTTTTGTCGATCAACAGGTGTTCGTGCACGGCATGGGCGCCGTCTCCTACGGGACCCAGCCCGTCGAGCGTCGCGGTGAACTGGCTCGTCGTATTGCCGTCGGAGCCGCCACCGGCACGCGTTTCGTGCAGCTCAATGCCAAGTTGCTCACCGGCCTGCTTCGCGAGTGTCCACAGTCGACGATTGCGTGGCGTCGCTTCCATCGAAGGTCTGCCGATCTTGCCGTCGACGTGCAGCCGCACCCCGTCGACCAACGGCTCTATGGAATGGATCGTGCGTTCGATCTCATCGCCCGCAGCAACCGTGGGTACCCTGACATCCACCACGGCTTTGCTGTGTGGCGCTATGACGTTCGGCTGGATGCCACCATCCACTGTGCCAACATTGACCGTGATCCCTCGCTCAACGTCATTCATCGCGAACAGGGTCTGTATGACGTGTGACAATTCGAGAATCGCGCTCGCGCCGCCTTCCGGATCGAGGCCGGCATGTGCCGCCTTGCCGTAAACGGTAATCGTGAAACGGCCGATGCCCTTGCGTTCGGTTTTGATGTCGCCCCGATCACCCAATGCCGGCTCCATGACCAGGACTCTGTTGGCGTGTTGCGCGAGCCAGCGAATGTAGCGCGTCGATGTGCGGCTGCCGATTTCCTCGTCGGCGTTCACGAACACGATCGGCACAACATGCGTCTCGAGTTCGAGTTCACGAATAGCTCGCAACGCCAGCACAATCTGCGCGAGTCCGCCTTTCATATCAAAACATCCCGGCCCGTGAATGACGTTGCCATTGACCGAGAACGGCCGACTGTCCAGCGTGCCGACCGGCCAGACCGTATCGTAGTGTCCGAGCAGCAACTGCGACGGCTTGCTTTTCGGACGATTCGCCGGCACCGCGAAAACATGCCGTGGCTTCTCCGGCACGCCTGTTTCTCGTGAATCGTAACCGACGCTGGCGAGCGCCAATCTCAGGACACGGCGCACCTCATCGTGAATCTCCGGTTGCGCAGACGGTGACTCCGCCTCGACGAGGGCCCTGGTAAGCGATGTCAGTGAGGACGCCTGCTCCTTGATGTGGTCGAGAACCCTGGACGCGGTTGTTGCGCTCATTCCTATACTACTTCTTCATTGACTCCGGGAACGGAAACGCGTTCGAGCGATCAATCGTCGCGAATCGGCCGGGCGCCAGATAAGCAAACAACGGTGAATCGTGAATCGTCTCCTGATCGTCGGCTTCGGCGTGCCGCAGAAAGTTGTCGTCGGCGTAGGCCGCAATAATCTCGCCGGTAATCAGACAATTCTCACCGAAACCGTCGATCGTTTTGTAATGCCGGCACTCGAAAAACAGGTAGCCGTCTTCGATGAATCGGCCGTCGACATGTTTTGCCGGAAATGTCTCAAGGTAGTCGACAATCGGTTTGCCGCCTTGTTTCTCGCGGGGTGACGCGGCCAGGCTCGTGATAAGCACTTGTGACGGCTTCGGATAGCTGACTGTAAAAACGCCACTGCGCTCGATGTTTCCACAAGTCGCATGGCGCGGTGTACATACAAACCCGAAGTAATTCTGCCAACCCATCGGGGTTACCATGTGCTTCGGTGCCAGGTCGAGTGAGCCGTCCTCTTCGGTCGTGCCAACCAATACCAGCGGCGCAACGGTGAAGAACTGATCCCACACCGGTACGCTGGTGTCGACATCCACGATGTTGTTCTTTGTTGACGATTCGTTCATAGCAACACCTGCCAACAGCGCGACCCTACTACACAGCCTATAGATCAGGCCGGCGCTGCAAATAGGTAGTTCCCCTATTCGTGCTGGCATTTCACGAAGCGCAACAGCGCCGTTCTGATATAGTCCCCAAAACCAAGGGAAAATCTTATGAGTCAGGCTAAATCCGGCGATACGGTACGTATCCACTACACAGGCACACTCGACGACGGCACCGAGTTTGACAGCTCCGCCGGGCGCGAACCGCTGGAATTCTCACTGGGCGGGGGCCAGGTCATTCCCGGCTTTGACAACGCCGTCAATGGCATGGCCGTCGGCGACAGCAAGACCGTCACGATATCGCCTGACGACGGCTACGGCCCGAGACACGAACAGCTCGTCCAGCAGGTTCCGAAGAGCACGTTGCCCGAGGACATCGAGGCTGCGGTCGGTATGCAACTGCAGAGCCAGACGCCGGACGGGCAAATCATGAACCTCGTTGTGGTCGAGGTGGCAGAGGAATCGATCACGCTGGACGCCAATCACCCGCTGTCAGGGCAAGCGCTGACGTTTGCGATCGAACTCGTCGAGATCGTTTAGGACGCCAGGGCGTAATCGCTGCAAACGACCGGATGCACGAACTCTCCGTCTGCCTGTCCCTGCTCGATCAGGTACGTGCAATTGCCCATGAACACAGTGCGGCCAGAGTCACACGGATCGAACTCAAGGTCGGGCCGCTGTCTGGCGTCGAAGTCGATTTGCTGCGGCACGCCTACCCGCTGGCCGTTGCCGGCACGCTCGCCGAAAACGCCGAACTGGTCATAGAGAATACCGACATCGTCGTGCGATGCGAGCGGTGCGGCATCGAATCCGATGCGACACCCAATCGCCTGCTTTGCGGGCAATGCGGTGATTATCGAACCAGCGTTGTCAGCGGCGACGAACTCATTCTCCAACGCGTCGAGCTCGACGAGCGGCCGCCTTCGGCTTAAGCATAGTCAGCAGATTCGCGGCAACGGATCGTCCTCGAGTTCTTCGAGAAAGCGCTCGCCGCCGAGTGGTGTTTCGAGAACAACGCGGTGGTGGTCCGACACGATACGCCCGATTCTGGCGGCGTCCTTGCCGGTCGGGATTTGGCGCCAGATCGATAGTGCCGCCTCTGCCTGGCCGGGGTCGATAATCGCAACGACACGACCCTCGCATGCCAGATAGAAAGGATCATAGCCGAGCATGTCACACACCGACTGCACGGGCTCGCGCACAGGAATCGTGGCTTCGAAGCGAACGCCGAAACCGGTCGCTTTGACGACTTCGTGACCGATCGAGGCAACGCCGCCGCGCGTTGGATCTCGCATAAAGCGCAGCCCGTCCAATTGAAGCAACGGCTCCGTTAATGCCATCACGGGGCCCGCGTCGGAAACGAGATCGCCACGCAGACCGAATTCCTCTCGTGCCAGCATGACAGCCGTCCCATGATCGCCCACGGGCCCGCTGACAATCATCACGTCGCCGTCCCGGATCAGGCGCATGGCCGGTCGCACGCCCGGCAGCCGGATGCCCACGCCCGTCGTCGCCAGGTAGATGCCACCGCCTTCTCCGCGTCGCACGACCTTGGTGTCACCGGCACTGATCTTGACGCCGGCTTCACAAGCCGCCGCATTCAGGCTCGCGACAATGCGCTCCAGGCAGGCAATCTCGAATCCTTCCTCGATGAACGCGTTCAGGGTGAGATACATTGGTCGTGCGCCGGAGACCGCGAGATCATTCGTCGTGCCATGCACGGCGAGAGAACCGATGTCCCCCCCGGGAAATTCGAGCGGCTGCACGGTGAATCCGTCGGTGGTTATCATGACTTCACCATCGCCAAGCTCGATGGGGACGGCATCGGCCTGAACGTCGACCTTGCTGTCCGCCAGCTGGCGCGCGAACACCTCTTCGATGAGTTCTCGCATGAAGCGGCCGCCGTTGCCGTGAGCCAGTGAGATGCGATCGTCTTCCATCAGCCGTTTTCCCTGTTGTTATTCAAGGGCGTCGCGCGCCGCAATTTCAGCCGCCTGGCCGAAACTCAATGCCGCATCATTGCATGGCAACCGCGCCGGCAGACAAACCTGAAAGCCCGCCGTCTCCAGCAGATTGAACACCTGGTCAGCCAGCACGCGATTCTGGAAGACGCCGCCGCACAACCCGACCTGGTCAACTGTGTTCCGTTCACGGATCAGAATCGCCTGATTCAGGATCGCTTTGGCAATGCTGGAATGGAAGACCTCCGCACGAGTGACGCGATCACGGCCGGCGTCCAGGATCACCTCGAAGAGCGGCTGCCAGTCGCTGCGCAACACACCGTCGGCGTCAGGCACCACAGGTAAATCCACGGCGGACGCAGAACCGCGACACAATGACTCCAGCATCATCGGACCCTGCGCTTCGAAACTCGTCACCGGCAGATCGCAGATAATGGCGGCGGCGGCGTCGAACAGTCGTCCTGCCGCGCTGGTCTCCGGGCAATTCATCTGCTTCTGCCAACCAGCCTCGGCCAGGCCATCTGTATCCGGGCTATCAGCCCAGGCAAGGCCGCACTCCCAATGCAAAGCCGCGGCACTCCGCCATGGCTCTCGCCCTGCTCTTTCGCCACCCGGCAGCCTGAACGTCCGCAGGCTGGCAGCACGCCGCCAGCGACCTGCCTTGCCGAGCAAAGCCTCGCCGCCCCAGAGCGTTCCGTCCTCACCGAGACCGACACCGTCCCAGGCGAAGATCAACCATTGCCCGGGCCGATCGAACTCGGCCGCAACAGCACTGGCGTGCGCCTGGTGATGCCAGACCTGCTCAACCGGAAGCTCAAGCTGGCGCCTTGCCCAGCGGTGCGTCGTATAGCCCGGATGCGCGTCGCAGACGATACGCTCAACGCGCACATCGTAGAGTGCCTGCAAATCAGCGAACACCTGCTCAAACACGGCCAGGCTGCGCGGGCTGTCCATCTCGCCAATATGTGGCGAGACGATTGCGCGATTGCCCCAGCTAAGCGCAAGCGTGCCCTTCATGTGGCCGCCGACGGCCAGCAAGGGTTGCTTTTGTGTCCATGGCAACGTCAGTTCACCCGGCGCGCATCCGCGGCCTGTCCTGAGCGGCCGCATTCGGCCTGTAATACGTCGGTACACCGGGTCGTCGGCGGGTCGTACGATCGGCCGGTCATGCTGAAGGAAGCCGTCAGCGATGTCTCCCAGGCGGCGCAGTGCCTCAGCATTCTTCGTCAGGACAGGTTCGCCGCTGATGTTGCCGGACGTTGCGACAACGGGCCCGCCGAATTCATCGAGCAACAGCTGGTGCAGCGGACTGTACGGCAGGAATACGCCAATTTCTTGGAGGCCCGGTGCGATGTTGTCAGCCAGTCCGCAACCCGATTTTCGCGTTGCCAGTACGATCGGTCGGACGGGTCCGGCAACAAGTTCGGCTTCAGGACGCTGCAGCGTCACGTGGCGACGCATGGCTGCAAGTCCATCTGCTCCTTCGGTGGGAAACATCACGGCCAGTGGTTTGTCGGGGCGCTGCTTGCGTCGACGTAATCTCTCCACCGCGGCCCCATCAGAGGCATCACAGACCAGGTGATAGCCACCAATTCCCTTGACCGCAACGACCCGCCCATCGCGAATCGCGCGAACCGCCGCTGTCAGCGCTTCGCCCGTTTCGTCCACAGTGGCCTGACCGTGCACCTCGAATGTCAGCGACGGCCCGCACTGCGAACAGGCGACGGGTTCGGCGTGAAAACGGCGGTCCGCCGGGTCCCGATACTCTCGCTCGCAGGCCGCGCACAATGGAAATTCCGCCATGCTCGTGTTCGGCCGATCATAGGGCAGCGCTTCGATCAGGGTGTAACGTGGCCCGCATTGTGTGCAATTGATGAACGGGTAGCGATAGCGGCGATCGTTTGCATCCAGCAACTCCCGCCGGCAGTCGTCGCACATGAAGTAATCCGGCGGCACGAAGATCTGTGCTTCGGCGGCCGCGGTGCTCTCGATAATCTCGAAACGCTTGGCGGGCGGCGCTTCGATCGAATCGCAGCGCTTGATCGCAGGCCGCGACAAGGGCGGTGCCTTGTCGACAAGATCGTGTTGAAACTGTGCAATCTTCGAAGCCGGACCGATCGCGATCACTTCGACTTCGCCAAGCTGGTTTTGTACGGACCCGAGCACACCGCTTTCGAGGGCGAGCCGGTAAACGAATGGCCGAAAGCCGACACCCTGCACGTGGCCCGTGAGCCTTATGCAGGCGGCCGCTATGTCATTGGCAATCTGCGGCGCCGCATCAGCCAACGGCGCTCCCCTTCTTCTTGTCCTGCCACTCATTGTCGCGATAGCCTGCTGACCACCAGATCCTGCAAGCACCCTCGTCCGACACCATGCACGGTCCAATCGGTTTCCTCGGCGTACAGGCCGCACCGTACAGGCGGCATTGATTCGGGTAGATCTTGCCCAGTACAACTTTGGCACAATCGCAACCGGGCGGCATTTCGCCGACTCGCTTGCGAGACTCGTCAGCGTAGGATCGAAAACGCAGGCGCGCATCGTGTGCGGCATAATCTTCGCGGAGCGCGAACCCGGATTTCGGAATGATGCCGATGCCACGCCAGTTGGCGTCCACTACGTTCATTACCTGTTGAAGTTGCCGACGCGCCTCGTGGTTACCGCCCGGACGCACGACCTCGGGGTAGCAGTTGTCGAGAAAATGGCGATCGTCGCCAAGTTGCCGCAACACCGAGTACATTGCGGCTAGCAATGACTGCGGCGTAAAGCCTGCGATGGCGGCCGGTATGTCGTGTTTGTCGACGACAAATTGCCACTCCTCGGGACCCATGACGGTTGACACGTGCCCTGGCGCAATGAGTGCATCGAAACCCGGTGCACCGGAGTCGAGCAACAGGGCGACCGCAGGCCACGTGAGTCGGCCCGACAGCAAAACCAACAAATTCTCCGGCACGCCTTCGGCCAGCATCGCGGCGACAGGGGCCGTTGTCGTCTCGAAACCCGCAGCGAAAAATACGACCACTCGATCCGGGTTTTCGCGAGCTATGCGAACCGCGTCCAGGGGCGATGCAATGGGACGAATGTCGGCGCCGGACGCTTTCGCCTGTTCCAGGGAACGCGCTTCGCGTTTGGGCACATTGACGGGCACACGCAGCATGTCGCCGAAGGCGACGAGCGTAATATCCTCGTTAAGCGCGAGCTGGATCGCTTCATACACGTCCTCTTCGGGACAGATGCACACAGGACAGCCCGGGCCAGGGACCAGCTCGACATTATCGGGAATAACGGTCCTCAAACCGGCGACTGAAATTGAACGTTCGTGGCCACCGCAGACGTTCATGATGCGCACCGGCTTACGGATATCCAGTTCCTGCAATGCCTGCAGCCAGTCTGTCGCGTTACGACTCACCGGCTGTCTCCGCTCACCTTCCTTGCTGCACCGGATGCCTGCCGTACCTGCAGGAGCGCATTGCGTACCCAGTCCAGCCATTCGTCGATGCCCGCGCCGGATTTCGCCGACACCTCCATTACCGGCGCCTCGCTCGCCAGTTGTCGCAAGCACGTCGTCGCGTACTGTGGATCGAAATCGTCAAGTACCTGCAACAGATCCGATTTTGTAATGGCAACAAGATCGGCGGCCCTGAACATCACCGGATACTTCGCCGGTTTGTCGTGGCCTTCCGGCGTAGACAGCAATGTGACATTCAGGTGCTGGCCCAGATCGAAGCTCGCCGGGCAGACCAGGTTGCCGACGTTTTCAACAAAGACAACATCGACATCATCGAGATCGAGATCATGCAGCGCCGCGTGCACCATGTGCGCGTCCAGGTGACAAGCACTGCCCGTGCTGATCTGTACGGCAGCGACGCCTTTCTCGCGGATGCGTTCGGCGTCGTTCTCCGTTTCGAGATCGCCTTCGATGACCGCTATTTTGACTTCATCGCCCAGCGCCTCAATCGTTGCTTCCAGCAACGCCGTCTTGCCCGCGCCCGGCGAAGACATGAGATTGATCGCCAGCACATCGTGACGCTCGAAATGCTCGCGATTGTGCGAGGCCTGGTGATCGTTGGCGTCAAGCAGGCCTTTGAGGACTTCAACCGACTCATGGCCTGTCGAGGTATGCGCGAGATGACCTCCGGCGGCGACAAGGTGTTCGTTACCGGGTGTTACGTTGCAGCCGCAGGTATCACACATCTTTTTCCCCTCTTCTTCTGGTGCCAGCCCCTCAGGTTTCGGCGGCAATTATCTCGTCGAACAAGGCCCAGGAGTCGGCGGCGTCCTGCCTGGACACCTTTTGAATCGCGTATCCGACGTGCACCAGTATATGATCGCCGGGTTCGAGTACCTCATGCTGCAACATGAAAAGGCTAACCTCGCGCTCGATGCCCCTCGCCTCGCAGGTACATTGGTAGCCGTCTATTTTTGTGATTTTCATTGGCACCGCGAGACACATAGGTGTACTCCGATATTGCATATCACGTGTAGCTAATATACTAAAGATCTGTTGCTCATATGATCCCGATTAGCAACGTCTGCGTACGTAATAACGCCTACCCCGGCAAAGAGAGGATGAGATGCGATTCAAGGCCCTGAAGATGTCCCGCTGGTTTAGCGCGACGCTGTTTTGCGTGTGGTGCGCGTTAACGGGAATCGCTTTCGCCGACCCTCCCCTGACGACAGGCTGCGCTGATTGTCACGGTGTCGATGGCCTGGCCGCGGAGAACCTGGACGCGCCGGTCATTGCGGGCATGCCAGCCGTGCACATCGAGGAAGCCATTTATGCGTACAGGGACGGCGCAAGACAATGTCGCTACGAACCGCTCATGTGCGAAACGGTCAAGCATACGAGCGACGAACGTATTGCAGACCTGGCCGATCACTATGCGGGACAGCCGCGCGACTCCTCGAAGGAGACATTCGATACTGAGCTGGCCGCCAAAGGCGAGGCGATACACAAGAAGCTGTGCATCCAGTGTCATGTGCCGCCCGACGACCCAGAGGTCGCCGACAAACTCGGCATCCCCTTGCACGGTCAGCGTGGCGTGTACCTGCGCTATGCGCTCACATCCTACACGGACGGGCGCCGCGAAAATCTGCTCGATGCCATGAGTCAAAAGCTGGACCAGTTGGAGCCGGGCGGGATCGAAGCGCTGGTCAATTACTACGCCAGCTACTGAGGCATTCCATTTAATTGGGGTCGAACCGAGGTTTCGAAAACCTCGGTTCGACCCCATTTTTTAGCATAAGTTTTATCTTATACATCTGATAAAAAAGATTTAGTTTTAATTATTGTTACAGATGCTACTTTGTCCCTGCGTGTAGCCGGGTCGATGGCGGGTCCGGTTTGGTTGATTCAGGGAGAGTGCAATCATGTCAAAGCAGCATCCTGTCGTTGCGGTTACCGGCTCATCCGGTGCCGGCACGACCACGGTAAAAACCGCGTTCGAACATATTTTTCGTCGACTGGACGTAGCGCCAAGCGTGATTGAGGGCGATAGTTTTCACCGTTACTCCCGTGCCGCCATGTCTGCCGCCATCACCGATGCAGCGAGTCGAGGCGAGAACATCAGTCATTTCGGCCCGGACGCCAATCTCTTGTGCGAACTTGCCGGTCTCTTCAAGGAATATGGCGAAACGGGACGTGGCAAGCGACGCTTCTACGTCCATAACGAGGAAGAAGCCCTGCTCCATGGCATTCCGTCCGGTAACTTCACACCGTGGGAAGACCTGCCGGCGGATACCGACCTGTTACTGTATGAAGGCCTGCACGGTGCAATAGAGACTAAAGAATGCGACGTCGGCCAGTTCGCAGACCTGCTCATCGGCGTCGTTCCGATCGTCAACCTGGAGTGGATTCAGAAGATTCACCGCGACACCAGTGATCGCGGCTACAACGAGAGTGACGTCACAACGACGATCCTGAGGCGTATGGAAGACTACGTTAAACACATTACGCCGCAATTTTCTCGCACCGATATCAATTTCCAGCGAGTCCCAACGGTTGACACCTCGAATCCGTTTATCGCCCGCGATATTCCGACGCCCGACGAAAGCTTCGTCGTCATCCGGTTCCGCGACCCAAGCAAGTTCGACGTCGACTTTCCTTACCTGCTGGCAATGGTTAGAAACTCCTTCATCTCCCGGCGAAATACGATTGTCGTTCCCGGCGGCAAAATGTTGCTGGCAATGGAATTGATCCTGATGCCCATCCTGAAGCAAATGATGGCAGCGAGCGCCGCCAAAACACGGCTCGTTGCATGACGAATCGACACCGGCCTGCGGTCGTTTTCGATCTCGACGGCACACTGGCCGATACGGCGGAGGATATTCGGCGGGCGCTGAATCGCGCACTCGCGGCGGATGATCTGCCATCTCTCGACCTCGAGAGCGTCCGGCTGATGATCGGTGGTGGTCCGACGCTGCTGGTCGTCAGGGCGTTGCGGAAGCTCGGCGTCGAAGCCGGCCAATACCGCATCGACCGGCTGACCAGGAGTTTCTATGACGAGTACCTTCGCCAGGAGGATACTGACAGCACCCTGTTCGATGGTGCCAAATCCTGTCTTGAGCGTCTGCGGCGCGCAGGCACCAGGATCGGTCTTTGCAGCAACAAGCCCGACGAATTGTGTCGCAAGCTGGTGTCGGAACTGGGCGTATCGAGCTACTTCGACGCAATCCAGGGATCCTGCACGGGACTCCCCAGAAAGCCCGACCCGGCGCCGCTTTTGAAAACAATCGAGCGCCTCGGGGCAACACCGGCTGCGACGCTATACGTTGGCGACAGCGAAACCGACGTAGTAACCGCCAGGGCAGCGGGAGTTGCCGTCGTGCTGGTCAGCTACGGCTATACGGACCGCCCCGCCGCGGAACTCGGGGCAGACCGGGTTTACCATTCTCTCGCCGACATTACCGGTCCCGCCCCGGTCGCCAAATCGGCCTAGCGGGCCAACAACTCAACGGCTTCGTCGGTCAGCAATTTTCTGAATTCTTCGGCGGCAACGGACAGTCGTTTGCCCTTTCGCATAACGGCGTACCAGTGCCGGGGAATGGGCAGCCCCTTTATTTTCAGTTCGACCAGTCGCCCGAGCATCAATTCGACTTCGACAGCGCCCTTGGGCAGCAATCCCAGTCCCAATCCTGCCTGGACGCCCTGCTTGATGCCAGACAGGCTGCCCATCTCAATACCCGTCGTCAGCTTCAGCTTCTGCTCGCGAAAGAAACGCCGCATGGCCCCCCGGGTACCCGAACCCGGTTCTCGCGTCAGAAACACTTCCTTTTCCAGATCCTTCAAGGCGATGCGCTTGCGCGATGCGAGCCGGTGACCCGGCTCGGCAACGATAATGAGCGGGTTGTCCATGAAGGGTGTCGCTTCCAGATGCGCATGATCCGGCGGTTGTCCCATGATCGCCATGTCGACTTCATTGTCGATGACCTGCTTCACCACCGCCGACTGATTGGTCACATCCATTGAAACGCTGACATCGGGATAGCGCTGCTGGAATGTGCCCAGCAGCTTCGGTGCAAAGTAGTTGGCGGAGGAGATGGCAGCAATGCGCAAACGGCCGCCCGAAAATCCTTTCAACTTGTCGAGTACGTCATCCATTTCGTCGACCTGGCTCAGAATCGACTTCGCGTAGCGATAGACCTCCTCACCTGCCTCGGTCAGGTAAACCTGCTTGCCGAGTTGCTCGGTCAAGGCCAGGCCCGCCTGTTGCTCCAGTTGCCGGATCTGCATCGAGACGGCCGGCTGTGTCAGGTGCAGTTCCTCCGCGGCACGCGTGTAGCTCAGGTGCTTGGCCACGGCCGAAAAACACTGTAACTGCCGCAAGGTTAAATGCATAAGAAACCCTTATGAAAAAAGCGAATTAGCCCTATATCTTCTTATGTTAATGCATCCGTCAGGGCGACTGTCAAGCACTCAACACAGGCACCGCAGCATGGCGCTTGACCCTATTGATCGATGCCCGGCAATGCGCGCTTGATCCCCGTAGCTCGAATTACAGGACGACGGGAGTCACCGCTGCCTATAGAATGCGCTGCCTATGACGGCAATGACTCCCAGCACCCTGCGTATCGGCTATCGCTATCGCCCGAAGCGCCTGGCGCCGGAATACGATGCCATCGTCATCGGCTCCGGTATGGGTGGCCTGACGACAGCGGCACTGCTCAGCGAACTCGGCTGGAGAGTCTGCGTCCTGGAGCAGCACTACACGGCTGGCGGTTACACGCACTCCTATGAACGCAACGGCTATGAATGGGACGTCGGCGTCCATTACATTGGCGATGTCGGTGCAAAAACGCAAACCCGTCGCATGTTCGACTTCCTGTCCGACGGACAGCTCCAATGGGCGCCGATGGACGCCGAATACGATCGCTTTTATATCGGTGACAAGGTCTTTAATGCCAAGGCTGGCAAACAGGAATTCCGGGAAAATCTGTTGAGGCAGTTCCCGAACGAACAACGCGCCATCGACGACTACCTGGAATTGCTCGCGACGAGCGGCAGCGCATTATCGGCATTTGGCATGGGTCGGGCGATGAAACCCTGGCAACAGTCTCTCGTACAGCCCTACCTTGACTGGAAAACGCCGGATGTGTTCTTCCGTAATACCTACGAGGTATTGAGCGAGCTGACGGACGACAAAGACCTGATCGCCGTGCTTTGCGGGCAGTGGGGCGACATGGGCCTGCCGCCGAAGCAGTCGACATTTATGGTGCACGCGATGATCGCGCGCCATTACCTCTACGGTGGCTACTACCCGATTGGCGGCGCCTGGAAGATTGCCGACAGTATCATTCCGAAAATCCAGAAAGCCGGTGGCGAGGTATTCACCTATGCCCGCGTCAATCAGATCCTGACGGACAATGGACGCGTCACAGGCATCGAGATGAAGGACGGCCACCGCATCGAATGCGATTGCGTCATCTCGTCCGCGGGCATCGACAATACCTTCAATCATTTGCTGCCGACCGACGTTGTTGAAAAGACCGGCTACAAACAAAAGCTGGAGCACGTGCAACCCAGCTTCGCGCACCTGGGCGTCTACATTGGCCTGACCGGGACTGCCGAACAACTCGGCCTGCCAAAGACGAATTACTGGATCTACCCGGACAACGACTATGACGCGGCCGTCGATGCGTTCTTGAATGACAGGAACGCACCGTTCCCTGTCGTGTACATATCCTTTCCATCGGCCAAAGACCCTGATTACCTGAATCGGCATCCCGGAACATCGACGATCGAGATCGTGGCTCCGGCGCCTTATGAATGGTTCACCCAATGGCATGACACGGTCTGGGGCAAACGCGGCGAAGACTACGAGGCATTCAAAAAAGAGCTTGGCGATCGGTTGATGGCGCATTTGTACGACAAGGTGCCGCAGGTGCGAGACAAGGTGGACTACTACGAAATATCTACCCCGGTATCGACCGACTGGTTTGGCGGCTACCATCACGGCGAACTCTACGGGCTCGCCCACACGCCCGAGCGCATGCAGCAAAAATGGCTGCGTCCCCAGACTGAAATAAAAGGCTTGTGGCTCACCGGCCAGGACATTCTCACCTGTGGCGTGACCGGCGCCATGATGGCCGGCATGTTGACGACGATGAGCATGGTCGGTGCGCGCAAGATGGCGCCGCTGATGAAACGGATCTACTCCTGATTCCGGCGTGTGCGGCGGTCGGCGACTCTTCTTGTCTCTCCCATTCAGTCTGGATGTATGACAAGAACATCGCACGGCAGGTAATCGAGCACCCGGTTCGCCGTGCTGCCGATGGTGCGTTTCTTCAGTCCGGACCGTGCCAGTGCTCCCATGACAACAAGACTGGCGCCATTCGTCCGCACAAACATCGGTAACAACTCATGCGAGCGCCCGGGCAGCTGATGCACTGCGTCGTCCGCAATGCCGCATTCCTTTGCGAAGGCGTCGAGCGCAGAGCGATGATCGGTTTTGATCTTCTCGTCGATCTCGTCAATATTGAGCTTTACGGGTTTGAAGCGTTT
>Ga0265303_10000935_pt1 | contig 17451 bp, 18 predicted proteins | sample Helome_2_FD_192494 | JGI IMG/M metagenome (GOLD analysis project Ga0265303, IMG submission 192494) | Marine sediment microbial communities from subtidal zone of North Sea - Hel_20160317 (Illumina Assembly) | ecosystem: Environmental > Aquatic > Marine > Subtidal zone > Sediment ... | reverse complement strand
CTAACGACAGCTTCGTAACATGAGCCGACCTTCGCTCCCTGCGTGCAGTTTGATTGGAACCATTCACAGGCGGTCATTGCTCAAGTCATGCTTTCGGTCCGGTTGTCATCCAGGACCGGACGTACGAATTCGTGCAGATAATTCTGGCCGAACCTTTTCCTCGGACGGTGGCTCAAGGGGTTGTCCTGGTGTTTCTGAAAGATTTCAGACGATTATGAAGCAGTGGGTTGGGAATGCCCACGGGGATCAGTCGGTTAGGTGGCTGCGCGAGAAGAGAGTGGGTCGCTTCAATTTTCGCGGCGGTCGACGCTTGATGCCAAGATTCAAGACCGCGTGTATGGCGAATTGTTATTCAAGCTACTGCGGGTAACTGGTATAGCCCGCGGACAGCAGTTTGTTGCACAGATGCTCACCTTCGAGTTCGGATCTTGATTGCTCTAGAAACAGCAGGGAAAGGGTGTATTGCACGCCCAACAATTGAAAGGCGAATCAACACTATATCGTTCAAGGATTGCCTTCCGTCGGCACTCCATCAGGGTAGCCGAAAATAGCGGCAAAACAGGTGTTCCGGCAAGTTTGTAGCCAGCCTATTCCGATGTCGGACTGATAGCGAAGCGTGCGTAATCGGCGCGCAGTCTTTCCAGTTTCGGATCGATATAACGCTCGCAAAACTGATTGCCGCCGTTCTTCTCGAAATAGTGTAGAAACTTTGACTCGGATGGCTTGAACCCGACGAAATCAAGCACATGGGTTACCAATGGTCGGCTGAACAACCGCTGCAGTTCACTGAGGATTGCGGTTGCCTCGCGCGCCTGGTGCCGCGAGTAGACGTAGACGGCGCTGCGGTACTTGGTCCGTAGCGCGTGTTGCGATGTGCTCGCGTGCGTGCGTAGGTGGATTTCGATCAAGTCCACTAAACCGATCACGCCGGGGTCGAAGTGCACCACCACGGCCTCGGAGAAGGCATCGTGTGGCGGCGCGGCGCTTATGAAGCCTTGCTCCACCTGCCCCACACCACGCAGCGCCTCGAAGACCGCCTCGGTGCACCAATGGCAGCCGCCGCCGAACCCGACTTTCTCGTTCAACGTATCGCTCGGCTTGCAGCTACGCATCCGGCTGCCGCTTGGGTAGTACCCAGCCCGGCCGCGGGTAGTGGCAGGTATAGCCGCTGGGATAGTGCTGCAGGTAGTCCTGGTGCTCCGGCTCCGCCTCCCAGAATTGACCGACGGCCTCGACCTCGGTGACGGCCTTGCCAGGCCACAGGCCGCTGGCATCCACATCGGTGATAGTCTCGAGGGCGGTGCTCTTCTGCTCCGCGCTGTCGTAGTAGATGGCCGAGCGATAGGATGCGCCCTGATCATTGCCCTGGCGATTCGGCGTCGTCGGATCGTGGATCTGGAAGAAGAACTCGAGCAGTTTCCGGTACGAGATCACCTCGGGATTGAATAGGATCTCGATGCCCTCGGCATGGGTGCCGTGATTGCGGTAGGTGGCGTTGATCACGTCACCACCGGTGTAACCCACACGGGTGGCAGTGACCCCGGGAAGTTTGCGGATCAAATCCTGCATACCCCAGAAACATCCCCCGGCTAGAACCGCGCGCTCCTGCGACATTCAGACGTCCTCCACTTGATCGAGGTACTCACCATAACCCTGGGCCTCCATGTCTCCGCGGTGCACGAAACGCAACGACGCCGAGTTGATGCAGTAGCGTAGGCCCCCGCGATCCTTGGGGCCATCGGGAAACACATGCCCCAGGTGGCTGTCGCCGTAGGTACTGCGTACTTCGGTGCGGACCATGCCGTGGCTTGAGTCCCGCAACTCGTTCACGCTCGCAAGCTCTACGGGCTTCGTGAAGCTCGGCCAGCCGCAGCCCGACTCGAACTTGTCGGCCGAGCTGAACAGCGGTTCGCCCGAGACGACGTCTACATAGATCCCTGGCTCGCTGTTGTGCAGATACTCGCCTGTGCCGGACCGTTCGGTGCCGCTTTCCTGAGTGACCCGATACTGCTCGGCATTCAGTTTCTCGATGGCATTTGCGGACTTCTGGTATGTCTTCATTCCACTCTCCTTCTGAAGGCCTTGGAGATACTGCTCGGTCGCGACGATTTCAACCCTGGAAATTCTCAGTTTGGCGGGTTCGGCCGGATCTCGACGGAGCACCCATCGATCTACCCGAGAGCAGCTCGAACAGACTTCTTGAGCACTGGGAGAAGCGAGTCCGTAAACCAGGCGTTCTTCTTGATCCAGATGTTGTTTCTCGGGCTGGGGTGGGGGAGCGGGATAACGCGGTCGCCATAGTCCTTCCAGGCACGAACGGTTTCCGTGAGGTTCTTTTGGGCCTGGGGCAGATGCCATTTCTGCGCGTACTGACCGATCACTATGGTCAGCCGTACATCGTTCAGGCAGCCCATCAGCTGGGTTCGCCAGGCCTTTTCGCACTCCGGGCGAGGCGGCAGGTCTCCGGATTTTCCCGTGCCCGGATAGCAGAAACCCATCGGAAGAATCGCGACCTTCGTGGCATCGTAAAACAGGTCGCGGGGCATGCCCAGCCATTCCCGCAGCCGGTCGCCACTGGGGTCATCGAACGGCACACCGGTCTCGTGAACACGCCGGCCCGGCGCCTGTCCGGCAATCAGTATTCTGGCACGCGGGTCGATCTGGAGAACCGGCCTGGGGCCCATCGGCAGCGATTCCTCGCACAACCGACACTGCCGCACCGACACGATGAGTTGCGCAAACGGGTCGTCATCATCAGGCGGCATGTTGTAATCGCCTCAACTCGTGCGGCGTGCAGCCGTAGTGCCTTTTGAAGGTTCTACTCAATGTGCGGGCCGATGCAAAACCTGTCGTGTGTGCGATCTGCTCCAGCGATAGCATTGAGTGTTTGATCAGCTTGTGCGCCTTTATTAATCGCCAATCCATGATGTAAGCCATCGGTGCGACACCGACGATGTCCTGAAAGCGTCGAACCAGTGTTGCACGCGACATGCCGACCTCGGCGCCAAGTGAGGATAACGACCAGTCGAACTCGGGCGCCTTGTGAATGAGGGTAAGTGCACGGTAAACGCGTCGATCACGCAGTGCCGCCAGGAAACCCGTTGTTTCATCGCCACGGCTGACATAGTGATTGAGCAACTGCAGAAACAAGACTTCCGTCAGTCGATCGGCGATACGGCTGTTGGTGTCCTGACGGCTATGCATCTCAGCGTCGATCAGTGATATGACGGACCAGATCGACCCGCTAGGTTCGAGCATCGGAAAGTGCATCATCTTTGGTAGGGCATCGAGAATCGGGTGTGCGGCGCCCTCGTCGAAGCGGACCATGCCACACATCAGACGGTTGGTTATCTCGCCCTGTTGGAACAGCGGTTCGCCCAGTTCACAGGCTTCCCCTGCGCGCTCGCTGGGGACCAGTTTGCGCCCCGGACTGTCCGCGATCCAATGCGAGTCGCCGTTCGGGAGCATGACGATTTCAGACTCTCCAACCTTGATCGCCTGGTGATCTTCGGCACCGACGAAACACTTGCCCGACAATGCGATATGAAAGCGAGGAATGCCCGTCCTCGGCAATGACATGCCCCAGGGGGCCGCCAAGTCCGAGCGAAAGAATATCGAACCGCGGAACCGCAGCGTTTCGAGAATATCGCCCAGCACATCGAAGTCGCCGTCCTGTTTGATCCGCTCAGTCACCAAATTGATCCTCTGGGAGACAGGTGTTCACCTGGAATGCCTCTAGTGTTACCCGAACCATAGATCATGCGCTCGCAATCAACGAGCACGAACAAAAGGAAAACTGATCATGTCAAGAAATGCCGTGACCTTCTTTGCCGGTAAGAGCCTACTTGCAGGAACCATTCTGGCTGCAACGGCAACCAGCGTCAGCGCGGGTGAGTTGTACTCCATCAGCAATGGCGAACTGCAGCGGCCGACTGGCTACCGCGAGTGGGTATATGTCGGTACGCCTGTAACACCGAATGACATGAATGATGGAAAGGCCGCCTTTCCGGAGCATCACAACGTTTATATCGATCCAACGAGTTGGGCGCACTGGAAAAAGACCGGCGAGTTCCGCGATGGAACAATCCTGATGAAGGAGCTGGTCAGCGTCGGTGCGAAGGCGGCGGTCAGCGGAAATGGTTACTTTCAGGGCGAGTTCATCGGCCTTGAAGCCACCATAAAGAGCAAGAAGCATTTTCCGAATGAGCCGGGGAACTGGGCCTATTACAGTTTTTCGACGCCGGACCACAAGTCACTGACGCCCACTGCTAAGGCTTTCCCGGCTGCTGCCTGCAATGCCTGTCATCAGGCCTCGGCAGGAGATGACTTCGTGTTTACCCAGTACTACCCTGTGTTGCGTGGCGGCAAGGGAACCGGCGAGAAGGCGAGCGGTGGCCATTCCGACTCGCTGCAGCCTGTTGCAGGTATGGGCCAATGATTATGGTCCGCCGGGTTAAAGAAATTGCTCTAGCCGTCGGTGTTGCCGCGTTGGCTGCCCTGGGTGCTATGCCGGTGGGCGCCGGTGAGGGCTTCTCGCCTCATGTCGACAGCAACGGCGGCATCCGACTGCCAGCGAACTTCCGGCTCTCCATGGTGCACCTGGGTTCGTGGTTCGTGCCAGATGGCGACGCCAGCGGATTCCACGATGTGTACACCGAGAAGGAGACGGTCGAGGTCTATCGCAAGACGGGAAAGTTTCCAGACGGCGCGACGCTGGTTAAGGAATTGCGGGCCGGCAAGGCGGCTGACTACACGACGGGCAAGGGTGTCAGCCATGCCACTGACGGGCTGAAGCAGTGGTTCGTAATGATCAAGGATACCCAGGGGCGTTTCACTGAGAGTGCGCTGTGGGGTGACGGCTGGGGTTGGGCGCTGTACAAACCGGATGAGCCGGGAAAGAACATCGCTACTGACTACAAGACGGATTGCCTGGGGTGTCATGTGCCGGCGAAGGAGACTGACTGGGTGTACATCCAAGCCTATCCGACACTGACGTCCGATTAAGTGTCCACCACTGAGGATATGGTACCTGCCTGTACTTTATGGCAGGTGCATCCCTTTCCGATTGGCTGGTTCACTAATATCGTCCAAACCCCGTTAGTGCCGGTTTGGGGGAGAGCAACCGTGTTGAGGACTCACACAATCTACGCTGAGAAACCACCTTTATCGGGCCATTTGATGGAAGATCGGGTCAAGGGGGCCGCTTGATTCTTGGCGAACAGCGCTGGAGTTTTTTGAAGCACCTGACGAGCTGAGCGGCCAGTGTCTAGAGAAAACACCGCTTGTTACAGTTTTGTCCGACTAGTATTGATGGAGTCTCGCTGATTCTTCTCGGAGCAGAATAATGTCTGAACACTTCGACGCCATAGTCATCGGTGCAGGCCAGGCCGGTCCGTCGCTTGCTGGCAGGCTCGGTCAGGAAGGGTTAAAAACCGCAATCATCGAGCGCCACCTGATGGGCGGAACCTGTGTCAACACTGGTTGTGTCCCGACCAAGACGCTCGTTGCGAGCGCACGAGTCGCCCACTTTGCGCGGCGTGCGGCCGAGTTTGGGGTGAGTATCGACTCGCCGGTGGGCATCGACATGGCTCGGGTGAAGGCCCGTAAGGACAGCATCGTCGATGCTTCGAATTCCGGTGTCACATCCTGGGTCGAAGGTATGGAAAATGTGACGCTGATTCGTGGCCATGCCCGGTTCGAAGGGTCCCACTCGATTTCCGTCAACGGCGAGACGCTGAACGCAGATCGCATTTTTATCAACGTGGGCGCGCGTGCGCGTGTCCCCGATTTTCCGGGGCTCCAGGCCGTGAGCTATCTGACAAACTCGGGAATGATGGACCTCGACCGCCTACCCGAGCATCTGATTATTGTCGGCGGGAGTTATATCGGACTCGAGTTCGCACAGATTTACCGGCGTTTTGGTGCACGCGTCACCGTGATCGAGATGCAGGATCGGCTAATTGCGAGGGAAGACAAGGATGTCTCCAAGGCGGTGCGCGAGATTCTCGAAGAAGAGGGCATCACGGTAAGGCTAAAGGCGCAATGCCTGGGTTTCGAGCAAGGTCCGAGCGGTGTACGAATGAACATCGACTGCGAACTTGACGCAACACCTATCGATGGCAGTCACCTACTGTTGGCGGTGGGTCGCACGCCCAACACGCATGACCTGGGATTGGAGAATGCTGGCATTGAAATGAATGACCGCGGTTTCATTCGTGTTGACGAAGTGCTGCGAACCAACGTCCAAGGCGTTTGGGCGATCGGCGAGGTCAATGGCCGCGGCGCTTTTACCCACACCAGCTACAACGACTATGAGATCGTCGCTGCAAATCTGTTCGATAACGATCCGAGGCAGACCACCGACCGCATCTCCTGCTACGGGCTGTTCATCGATCCGCCGCTCGGCCGGGTGGGCATGACAGAAACAGAAGCACGGGCATCGGGACGCAACGTGCTGGTGGGCAAGCGGATGATGACCCAGGTCGGACGTGCACGTGAGTTCGGTGAAACACGCGGTTTCATGAAGATCCTGGTGGATGCGGATAGCGAGGAGATCCTGGGTGCCGCTCTACTTGGCCTCAGTGGTGACGAGGCGGTGCATGCGCTTCTCGACGTGATGTACGCGAAGCAACCTTATACGATCATTTCGCGTGCCGTGCATATCCATCCCACGGTGTCTGAGCTCATTCCAACGGTACTGCAGTCATTGCGCCCACTGCCTCAATAGGGGCGTGCAAAAATAGCAGCGAGCGAAAGCTGTCGGCGAAATCGTCGACAGCCCCCGTTCACACCTTCCTAACTCCGCAGAAACCGCAGAAAAACCACTCCGGGCAACAGTTCTGACCGAACCTTTTCCTGGGACGGTGGCTCAAGGGGTCCTGGTGTTTGCGAAGGAATTCAGCGGATTATGAAATAGCTGAACGGGAGTGCCCACGGGGAACAAGGCGATAGGTTTGCGTTGTGAGCGAATCGAGCTCGCTTCGATTTTCGCGGCGATAGGAACGGATTTGACCTGCGAGGCCTGCGGCGGAGCCATACGGGTTATTGCTTGCATCAAAGATTCATGGGTTGTTGAGGAGATTGTTACTAACCTCGATGAGAGGAACATCTCAGCATAAGCCACTGGGTCACGGCCATGTCGGGCGCCGCCACAGTCGGGCTTGTTCGACTGAAACCCAGGTAAGCACCCGACGAACAACAAATGCTGCGAGCATGCGCCTACGATGCGTTGGTCAATATGACCTTCAAGTCAGACGTCGGCAGCTGCCTCTGCGGCGGTGCCGAATCGATCGGAATTGACGGGCCTCATCCCCTGCGATGGGCCGTGGTGGTTACGGGTCTAATCATGCCGCACCACCCATTCCGATCGCCGAGGATCGCGTATCAGTGTCAGGCCAGTTCCGACCTGATGTGCGCGATGACGGCATCCGTATTCAAGCTGAACCCATCGAACATCACCTGACCCTGAGGGTCGATCAGGATGTGCCAGGGCGTCCCGCCGGTGCGGAAGTTGCGCATGGTCTTCGGGCGGCCGTGCGGTTGGTTTTCCCCGGGGTCGTGTCCGAAGACGATCGGAAGGTCGTATTGCAGCTGCGTCTTTCGAACTTTGTCGGCGGAATTGATGCCGTGCCCCTCGAAGACTGTCTGCACGGCGACGTTCACGACACGGGGATCACCTTCGAATGCCGCGACCATCCGCTGCAGGGCAGGGAAGCCGTGCGAATGGCAACCGGGGCACCAGCTCTGCCAGCATTTGACATGCACCCAGCTACCGCGCTGCTCCTCTAAGCTGAACTGGGTCGGCTCACCGCCGGCGTCGATCCAGAAGGCTGCGTGGAGTTCCGGCGCGGTCTGGCCGGCGATGCCGCGCTTGGCCTCGACTGCGGTGATCGCCACCGGCAGGAAGGGAACTACCATCAAGCCCCGTAGGGCGCGCCGACGGCCGGGGTTGAAACGATCGTGGGAAGTGGGCATTCGGTTCTCCTGATGCGGCGGGTTCAGGGCGACGACCCGGAGCTGAGTCTCGGGCGCGTATTGACAGCCAGCGAGTCCTTTCAACTTGGCGTGTGCTGAAGGCTAGGCGCGCTTTCCTGATTCCAGCCCAATCAGTCGATCCACCGACAGAATTCCCGGTCCCCGCGCAATGATTGCAAACAGCACGACTGCCCACCAGGCCGCGGGATTCCACCAGTGATCCCAGGTCGGGAACACGGCCAGCTGGATGAACAGCGTCATGCCGAGTAGACCGAACGCCCCGAGGCGCGTGAACAGGCCAATCATCAACAGCACCGGCAGGACAACCTCCATGACACCGGCCAGCACGGTGAATGATTCGATGATCGTGATCGTCGAAGAGCCTTCTTTGTAGTCGAGGAGCTCCGGGTCACACAGGAGCAGGGCGCCTTCCCTTACGGGATCCGGACAGAAAAACTCATAGAGGAACAGGTCGTATTTTTGTTCGTTGAAATCGAACCAACCGTTCCACTTGCCGAGTCCCGACTCGAAAAAGACTTTTGCACCCATCAGTCGAAGCAGCAGCAGCGCTATGTCTTCGAAGTATCGCGTGATACCGGTTGTGAAGGACTGGTAAAAATTGATAATTGCGTTCATCTGAACTGGTCTTCCAATTTTAGGATGTTGTTTTGAAGCAACGCAGCGAAGGTTCCGGCGAGATCGAAAGACTCGTCAACCTTGTACGCGCGTGCTGCGGCATCGCCCAGGGTTGCGACCTTCGCCAGTGTATCGATGAAGACAGACTCTGCGTCGTCCAGTGCCTTGATATGAATGTGGCCGTCAAGACGCCAGAGCATTGCCAGGTGCGCTCGTTTGGTTAGCGCAACGGTTTCGGTCAGCTCGCCCTGGTCTCGTAGCATTGCCCAGGTATCGACGATGCTGTTCTCGATCTGGACCAGCTGGACATGCGGGGTCAGGTGCACGAGAACCCCAGTAACGTCGGTCTCGTTGGCGCCCATACGTTCGATATCTGCCGGTGCCAGCGGCACTCCATCTTCCGCAAAGTAGCTTTTGAGCCATGCCGCGTCAATTGCTGCCGCATCAGCCAAATAGTCGAGCCCGTGTTCTTCTTCCAGCTGCCGAATAAATTCAGCAAGGTGTTCGCCGTAACCTACAAGCGTGCTTCGCGTCGGAGGATGCCGGTCCACATAGCCCCTGGCCAGATCTCGAAAGTATTCGTCCCCGACGATCGCTCTGACCACCGGGTAGTTTCCGGCCAGCGCGTCAGTGCACGTCCGCAGATAACCGTTACGGTAAACGCTCAAAAAGGCCGGATTTGCCTGCTCGCCCATAAATCCTGCTATCGCGGTGCTATCGCCGGTATTGAGGAACTCCTCGAATGCAAGAAAGTAAGCGTCAAGCACTCGCCGCATCCTTCAGGCTGATCTTTGACTGCAGCCGATCCGAACGATATTTCTCCTGCATCAGTTCGGCAAAAGGCGGCAGTTGCGCATCGCGTTCTATCAGCACAGGCTTTGGTCCCAGATGCTGCAGTGCAAATGTGAGCAGCGCCCATACATGCTCTGATATCGCCGCCGCGTGACTGTCGATCAGCAGTGCATCGCCAAAGCGTTCATCAGGTGTATGTCCGGCTATGTGGATCTCGCCAACCAGATCACGGGGTAGCGACTCGATGTAACGCTCGGCGTTCATGCCGCAATTGTTGGCGCTGATGTAAAGGTTGTTGACGTCGAACAGCAGTCCGCAGCCAGTGCGCTTGGCGACTTCCGACAGAAAGTCGGGTTCGTCCATCTCGCTCTTGATGGGTAAATAGTTGCTGGGGTTTTCGATCAGGATGCTTCGACCGATCACGTTTTGGAAATGATCGATCCCATCCGACAGGTTCTCGAGGGCCTCCCGCGTTCTCGGCAGAGGCAGCAGGTCGGCAAAGTACTGCGCTTGTGTTCCCGACCATAACGCATGTTCCGAGACGGCGGCTGGATTCACGAGATCGATAAGATGCCGGAGCGCCTTCATGTGTTGTGCTGTCGGTAGTGCCGGCCCGCCGAGCGAGGCGCCGACGCCGTGAAGGCTGATCTGGAAACGCTCCGCCGCGGCGAGCAGGCCCTCGAGTCGAGGGCCGCCTCCGATCATGTAGTTCTCGGGATGTACCTCGAACCAGGTTTCACCGGGCTCCAGCGACAGGGCGTCAGCGAAGTATTCCGGTTTCAGGCTGACTCCGGTTGCGCTAGGTAGATCGGTGAAACGCATGAGATGTTATGGATTGTTGGTATCCAGCGGTTTCAGAGAAGCCATGCCGTGAGGCGTCTGGATGAACTCACAGGACCCCTTCGGTGCATAGGTCCACGCGTTGCCCTGGAAGTCCACCGTAGATGTGCCTTCACAGCTCGTACCGGGACCCGCCTGACAGTCATTCTCACCAGCGAGTGCGACGCCGTAGCACTTGTCCTTGCGGCCTGGCAGACGGCCGCCGGCCTTCCAGGATGCGACCGATTCCTTGACATTGTCTGGTGCCGAATCGACGGCGGTCAGCTGATCGTTCGGCTTGGCCGAGATGCCTCCGGTGGCTGCCAGGGTCGCGCCGGTCAGCAGCGCTGTTGCGATATTTTTTGAGAGACTCATGCGATTTCCTCATTAAATGGTTTTGTGGCTGCGACTGCATCGCGACGCTCGATTCTACAGACCCGGCATGGCCGTGATTTGTTGCAGTCGATTTTCGATTCGGGTGGTGAATCAGCAAGCGCCCTACAATTCGTAAGGTTACCCGAGGATGCTACCCAAGTGCTGTGGCGCCGACGTTGGCCGTTACATCGCCGCTGCGACGCGTGAAGTATAGTACACGCGAGATGTCGCACTGCCTCGATCAAGTCACCTGCCGTGTTCGTGTAACGCTGAACTTTGCACGCCATCTCCAAGCGCTCCCGCGCGCGCGAATCTCCGATACCCCGCCAGCATTTAACCCTCAATTTCTTGGGGGGAAAGAAAGCATGTTTTATACCGGTCTAAACTCTCGAATGGGCCATGCGACAAATCGACACAACAGCCAGCCTAGATTGTCATCGCGTTGAAGCGCTGACCGATACCCATGACCATAGGAGTCAAGCAATGCGCTGCGCAGAACTTTTCGTACGATGTCTGGAGAACGAAGGCGTGGAGTATATCTTCGGTATTCCGGGCGAAGAGAATCTGGACGTAATGGATGTGCTGCTCGACAGCAGCATCCAATTCATCACGGTGCGGCATGAACAGGGCGCGGCCTTTATGGCGGACGTCTACGGCCGCCTGACAGGGCGACCCGGGGTGTGTCTGGCAACCCTGGGTCCGGGCGCGACCAACCTGATAACCGGCGTTGCAGATGCCAACATGGATCGGGCGCCGGTCGTCGCGATCGCGGGCCAGGGCTCGACGCACCGCCTGCACAAAGAGAGTCATCAGATCCTGGATCTGGTGAATCTGTTCGAGCCGATTTCCAAGTACGCGACCCAGCTGCGCGAACCAGAGATCGTTCCCGAGGTGGTACGCAAGGCATTCAAGGTCGCCAAGGCGGAGAAGCCCGGTTGCAGCTTCATCGACTTCCCGGAAAACATCGCGGCAGAGGCTGTCGAAGGTAAACACCCGCTCAAGGTTCAGGACCCGCTGACTCCAGTGGCGCCGCTCGCCAAGATCGAGCAGGCGGCCGCGGTGATCGCCAACGCCCGATTTCCGCTGCTCATGGCCGGCAACGGCGTGATCCGGGCCGGCGCCAGCGCAGCGCTGGAACAACTGGTGTCGGAGGCCGGCATCCCGGTGACGATGACCTTCATGGCCAAGGGGGCGATACCCCGTACGAATCCAATGTCGCTCGGAGCGACGGGTCTCTCTGCGCATGACTATGTCGGCTGTGGATTCGATCGTGCCGATGTTGTGATCTGTGTCGGCTATGACATCGTTGAGTATCACCCCCACCTTTGGCACAAGAATTCCGAACAGAAGATCGTGCACGTCGATGCCTTGCCGGCGGAAGTCGACGAACACTACATCCTCGAAGTTGGGGTCGTCGGGGATATTGCAGCGTCGCTGCGCGAGATGGCTGCGCGCATTTCTCCCCGCAGCGAAAACTGGGCCGCGCCGCTGCGTGCGGAGATTGACCGGGAGACGTCGCGTTATGCGGAAGATCTGGCCTTCCCCGTCAAACCGCAGAAGATCCTGTGGGATCTGCGTGAGGTGATGGCGGATGAAGATATCCTGATTTCCGACGTCGGCGCGCACAAGATGTGGATCGCTCGACTCTGGCAGGGGATGTCGCCTAACACCTGCATCATATCGAATGGTTTCGCAGCGATGGGGATCGGCGTGCCGGGCGCCCTCGCGGCCAAGCTCGCATTTCCTGACCGACAGGTGGTCACCATCACGGGCGATGCGGGCTTTCTGATGAATTCACAGGAGATCGAGACGGCATTACGGCTCGGTTTGTCTTTCGTGATTCTCGTCTGGACCGACAGCAAATATGGGCTAATCAAATGGCATCAAGATAGACGCTTCGGCCGCGACAGTCATATCGATTTCAGGAACCCGGATTTCGTACAGTACGCCGAGAGTTTCGGCGCCCGCGGTTTTCGGGTCGATGCAACGGAACAGCTGGGTCCGGTGCTGCGCGAGGCGCTATCCTGCGGCACGGTAGCTGTGGTGGACTGCCCGGTCGACTATGCCGAGAACATGAAGCTCACCGAGGAACTGGGCGGCCTAGTCTGCCCGATTTGAGAGGCACCGCAATGTCGATAGCCAAACAAGACCCCGCGCATTACCGGCACAGGCTGGCGATCGAGACGGTGCCGGCGGGCGTGATGGACGTGTTTGCACCCTATGACGGTGAGGTCATCGCCACGGTCGATACTGTGGATGCGAACGCGGTAGACAAGGCCCTGGACCAGGCGCAGGCCTTGTATGTTGACCGCTCGAGCTGGCTTGCGGTCGCTCAACGGATGGCGATTCTCAATCGCGCGGCGGATCTGCTCAGCGAGCGGGCCGAGACATTTGCGATTTTGGCGGCGCGCGAGGGTGGCAAGCCGCTGGTGGACTCACGTGCTGAGGTCGCGCGTGCGGTCGACGGCCTGCGCAACTGTGCTGAGTTGCTGCGCTCAGAGTCTGGGCGAGAGGTTCCAATGGGCGTGACGCCGGCTTCATCGGGGAGGCTGGCGTTCACGCACCACGAGCCCATCGGGGTGGTCGTTGCAGTGAGTGCGTTCAATCACCCGATCAATCTCGTGGTGCATCAAGTGGGGCCCGCGGTTGCTGCCGGCTGCCCGGTAATCATAAAGCCGGCCGAGGACACGCCACTGAGTTGTTATCGGCTGATCGATCTCCTGCGCGAAGCGGGCTTGCCGCCTGGCTGGGCCCAGGCCCTGCTGACCGATGGGCTTGCCACTGCCGAGCGGCTCGTGACCGATCCCCGTGTCGCTTTCTTTTCCTTTATCGGCAGTGCCCGGGTCGGTTGGTACCTGCGTTCACGCCTGGCGCCCGGCACACGCTGCGCGCTGGAACACGGCGGTGCGGCGCCGGTGCTGGTCGATCGCAACGTGGATCTGGGCCGGGTCGTCCCGGCACTGGCCAAGGGCGGCTTCTATCACGCCGGTCAGGTCTGCGTCTCCGTGCAACGCGTCTTTGCCCACGCGGACGTCGCCGAGACACTGGCAAAGCAGCTGGCGGAGGCTGGTGCGGCGCTGTCGGTCGGTGATCCCACGCAGGGAGACACCGACGTGGGTCCGCTGATCCGCCCCGCGGAGCTACAGCGGGTCGATGAGTGGGTCAATGAAGCCACGGCCGCAGGCACAAGGTGCCTCAGCGGAGGCAAGCCATTGACCGGTAGCTGTTATGCCCCAACGGTATTGTTCGATCCGCCGATGGACAGCCGGGTCAGCCGCCAAGAGATCTTTGGCCCGGTGATCTGCGTCTATCCCTACCAGAACGTGGAGTGGGCCATCCAGCAGGCCAATGGGCTGACTTTCGCCTTTCAGGCGGCGGTATTCACCCGCGACATCGATTTTGCCTTTAGCGCAGCGGATCGGTTGGCCGCCTCGGCGGTCATGATCAACGATCACACCGCATTTCGCGTCGACTGGATGCCGTTTGCCGGGCTGCGTGAATCTGGGCTCGGGGTCGGCGGTATTCCCTACACCTTTCATGACATGCGCGTCGAGAAGCTCGTCGTGCTGCGTTCGACATAACGCTGAGCCGGCAACAATATGACTGGCGAAAAACGCCCGTTTAACATGAGAAAATTGCCATGAGTGAACAAACCACCGGTTTTCTATTGAGCGCGCTGGAAGTCATGGCTGCGCTATTCATCTTTGGCATTGGCCTTCTGGCGCTGTGGGCGATCGCTGCCTATGTCATCGATGTGACACAGACGTCGCAGGCCGTTCGGCGTAACTATCCGGTGATTGGCAGGTTCCGCTACCTGTTCGAACATCTGGGCGAATTCTTTCGCCAGTATTTCTTTGCGATGGACCGCGAGGAACTGCCGTTCAACCGCTCCCAACGCTCGTGGGTCTATCGGGCAGCCAAGGACATCGACAACACGGTGGCCTTCGGCTCAACAAGGAATCTGAATGTCCCGGGTCAGGTACTGTTCGTCAACTGCCCGTTCCCGACTCTCGGCGTCGACGCTGCAGAGGCGAAACCTGTAACCATCGGGCCCCATGCCCCTCAGCCTTACACCACGGCATCTTTATTCAACATCTCGGGTATGAGCTATGGCGCCCTGTCCAGGCCCGCCGTCGAGGCCCTGGCGGAAGGTGCGGTGAAGGCGGGTTGCTGGATGAACACCGGAGAGGGCGGGGTGTCGCCTTACCATTTGCGCAGTGGTGCGGACCTGGTCGTCCAGATTGGGACCGCCAAGAACGGTGTACGGGATCTCGATGGCAACCTCAGCGAGGAGAAGCTGCGTGAGGTGGCCGCGCATACTCAGGTCAAGATGTTCGAGATCAAGATGAGCCAGGGCGCGAAGCCAGGTAAAGGCGGCATCCTCCCCGGTGCCAAGGTCACTGCCGAGATCGCCGAGATCCGGGGGATCCGCGCCGGCAACGACGCCATCAGTCCAAATCGTCATCTGGATGTTGGTAACAATCAAGAGCTCTTGGCGCTGATTGCGCGCATTCGTGACGTGACCGGCAAGCCGGTCGGTTTCAAGGCGGTGATCGGCGCTTATGGCTGGCTCGATGAGCTGTTTTCGCTGATCAACGAGCGTGGCGTCGAGTCGGCGCCCGATTTCATTACCGTCGACAGCGCGGACGGGGGCACGGGAGCCGCCCCCTTGCCGTTGATCGACGACATGGGCCTGCCGCTGCGGGTCAGTCTGCCCATGGTGATCGACAAACTGTCTGAGCACGGCCTGCGCGATCGGATCAAGGTGGTCGCCTCCGGCAAGCTGGTGACGCCGGCAGATGTAGCCTGGGCGCTGTGCGTCGGTGCCGACTTCATTGCGTCGGCACGCGGCTTCATGTTCGCGCTGGGTTGCATTCAGGCCCTGCAATGCAATAAAAACACCTGCCCGACAGGCATTACCACCCATGACCCCAAACTACAAAAAGGCTTGCATCCCCCGACCAAGGCGGTACGCGTCGCCGCGTATGTGAAGAACATGGTGCACGAGGTAGGTGTCATTGCCCACGCCTGTGGCGTTCGAAATCCGAGGGAGTTGAAGCGCTTTCACGCCCAGGTCGTGCGACCCAACGGGCTGACCATTCCGCTCAGCGAGCTTTATCCGGAGCGCGCACCGGCCCATAGCCAGCAAGACGCGTCAGCTTGATGAGGCGAGTTTTGGCGCTGCAGATATGCCTGCTCGCTGACGGCTCCTCAGCTGTTGATTTGCGCTCAATAGTAACCCGGCCTTTGCATTCGTCGATAACCCATCTGACTGTCGCCAACTGCTCGGCGGAAAAAGCTTTCCAATTGAAATCGCGGGTCATTGATCAGTGCGAAAAACTGGCTCAAGTGGGATCAGTATTAAGCGCAATTCAACACAGTGGATCTTTTCACAGGTTAATGGCGACTAACGATTCAGTTCTGATCAACACCTCCAGTCGTTCCCGATAATCGCACTCGTTAAGAACGGCTACTGCTTCGTCTTTGTCGATCATGCAAAAATATCGATGGCACTGCTTAGAGCGATGCCGGTGACCGGCTTGTGGCAAGACCAGTCGGGGCGGGGAAGGTCACAACGTCTGTTTGGAGCTACATGCGTAAGCTGTTGGCGCAATCGTCGGCAGTCATCGTTCACAGCTTCCTAATTCCGCAGAAACCCCAGAGAAACCACTTCGTGCAGCAGTCCTGGCCGAACCTTTTCCTGGGACGGTGGCTCGAGGGGTTGTCCTTTTTGGGGAAGCTCGCGATCCGAGCCGTCCGCTCTGGGATCTGAAGCAGACATCCCGCCGCTAGCCGGCAAGTGGTGGCCAAAAGCATAAACGTAGAAGTATCGCCCAGAAGCGTTTTAGACCGCTAAGCCCAGAAACCGGCCAAAGCTGTGGCCTTAGGCCACGCCGGCTTCTGGGTGACTGCTGTCGTTGGCCTGGAAGAGCTGGTCGCGATTGAGCATCAGCCAGGATGAACGGCAGTTCCGGCCGATTTGCCGCCCCACATTCGATATCGGCATCCGTCAGCTGAACAACATATACCAGTCATTGGCTCAATCTTGGCGTCAAAGACAGGAGAGGCTCCGGTCGAACGGTTGCTTTGTTGGCATCGTTTCCAAGTTCCCAAAATTGCTTTGGAATAGAGTTCTTACTTTTGCTCCAGCTAATAGCTGTGCCTCTTCAAAACAAAAGACTTGTCGTACCTTTTTGTCCTTGGTGTTGCTAAGAATCACAGTTCGAGCTTGCTATTTCTGAATCCGGACCGGGCCGAGCCACGTCGATTTCTTCGAAACGTGCCGTCAGAACATCAATGGTCCGGTGGCGCACCGGTCAGCAGTCCTTTTGCCATTGGCAACAGGCTTGCCGGGTCGAAGTTCAGCAGCTGGCCTTCGACGACGCAGACATCGCCATCCGGTCGACACATGAAACTACCGGTGCCACGAAAGCCGCCCATCCGATGAAAGACCAGGGGTTGAGACCAGCCCGTTTCAGGTGTGCCGCGCCAGAGCAAAATGAAATTGCTGTCGATGTCTGCTTTCACCCAACCCGCTGCCGGTAGTAATTCGATACGCTCGATCTCTTCGGCCACGCGTTTGTCCCACGCCACCGGCAGTGCGGTCTCACTCGATACGTTTTTCAATGCCTCTTGGATGCTGGCAAAGGGTGCATCCACCTCGAGTTGTACTACCCAGGCCCTGCCATCGGCCGAACCCAGTCCCAACCAATCGTTTGATGGACTCCAGGCAATCTCTTCAAGCGATTGATCGCTGATGAGTTTCCGTGGCCCTGATGTGCTGGCTGCTGCCGGATCGATTCCCCAGAGATTGCCCTCCTTGTCCAACCAGACAGGCGGGCGTCCGGCAGCGAA
>Ga0265303_10000934_pt1 | contig 17460 bp, 15 predicted proteins | sample Helome_2_FD_192494 | JGI IMG/M metagenome (GOLD analysis project Ga0265303, IMG submission 192494) | Marine sediment microbial communities from subtidal zone of North Sea - Hel_20160317 (Illumina Assembly) | ecosystem: Environmental > Aquatic > Marine > Subtidal zone > Sediment ... | reverse complement strand
AACAAGGAGCGTGTTTTCCAGGTGCGCGTGCTGAATCGAGAAACCGGCAAAAAGTCCAGCATTGGCTCCGGTTTTATCGTTGGCGATGGTAGCCAGATCGCGACTAATTACCATGTCATCAGCCAGATCATCCTCGAACCCGAACTGTTTTATATTTCATTCACCGGCAAGGATGGGCAGGAAGGCGAATTAAAATTGCTCGGTCTGGACGTAGCCCATGACCTGGCTCTGCTCGGCGCCGAAAAGCCAATCGGTGAAGCGATCACGATGAGCCCACTACCACCCCGCGGCGCACCGATTTTCGCCATGGGTAACCCACTCGATCTCGGGCTTACCATTGCGGTGGGCACTAACGGCGGCATCTTGAACCAGACCGATGACAGTCGCATCCTGTTTTCGGGCAGCCTCAACCCCGGCATGAGCGGCGGCCCCACTTTCAACGAGAAGGGCGAAGCTATCGGCATAAATGTTGCCACCGCACGTAACGCTATCAGTTTCATTGTACCGTCACGCTTTTTGAACGCCCTGATCGAACAATCAACTACCTCCGCTATCAACGACGAAACTGACCTCAAGATTGAAGTGGCAGGCCAGGTGCTGGCGTATGAAAGCAGCTATATTGAACAGTTGCTGGCAGCTGAATGGCCCAGCCTCGATCTACGTCGGTTCAAGCTACCCGGCATTATCTCGCCAACCGTACGCTGCTGGGACAACAGCGCAAAACTCAGCGCCGTTGCACGCTACAAACGCTACCAGATTCGCTGTGCCAACAAGAACCACGTGTATCTCGATGGGGACAACAAGTTTGTCGGCAACCTGATCTACGAGTATTTCTGGCTTGAATCGGAAGACCTGAATGCACTCCAGTTTTACAACCTGTATGAAAACCTGAACAAGGATCAAATCGAATCGAAACTGGATCGAGACATCGTCAGCAATTTCAATTGCGGGACCTGGTTTATCGAAGTGTCAGCGCAGAAATTCAAGAGCAATCTATGCCGGCGTGAGTATGTCGAGTACGAAGGCATGAGCGATGTCCTGTTTACCGCCGCTCTCACTGGTCACAGTAACCAGGGATTTTTCATAACCTTGATCATGACGGGGGTTGATTACGAATCGACTTTACCCCTGATTCAAAGATTTCTGGAGCAGATCGAGTGGAAACCCTGATACTCGAAATCAGCACCCGTGGACTGCATCGATATCAGCAGATCGATCGTGAAGTTACAACGATTGGCCGCGCTCTGGACAACGATATTATACTTTCTGATCCGACCGTGGCGCCGCATCATCTGAAAATTATCCGCCATGCTGGCAGCAGGGTCGAAGTGGTTAACCTAAGCGAGGTAAACCCGACCCGCGTCAATAATCAACGCCTGCCTTCAGTGATAACTGAAAAATTACCCCTGAAACTCGAAATTGGTCGCGTCCAGGCGCAACTGATGCCTCGCGATTACGTGGTCGCCGACACGCGCTCGCTCGCCGTCAATGGCCACGGCAAAAATTTATTCGGGCACGCCTACTGGACCGTGTTACTAGTGTTGGCCTGCCTGTTTCTAGGCGGTATGGAATTTTTCCTGAACTCCTACAATACCGTCAAATGGAGCGATCTGTTCAAGTACGTACTGCGTGAAACGGTGCTCACCATCGGTGTTTTTGTGTTCGCGTTGTCGATCCTGGAGCGGCTACTGGTAAACCGTTGGGAAATAAGGCAGCTGATTACTGCCGTTTGCCTGGTGTACCTGCTGTTTAATTTTGTCTCGATGGCAGGTCATGGATTAAACTACCTGTTCTCGGCGAGTTGGCCGACAACATGGCTTCACTTCGGTTGGTACCTGACATTTATCCCCTGTGCGATCGCCCTGTACCTGATTCATATTTCCCATTTAAAGCATAGCCGAGCTATCTTGCTCGCCATATTGATCGCCAGCCCGATCGCGGTACCTTCGATCCTGCAAAGCCAGCACTTGCGATCGCTGCTAGACGATTTCAGTCCAGCGGCAAAGTACCAGAACAGCCTCAGCGCGTTGAACTGGCATCTCAAAGACGAGGTATCTATCGACAGCTTTGTCGAGCAGGCAAAAACACTTGGGCCAGGGGAGTTCGCCGACTGAGCGACGATATCTATTATGCAATAGACCTGTCAGCAGATTTAATAGAGACCTCAGGTAAATTCAGTATTTTTCATCAGGGTCAGGCCTTATAATCCGATCCATGTCAGAATACCTGTTACTTTTGGTCGGCACCGTGTTCGTTAACAACATCGTGTTGGTGAAATTTCTTGGCCTTTGCCCGTTCATGGGGGTATCGCGCAAGATTGAGACTGCAATCGGTATGAGCGCAGCCACAACTTTCGTGCTAACCCTGTCGGCGGTGCTGAGCTACCTGATCAACAGCTGGGTGCTGGCGCCGCTGGAACTCGAATACCTGCGCACCATCGCCTTCATAATTGCCATCGCGGCGGTCGTCAATTTCACCGAAATGGCGGTGCATAAAACCAGCCCCTTGCTATACAACGTGCTGGGAATATTCCTGCCACTGATAACCACAAATTGCGCCGTGCTTGGGGTCGCCCTGATCAACGTCCAGGAACAGAACAGCTTTTTCGAATCGGCAATCTACGGTTTCGGCGCCGCGCTAGGCTTTTCTCTAGTACTGATATTGTTCGCCGCAATGCGCGAACGCATCAATGTCGCCGATGTGCCGGCACCATTCAAGGGGTCTGCAATTGGCCTGGTTACCGCGGGACTCATGTCGCTGGCATTCATGGGTCTCGGTGGGCTGGTCAAGGTTTAGCCAGCCTGCATATTGCATGAAGGCGGCGCTTCGAGTGATATGGCAAGTTCATTTAGTAAAGGAATAGTAAGGATTTAATATGAATTGTGTGTTCAACAGCATGCACCTGAACGAAACCAGTAAAGATCTGGTGTTCGTTCCCTTCACACAATATGCAGGCAAGTGATTCTCGCGATTCTCACCATCAGCCTGATGGCTGGATTGTTCGGCCTGATCCTCGGCTACGCCGCAATACGCTTCAAGGTTGAAGGCAATCCCGTGGTCGAGCGAATTGATGCGCTGTTGCCGCAGACCCAGTGCGGGCAATGTACCTACCCTGGCTGCCGCCCTTACGCAGAGGCCATCGCTAACGGCGAAGCACCGATTAATCAATGCCCGCCCGGAGGACAGGCGACCATCGCTGCACTCGCCAGTTTGCTTGATACCGAGGTGCTCGAACTCAATGCCGAGCATGGTGACCATCTTGATGTGCCATTGGTGGCGGTGATCGACGAGCAAACCTGTATTGGCTGCACTTTGTGCATTCAGGCCTGTCCGGTGGACGCCATCCTCGGCGCTTCAAAGCACATGCATACCGTGATTGCCGAAGAATGTACCGGTTGCAAACTCTGTCTGCCACCCTGCCCGGTTGATTGCATCGACATGATACCGTCGCAGCAAACCATTGACGACTGGAAATGGTCGGCGCCACCGGACCCAATGGAACTGGTGCAGGATGCTTAAACTGCATCGCTTTCACGGTGGCTTGCATCTCGACGGGCACAAGACTGAATCGCTTGGCCGCGGCCTGCAGCAGGCGAGTATACCCGAACGCCTGTTCCTGCCGTTGCGGCAACACATCGGCGAATACAACAAGCCGCTGGTCGAAGTCGGTAACCGGGTATTGAAAGGTCATATGATCGCGGCTAATTCGTCGTTGATTTGTGCCGCGGTGCATGCACCAACCTCGGGGACGGTCAGTGCAATCGAAGACTACCCGGTGGCACACCCGTCAGGGCAGCCCGACACCTGCATTGTCATCGACGTCGACGGCAAGGACGAAGCGGTCGAGCCGACCCTGATCGATCCGCGGCAACTGACGGCCAACGAAATGATCGAACTAATTTGTCGTGCGGGCATCGTCGGACTCGGTGGCGCGGCTTTCCCGACCTCGCCAAAACTGTCGCGTGGCAAGGCGAATGGTATCGATACCCTGATTATTAACGGCGTGGAATGCGAGCCCTACATAACCTGCGACGACATACTGATGCGTCACTATGCAGCCGAGGTGTTGCGCGGAACCGGGTATCTGCAGCAAATTCTGCAGCCAACCAGCACGCTGATCAGCATCGAGGATAACAAACCCGAAGCGATCGCAGAAATATCGAATGCGCTGGCGCAAACCCCGCTGGCGAATACCGAGATTATTCCAATCCCGACGATTTACCCATCAGGTGGAGAAAAACAGTTAATCCAGATCCTGACAGGTAAAGAAGTCCCCCACGGGCAGCTCGCGTTTGACATCGGCCTGTTTTGTCAGAATGTCGGTACCTGTGTTGCGATTGCCCGGGCGCTTGAACGGGACGAACCGCTGATTTCGCGCGTAGTTACAATTTCCGGCGACAATATCAGTGAACCCGGAAACTGGGAGGTTCGCCTGGGCACCCCGATCAGCCACCTGATCGAACTTGCGGGGGGTTACAGCCACGCTCCAGGCGGGCACCTGGTTATGGGCGGCCCGATGATGGGGTTTTCGTTGTCCGGTGCCGAGGTTCCAATCGTCAAGGCCAGCAACAGCATTATGGTGATGCGCGAGGAAACGATCCCACACACCCCGGGCTATCACGACGAATGTATCCGCTGCAGCAAGTGTACCGAAGTGTGTCCGGCGCAACTGCTGCCACAACAACTCTACTGGCATGCGCGCGCGCAGGCCTGGGAACGTACCCAGGAGTTTCATCTGTTCGACTGTATCGAATGCGGTTGCTGTTCTGCCGTTTGCCCCAGTCAAATTCCGCTGGTGCAGTATTATCGTGCCGCCAAGAGTGAAATTCGTGCCGCGCAAAAGGCGCAGTTCAAGTCAGATCGAGCTCGCGTAAGATTCGAGTTCCGAGAAAAGCGCCTGTTACTGAAGAAGCAAAAGGACGAGGAACGTCGACGCCTGAAACGAGAGGCGCTGCAGAAGAAACGCGCCGCACCCGGTACTGGGGAACCTGCGCCCGACCCGGTGCAGGCGGCACTGGAACGAGTCAAGGCACGCAAGAAATCGGCACAGGAAGAATCGCAGTGACCAGCGTCATCGTATCTTCGCCCTACCTGCCGCCGGGGAATACGCTCAAGCGCCTGATGATCCAGGTCATCATCGCCCTGCTGCCCGGCACACTAGCCTATGCCTGGCACTTCGGCCACGGGGTAATCATCAATATTGTCATCGCGGTGCTGTTCGCGCTGGCGTTCGAGGCTGGCATCCTGAAATTACGCGCCAAACCGGTGATGCCACACTTAACCGATTTCAGCGCAGTGGTGGCGGCCTGGCTGTTCGCGCTGTGCCTGCCGATGCATTCTCCCTGGTGGCTGGTGCTGGTCGGGATCGGTTTCACCATGGTTGCAGGCAAACATTTATATGGTGGGCTCGGATTCAATCCGTTTAATCCGGCGATGGTGGGTTATGTGGTACTGCTGATTTCGTTTCCCCGCGAAATGACTACCTGGTATTTACCCGCATCGGTCAGCGGTGAAACCCTGAGCCTTACCGACGCGCTGCACTATGCTCTGGGTAATGTCGATATCGGCCGGTGGGACGCACTCAGTTCGGCAACACCCCTGGACCAGGTCAAGACCGCGATTGGACAAAGTATCAGCATCAGCGAAATTCGGTCATCACCCGTTTTTGGCGAGTTTGGTGGCAAGGGCTGGGAGTGGATTGCTTTCTGGTGGTTCATCGGCGGCCTATGGTTGCTACTGACGCGCACCATCCGCTGGCATATACCCGTCGCCCTGCTCGGTGGAGTGCTCGGCATGGCCTTGCTGTTTTACCTGCTCAACCCGGAAATCTACGCTTCACCATTGTTTCATTTGCTCTCCGGAGCGGTTGTAATCGGTGCTTTTTTCATCGCTACCGATCCCGTTACCGCGGCGACTACCGATATGGGCCGGGTAGTTTACGGCTTGCTCATCGGCCTGCTGATTTATGTCATCCGGGTCTGGGGTGGTTACCCGGACGGCGTCGCCTTTGCCGTGTTGCTGGCAAATATGTGCGTGCCGCTAATCGACTACTACACACAACCTCGCGTGTACGGCGAGAAATGATCGCGATAAACCGCCGCCAGATTCTGCTTTCAGGGATATTCCTGTCGCTGTTCGCAGTGGTCGGCACCACCCTGGTTGCGCTCACCGAATACAGCACCAGTGCCGCCATTGCCGAGAACGAGCGCCAGGTACTGTTGCGCAACCTCTATGCGTTGTTGCCCAGGGACAGACTAGATAACGATATCGCGGCCGACACCCTGCAACTACCCGCGGCGGCGCTGCTGGGTACCGATGATGCTTCTATCGTGTATCGGGCCCGACTGGGTGGTGAACCGGTGGCGGCAATTTTTAACAGCGTCGCGCCAGATGGTTACAATGGCAAGATTCATCTGCTGGTTGGCGTGTATATCGATGGCAGGCTGGCTGGCGTGCGGGTAGTCAAGCACGCCGAAACCCCGGGACTCGGTGATGCGGTCGAGATCAGAAAATCGCCGTGGATCAAAGATTTTGCGGGCAAATCACTGGCCAACCCGACGCCGGAGCGCTGGCGGGTAAAACGTGACGGTGGTGACTTTGACCAGTTTACCGGCGCCACCATCACGCCACGTGCGGTGGTCGCTGCAGTGCGTAACACGCTGCTGTACTATCAGCAAAACGCTGATATGATTTTCAATTGAAAGGCATGGCATGACGACTAAACGCGAAATTTCCCGCAACGGCCTGTGGAGCAACAATGTTGCCCTGGTGCAGCTACTCGGGTTGTGTCCGCTGCTCGCAGTCACCAGCACCGTGGTAAACGGGATTGGCCTCGGCATCGCCACGTTGATTACGCTGGTGCTGTCGAATACGATTGTATCGCTGATTCGAGGCTTTGTGCGTAACGAAGTAAGGCTGCCGGTGTTCGTATTAATCATCGCCTCGATAGTCACTATAATCGAATTGTCGATGCAGGCGTTGTTCTACGATCTCTACCTGGTACTCGGTATTTTCATCCCGCTCATTGTCACCAACTGCGCCATCATCGGCCGCGCCGAGGGATTTGCGTCACGCAACCCGGTAGGTCCCGCCGCGTTAGACGGGTTAATGATGGGCCTCGGTTTCCTGGTTGTGCTGGCCCTGCTTGGGGGCCTGCGCGAAATAATCGGTTTTGGCACGCTGTTCACCAACGCCGAGCTGATGTTCGGCGAGGGCGCACAATCCCTGAAGCTCGAAATCAACCCGGATTACCCGGGATTCCTGCTGGCAGTGTTGCCGCCGGGTGCATTCTTCGGTCTGGCGATCCTGATCGTTGCCAAGAACTGGCTGGATTTACGCCCGCAGGAAAAACCGGAAATCATTTCGCCAGTGCCTGAAAGTGTATGAATTCACAAAAACGATACGAGATTTTTTCGCGTTTACGCGAACACATAAAGCAACCCCGTTCAGAGCTTGAATACGGCTCCAGCTTCGAGCTGTTGATTTCGGTGTTGCTATCGGCACAAGCTACCGACATCAGCGTCAATAAGGCCACCGCAAAGCTTTACCCGGTGGCGTGTACCCCGCAACAAATGCTGGCACTCGGTGAGGACGGCGTGAAGCAGTACATCAAGACCATCGGGCTTTTCAATTCGAAGGCGAAGAATATTATCGCTACCTGCAAAATCCTGATTGAACAACATGATAGCGTGGTACCCGCGGACCGCGAGTCGCTGGAAGCCCTACCCGGCGTAGGGCGCAAAACTGCAAACGTGGTTCTGAACGTCGCTTTCGGTCAGCCGACGATCGCGGTAGACACGCATATTTTCCGCGTCTCCAATCGTACCGGTATCGCCCCTGGAAAAGATGTTCTCGCGGTGGAAAAGAAACTCCTCAAATTCGTCGCCGACGAGTTCAAACTCGATGCCCACCATTGGTTGATCCTGCACGGACGCTATACCTGTATTGCGCGCAAACCACGTTGCGGCAGCTGTATCATCGAGGATCTGTGCGAATTCAGGCACAAGAATATTGAGTAGAGATCGATAAATGTTTCAGTCACGTGATGAAGTACGCCAGGTTTATCTCGGTGTCTGGCATAAAATCCAGCAAAAGCTGGTGCTCGAACCGATGGAAGCATTGATCGCCGACGTCATCCAAATTCACCCCGAGTACCATGCGTTGCTTGCTGCCAGCGACGACATCGAGCAACAGGAATTTACCCCGGAGCAGGGTCAGACCAATCCGTTTCTGCATATGGGCATGCATATCGCGCTACGCGAGCAGGCTGGCACCGACAGGCCTCCTGGCATCAGCGCAATACACCAGAAACTGGTCAGCAAAAAGGGCCCGCATGAAGCGGAACATGCAATGATGGAATGTCTCGGCCAGACACTGTGGAATGCTCAGCGCAACAACCAGCCACCGGACGAAGCCGCATATCTCGACTGCCTGAAAAAGTTGTAACAGCAGGATTTACCTGATACTGATTCAGCTATAAGCTAGCCCGCATATAGCATGGAGGCGGCACAGGGAGCTATATAAAATATTGATCAATATATGGTTGGCAAGAATTTAACATGTTTTTAAATTTTGGCATTTTGTGCCTGAACGAAGTCAGGAAAAATCTGGCGGCCAATCTTGAACGAGTCCCCTTGATGCGAGCATTGGCGAGCGATCGTCCAATCTTGTTTGCCAGATTTCCCCCGAGGCTTCGCTCCCTTCATGCTATATACGGGCTAACAACCTAAAGAGCTGGATTGACGCCATGGCTGACCCATTCAAACTGCTTGTATTACCCGGTGACGGCATCGGTCCCGAAGTGGTGTCCGCGGCGCTAAGAGTCTTCGAAAAGCTTTGCCGGCTCGAGCAGATCGAAACAGAAATCAGGCACGACCTGCTGCACGGCGCGGCCTGGGAAAAATACGGTAGTTTTTGTCGCGATGAAACCGTTGCCAGTGCGCGACAATCACATGCGCTGCTAATCGGCGCAGTGGGTGGCGAGAAATGGGATAACCTGCCAGCCGATGGCGCCACCCCGGCAGAGCGCGACGGTTTGATGCGTATGCGCCAAGAATTGCAGACCTATGCCTGCCTGCGTCCATCCCGTGCCTACGAGTCACTGCTTGCTCGCACTCCCTTCAAACCCGAAGTCGTCGCCGGTGCAGATATCCTGGTGTTACGCGAACTCTGTGGCGGACTCCCCTACGGTACCCCGCGCGGTATCGACCAGCTCGACGATGGCAGCTTTCAGGCTTACGACGCGAACTTTTACAGCAGCGAAGAAATCCGTCGCTGCGCCGTGGTGGGATTTGAAATTGCGGCGCGCCGGCGTGGCAAGCTAACCTCGATCGACAAATCCAACGTCATGGCAAGTGGCATTTTGTGGCGTCGTATCGTTAGTGAAGTAGGCGCTGATTATCCCGCAATCGAACTCGAGCATCTGTATACCGATAACGCGCTCTATCAAATGATGCTGCGCCCCACGACATTCGATGTGGTTTTGGCCGATAATATTTTCGGTGATCTGGCGTCAGACCTGGTGGCGAGTTATGCCGGGTCGCTGGGCATGCTACCCTCGGCTTCATTATGTGGGCTGAATTCAGACAAACCGGCAATTTATGAGCCGGTGCATGGCACCGCACCCGATATCGTGGGTCAGGGAATTGCAAATCCGATCGGAACTATTCTCAGCGTTGCAATGCTGTTTGAGTACAGCATGCAACGCGAGGACCTGGCCCGGCGAATCGAAAGCGCGGTCGAACAATGCCTGCAGGCAGGCGTGTTGAGCGCGGACCTCGGCGGTGGTGCAACTACCGATCAAATCTGTGAACAAGTTCTTTCAGCATTGAATTAAAGAGTAAATTATGACTGACTCCAGCGAACTGATTGTGGGCGAAGCTAGCATAGCGCTGCTCGAAAAATATGGCGTTGATACGCTCTTCGGAATTCCCGGCGTGCATACACTGGATTTTTGCAAGGGCCTCAATCGAAGCTCTATCCGCCATGTACAGGCGCGCAACGAACAGGGCGCCGGATTCATGGCCGACGGTTATGCCCGCGCATCGGGTAAACCCGGGGTGGCACTAGTCATTTCCGGGCCCGGTGTTACCAATACGCTCACCGCGATCGGCCAGGCCTATGCCGACAGCATTCCAGTGCTGATGCTCTCCAGCGATGCGGCCAGTTATACTCTGGGCAAAGGCTGGGGTTGCCTGCATGAAGTTCCCAGCCTGACCGACACCACTGCACCACTGACCGCATTTTCTGCCACCGCAATGACGCCCGAGGAAGTGCCCGGCCTGATCGCCAAAGCCTTTTCGGTTTTTGCCAGCGAGCGCCCGCGCCCGGTGCATATTGCGATTCCCATCGACGTGCTGGCTATGCCGGCGACAGGCAACTGGCAGGCAGTCGAACTGCCCACACGCCCGGCACCGACGAAGAAGAAGATCGAGCGCGCCTGTGAATTGTTACGCAACGCCAGTCAACCGATGATCTGTGTCGGGGGTGGTGCCTGGATGGCCAGCGACGCGATTACCGAAATCGCTGAAAAACTGGGTGCGGCGGTGATCGGCAGTACCGCGGGCAAGGGTATCATCGACGACTCACACCCGCTTTCCCTGAGTGCCGGTACGGTACGCGGGGAAGTACAGCGCTACCTGAAAAATGCCGATGTAGTACTCGCCGTAGGCACCGAACTTTCGGAAGTCGACAGTTTTGTCGAAACCCTCGAAATCGATGGCAAGATAATCCGTATCGATATCGACCCCCGTAAAATGAACGACATCTATCCGGCCGAAGTCGCTATTATCGGCGGCGCCAAAACCAGTACCGAGGCAATCGCGCGGAAGCTGGGCGATGTCGTTGCTCGTGCTGAAACGGTCGCCGAGGTGGCCGCTATCCGTCAGGCAATTCGCAACAATTTGAGCGCCAGCGAAGTCCGCCATTGCAAAACCCTCGATGTACTACGCGCCGTCCTGCCCGCTGATACCATCGTTATGGGTGATATATGTCAGCTGGTTTACACCGGCGCCTTTGCTTTCGATGTACCCAAACCGAAGCTCTGGCATTATCCGGCCGGTTATTGCACGCTGGGTTGCGGTTTACCAGATGCCATCGGCGCCAAGCTCGCCCTGCCGGAAGCACCCGTGGTCAGCTTTGCCGGCGACGGTGGTTTCATGTTTACCGTTCAGGAACTGGTTACCGCGGCCGAGCTCAACCTGGCGCTGCCAATTATCCTGTGGAATAACGATGGTTTAAAACAAATACAGGATGACATGAAGCTGCGCGACATCGAGCTGGTTGGAGTCACCGGAATGAACCCGGACTTCATAGCGTTGGCGAAATCCTGCCACTGTCACGCTCTCAAGGTTGACAGCGCGCAAGATCTTCAAGAGGCAGTTAGTGCAGCATTTAAAGCTGACAGGCCCACCTTGATCGAAGTAAACGAATCCGATTCATGGCTAAACCAGGGAAACCGCTAGTGGCAACTTACTTGTACTATGCCAATATCAATATTACGCTCCGGGCTGCCTGCCAGGCGCATCATGAGGGTACCCCGGGGCCGATGAACCCAGGCGGACAGAGTGAAGTGCCAGGGTTGAGTTGTGCCTGCGAAATTACGGCGCTATTTTGAGCCGCAGCTCACACCCGATATGAAGCCCCGAGCACATCAAACCTTTCAGCGCATGGTGTCAATATCGCTGGTGGGTCTTGTTGTAGGGTTGACCACAGCGTTTGCAACCATCGGCTTCGTCGAGCTGGTTCATTATCTGAACGATATTCTTTACGTCAGCGCAGCGAGCCGCGCCGGAGTAGCTGAGGGACACCTCTGGTTGATCACCATCGCAAGCCTGACCGTCGGTGGACTGGTAGTGGGTCTGATCATGCAATACGGGGTCGAACGGCAGGAATCAAACGGGCCTCATGATACGATTTATGCGGTCCAGTTACATGAGCGCCTGCCCTCACCCATATCGGGTGTATCATCTACCATTGCCGCAATCCTGTCGCTGGGCTGTGGTGCTTCGGTCGGGCAATACGGCCCTCTGGTCTACCTCGGAACACTGGTCGGTCAACTCGGCAATCGCATAGGCTTCGGCTTAAAGGATGTGCGCAACATCGCCATCGCCTGCGGAGTTGCCGCGGCGATATCGACCGCCTTCAATGCGCCCATCGCAGGACTGATTTTTACGCATGAAGTTATTCTGCGCCATTACTCACTGCGCATGTTTACCGCGGTCACCATTGCCAGCGCCTGCGGATACCTGGTTGCAAACGTGATCTTCGAGCATCCGCCGTTGCTACTGATTAATTTTACAGGCAGTTTCCGTGGGGTTGAATTTTTTCTGTTTGCGCTGGAGGGCATCGCCTGTGGAATGCTGGCGGTTTTGTTCCTGAAGATGCTTAAACACACCATATTACTATCAAAGCGCATCAATACGCCGTTAGCCTTCAAACCAATGTTCGCCGGGTTTATCCTGGCGCTGGTGGCGATGCAGATTCCGCAAGTGCTGGGGGCCGGGCAGGCGGTTTTGAACCAGGCTACCCTGGGCGGCGTCTATGGCGCCGATTCGTTACTGTTGATCCTGATAGCCAAACTGCTGGTCACGGTGCTATGCATCGGTTTCGGTTTTGCCGGTGGCGTCATATTTCCGGCCCTGCTGATCGGGGTTCTGTTCGGCGCGCTGTTCGCAATGCTGGTGCCGGAAATGTTACTGGACAACTATTCCGGCATCTCGACTTACGCAATCTGCGGCATGGTCGCCGTGATGAGCCCGATCATCGGCGCGCCGATGACAGCCCTGCTACTCGTGTTTGAGCTGACGCGCAGCTATGAAATTACGATTGCTGCGATGCTCGCGATCGTGTTTGCGAACCTGACGGCTTATAACTGGTATGGCCGCTCCCTGTACGACCAGCAGCTCAAGTTACGCGGCATAGATCTTTCCATGGGTCGCGAGCAAGCCTATTTAATGCATCACAAGGTAGCCGAGCATGTCATCGGATCACTTGCAGTGGTGCGGCATAATGCCGATCTCGGCACACTGCGCCTGAAAATGACCGAAAATTCGAGTGCGTCTGCGGTTATAGTGGACCATGACAACAAATACCTGGGGCAGGTATTTCAACATCAGCTACATGGGCTGGATGACGGCACCGCTATCGCATCAATCGAACTTCAGCCGGGAAAAGTATTTAATGAAAACACCAGTATCTGGGAAGCGATGGAAATCATGCGCAGCTATTTCGGGGAGGCCATCGCGGTCGTCGACTCCGCTACCGGTTCATACCTGGGCGCAATTCCCGAAGCAGTCGTTATCAACGCCTATCTCGATGCGGCCCAGGAGCTACGGCGCGAAAAGTACGAGGTCTGAGTAGTGGAGTTATATCAATTGATTATCAACCAGGCAGCCAACGCACTCGATGAGGACGTCGGCAGCGGTGACATTAGCGCAGACTTGATCGACGCGGGCGTCTGGCTGGAAACCGAATTGCTGGTGCGTGAGGAAGCCGTGCTCTGCGGTTGCCAGTGGTTCGACGAGGTTTTTCGTCAATGCGACGAAAAGATTTCCACGCACTGGCATACCGGCGATGGTGAACGCATCACCGCCAACAGCGTGGTCTGTGAGGTTTCAGGCCCGGCGCGTGGTATTCTGACCGCGGAGCGCAGCGCGCTGAATTTTCTGCAAACCCTGTCCGGCACCGCAACCCTGACGCGAACTTACAGCGACCAGATCAAGCATACCCGGTGCAAAATCCTCGACACCCGCAAAACCATTCCGCAACTGCGTGTAGCCCAGAAGTACGCCGTGCTCTGTGGCGGAGGCAGTAATCATCGTATAGGTCTGTTCGATGCTTTTTTGATCAAGGAAAACCATCTTGCGGCCAGCGGTGGAATTGCCAATGCAGTGGCCCGCGCCAGGGAGATGCACCCGGACAAGTTTCTCGAAGTTGAGGTAGAGAACCTGGAACAGTTGCAGCAGGCAATCGACGCCGGGGTGGAACGCGCCCTACTCGATAATTTTTCGCTGACGGATATGAAACGCGCCGTCGAACTCAATCATCAGCGCATCGAACTCGAGGCGTCGGGCAATATCGAAGAAGACAATTTACTGCAGATCGCCGCTAGCGGGGTCGATTTTATTTCAATTGGTGCATTGACCAAAAATCTTCGCGCAATCGACTTCTCGCTACGTTACCGTTGATTTAAGGAGCTTCGTTACCAAGGGACAACAGGTCGTCCCGGGTACAACTCGAGCAGACCGTCGAAAGCATCTTCGCATTCATCCTGGCGAGTTTGATGTTCGCTTCACAGGACGCAATCATCAGGAATCTCGTTTCTACCATGCCGGCGGCGCTGCTAATGTTCGAGCGCTACTTCACTATTCGCAAAATCTATAGCAGGCGTTGGATAATTCGATTTTCTTAGCAGACAGAGTTGGCGTAAAGTGCTATCCACTCAACACTTAATCACGCGGCGCCAGTTTTCTCTGCTATTATCCTTTATTAACAATCACATAGACCAACAACTTAACGACCTATCGTAGGAGTCCAGGTATCAACGGCAGTATTATTCTGATCAACCTGATAGGTGGTGTGGCCCTGTTACTATGGGGCCTGCGTATGGTGCGCATAGGAATATCTGAAAGCTGGGGCAGCGAAATACGCAGCGCGCTCGGCGCCAGCCTGAATAATCGATTCAAAGCATTTCTATCCGGCCTCGGCGTAACCATGCTGTTACAAAGCAGCAGTGCCACCGCGTTGCTTACCTCGTCGTTTAGCGGACAGGGGATCCTGACCACCGCAACCGCGCTTGCCGTGCTGCTTGGCGCCGATGTCGGCACCACCCTGGTGGCGCAGATTTTTACCTTCGATCTATCCGCATTGTCGCCGGTGATGATTGCGCTTGGCGTAGCGATGTTTACCTATTCGAAGGGAGGACGGACACGGGACGTCGGCCGCCTGGTGCTCGGTATAGGCATGATGTTACTGGCGCTAAAACTGATCGTGGCAGCGTCACTGCCGATGCGCGAGTCGGTAATCATCCAGCAGATATTTGTCGCCCTTGGCGAAGACCTGGTGCTAGCGGTCATCTTTGCCGCAATCATTGCCTGGGCGTCACATTCCAGCCTGGCCACCGTGCTACTGATAATCGCGCTCGGCAGTACCAACTCGCTTGATATCACCGTCGCCTTCACATTCGTGCTCGGCGCCAACATCGGTAGTGCGATTCCTCCGTTTATCGCTACGCTTGGCGCTAATCGTACCGCCAGACAGCCGCCACTGGGTAATTTGTTGTTTCGTATATGCGGTGTTGTCATCACCTTACCTTTCATCGGTATCATCGCAGATCAACTGTCCCTGCTTGAAATCAGCAATGCCCGCCAGATTGCAAACTTTCACATGCTGTTCAATCTGGCCCTGGCGATAGTTTTCTTTCCCCTGATCGACCGCATGGTTTCACTCACCGCACGCATGATCCCCAGGGACGCGGTAGTAGTCGATGAGATGGAGCCACGGGAACTCGACCACAACGCATTTGAAACGCCATTAGTAGCACTGGTCAACGCTGAACGCGAAGTGTTAAGAATGGGAGAAGTGGTTGAGCGCATGTTGCGTAACGCTTTTATCGCACTCAAGAAAAATGACAATGAACTGGCGCAGCAAACTCGCAAAATGGACCTGTTAGTCAACCAGTTTTATGATAGCGTAAAGCGCTATCTGACCGCTTTGGCGCGTGAAACGCTAGGCGAAAAAGAAAGCAGGCGCTGCACCGAGATTCTGAGTTTTGCAACCAACCTGGAACACATAGGCGACATTATTTCAGGCGATCTGGTACACAACATCCTGAGTAAAAAAGTGGCCACACGCAGTAAGATGTCGTTACAGGATCGCGAAGATATCAACAATTTATACCAACCCATACTGGTGTCTTTTCAACTGTCACTGAGCGTATTCACTTCCAGCGATGTACAGATGGCGCGACAACTGCTGGCTAAAAAATATAAATTCATCAAGCGTGAGAAAAAAGCCGTCCTCAATCATCTCGAGAAACTGCGCGACGACGCGACCTATGATTCCAGGCTTAGCGCATTGCAACTCGATGTACTGCGGGATCTCAGGCGAATCAATTCGTACCAGACCGCGGTCGCCTACCCGATCCTCGAAGAAGCCGGGCAACTGCGCAACAGCCGCCTGCGGCGCAGTAAATCACCTGCTATTGCCCACGCCCGAATTGATGGCTCAAGCAAACCCTCGCCCAGTAGCTAATCCGGAACCACCTGGAACTCGGTTGTCGTCTTTCGCCACGGTTTACTAACTCGAAATTTTCCAGAACAGTTACGAGTTGGTTTTCAAGCCTGAAAGTAAAGTACAGTTCTTTTGATTCTGACAGAGGTAAAAATCCAGGCTCGGCTGGCTAAGAGATATCGAAGTTAGCTTCACCCCGTTCAAATAACGCCTGCCTGGCGGTTGTTTAACGCATCCAGGCGTCCAGGTGTGCCGATATCGGTCCAGACTCCGCGATACAATTCACCTGTGACCTGGCGCTTTTCCACCGCTGCAAACAGTAACGGTGCGAGTGCCTGTTTACCCGGCGCCAATCCATTGAAAAAACTGCGATGGTACTGCGATATACCGCTGAAAGTGTAACGCGGTGATCCCTCGATGCCGAGCGTGGATTTGTGCAGCGTGAAATCGCCACGCGCATGGTGTTGTGGATTTTCTACCAGCACCAGGTGTGCGATGCTGTCAATCTGCAGCAGACGGGCAAAGTCGTAGTCGGTAAATATGTCCGCATTGACGACGATGAAACGCTCTCCCAGTAACGGTAACGCCTGCTGTATTCCTCCCGCAGTTTCGAGCGCTTCGGGCTCTTCGCTATATTCGATAGACAGGTTGAATTCCGCACCGTTACCCAGCAGATCGCGAATCTGCTTCCCTAGCCAGCTGAGATTGATGACTATTTCAGTAAATCCCGCTGTGGACAGGGCTTCGAGATGATGCACAATGAGCGGCTTAGACCCCACTTCGAGTAAAGGTTTCGGCGTAACATCAGTCAGCGGGCGCAAGCGCTCGCCCCGTCCAGCGGCTAAAATCATTGCTTTCATGGCTTGTTCACGATGCCAAAACCTCGGCAAGCCGAGAGTTCAAACCAGATTTTTCAATGATCGCAAATAATCCTGCCATCGACATTTCAGCGGCACTGACCTGTCGCACATACTCAAGTGTGCGCGGTATATCCTGCAGGTAGCCCGGCTTACCATCACGAATCTTGAGACGTGAAAAAATTCCGATTGCCTTCAGATGACGCTGTGTTCCCATCAGGTTAAACCAGTGCATGAACTGCGCTGCCTCGACGTCAAGCAGGTTATTGGCCCGTGCAATTTCGTAGTAATCCAGCGCCAGCTGTTCAACGCGCGCCAGTGGCCAGTCGATGTAACAATCCCGCAACAGTGACACCAGGTCGTAAGTAATCGG
>Ga0265303_10000933_pt1 | contig 17470 bp, 18 predicted proteins | sample Helome_2_FD_192494 | JGI IMG/M metagenome (GOLD analysis project Ga0265303, IMG submission 192494) | Marine sediment microbial communities from subtidal zone of North Sea - Hel_20160317 (Illumina Assembly) | ecosystem: Environmental > Aquatic > Marine > Subtidal zone > Sediment ... | reverse complement strand
CGCCAGCAAAGTGCTCAACAGATAGATTATGCCACTGAGATTGCCGCTTCCGATGACCTTGTGTTTGACAAGGGCATAAAAACCGCTCAGTAAGGCGATGACTCCCATGAGGGTATGGAACCATCCGAAAAGTGTAATTTCTGGCATATTTAAGTCCCTGCTTGCTGATTAATTATATTCAATGGCCTGCATGGCCGCCCTTCAACTCAACTGTAGCAAAACAATTCCTACAGCAATAAGGGCTATTTGACACTACCGGGTCATTCGAAATCTACCCAAACTGAACCTGGTGATTCGCCAGGGAGTTAAGAGCGCAGTGTTTGAGTTTGAGTATTGTTTAACGGTTGATGTTTAACGCTATGCGTTATATCATAATGTCATGATCAAAAGCTTTGGTAGTAAAGACACCGAAGCTTTATTTTATGGAAAGTGTCCGCGTCAGTGGATTGATATTCGTGCCAGAGCTGAGCGAAATATGGCTAAGAACAAAATGCGCCCCATTCATCCAGGTGAAATCTTGCGCGAGGAGTTTCTTGTACCTTTGGGCATGAGCGCAAATGCGCTTGCCATTGCCTTGCGGGTACCGGCGCCGCGAGTGAACGACGTCGTGCTTGAAAGGCGGGCAATCACGCCGGACACGGCGCTGAGGTTGGCGCAATATTTCGGTGGAGATGCGGAAAGCTGGATGAATCTGCAAATCACCTACGACTTGAGGCGGACCGAGCAGATCGTGGGTGAGAAAATAAGAAGTGAAATTGTGCCTCGTGCAGCCTGATCACATGATGTTGTCACAAAATTGCTGAAACCAGGGCTACCAGTGGGATATGTGGTTCATGCACCACGGCCCCTCGGGACGGGTATTCGTATTGTGACCGGATATTCGATGTGACGAGCATTCTCAGCCTTTGAACGAAATTCAAGACACGTTGGCCGATAAAGCCTGGATTCGATCAGCGACAAGTTTAGAAGCCCGGTTTTTCATTTCCCTTGGCATGTAGCTGTGTTCAATGGTGTTGATGATTCTGGTTTCACTCGACCTGATTTGGTCGAGGAATGTTTTCACCGGTTTAGCTGGAATATCCAGCCTGCTAGCTAACTCTAAAAAGTCTCCTGCGGTGTAGTATCCAAAATGTTCATAGTTATTGGTAAATTCTCCTTCTGCCTCCTCAATCAGCAAGTCCAGTGCCAGCGCGCTGCTTTTGTCTACGTTCTCGAACGCGTGTGTGAAAAGAGCATCGTAGTTCGGTGTCATGCGGTCGTAATAGCGGCCTCGGTTGCCTGCAAGTCGTTGCAAGCTGATGTTTTTGAGGTGGAAGTCATCGTTTCCGATCAGATATGAAAAAATCACCCTTCGCACGAACTCGAGCACCACGGCCTTTTTACCGCGAGTCATAGTGTCGATCATTCTGCCGGTTTCCTCGTAGCTCTTGTCATACTTTCCCGAGCTACCGGTTTCAAACCCCTGGGCCATATCTTCCTGGTGTAACTTTTGTCCACCGGGTAAGCGGTCGAATCGGCGGGTGATGTAAGCCAGTTCTCCATCTGAAAAACTGACCAACCCACACATTGCGGTGTCCAGTCCCAGTTGCCGCGAAATCACCATTGCGGCGTGTTCATTCTCTGATGCATAAGGGAACTCTTCAGGGGTGGGCTTGAGAATGTATTCCCCGTTTTTGATAACTGGCATTAGTTCGAAATTGGCATCCACAATGACTGACAACTTTTGCTGAACGCCAGAAATGGACATGCCTTTCGTGTATTTGACGCTGGTCTGTTTGAATTCCTTGCGACTGTACGAAAGCTCAGAAACTACCTTGAGCGATTCAAACAATCTCCTGTATTCGTTGTCCCGGTACTCCGCTCTGTAGGCCGAAACGGGTACTGGTTTAAGACTGATCTTGCAATAAGGCACAGTTTTGGCTCCTTAGCTGACCCGCTCAATGGTTACAGCGCCGACCAGGTCATTACCATTGTTCATCAGCAGGCCCAGGCGGTCATTTTCATCAATCTTCTGACTCTTGGCCTGGATGTTTCTTAGCCAACCTTCAGAAGCGAGGTTTTCAAAGAACGGGAATAAGTCCTCGCTCTCGAAAGCAGCCTCCTGGAGCGGCAGATGAAAACTGAGTGGGGTCCCCCCTGACAAGTACTCCGGATCGTAAGTAAAAAAATACCGACCCTCATGTTGAGCCAGGACGCCGGCAAACCGCCCATTGAAAAATACATTTGCTAACCGATCCACAGCTTCAATCCCAGCGCAAAGAGTATGTCTTTCAGTGTGCTCATCTGTACAGATGAGTGTCCATTTTCCAGCTTGCTCAAAGTTACAGTAGTCACACCAGCGAGTTCTCCCAACTCGCGTTGAGTCAGGCCCTGCTTATCTCTTGTCTCGCGAATGACCTCTCCAATGTTGTCTGCCGGCCTGAGACCTTGAGCGGTTTCAGCGAGCGCAGCGATCCTGCTTGCCTCCAGATATTGGTTGCGAATTTCTTCAAGTAAGGCGTCAATGGTTTCCATGTTGTGCATAAGTCTAACTTCATTTAGTAGATAATAAAGAGTATGTATAGTTAATATACTTTAAGAATCAAACATAAACAACAAATATATTTATATTATTGTCTTAATTATCTAATAGTTTATATTTATATATATATTTTAATCTATTTAATTAATATTAGTTAAAATAAAACCGTCTGTATCAAGATATATGCATTATAGTTAATGCTACTTGATATAACTAAGTGCATTAATCGCCCATCAGGTGTTGCGTCACAAGTCGAAAAAGGAAGAGTTCCGCTTTGTTTTCTGGTTGACCGTGGTGGTTAACATCGGTGTCTTTATTTGGTTCTTTACTGACACGGGGTCTGCGGTACTTCGTGGCTTGCTTGATGGATTCTAATTAAACAAAGTGCTAAGGGGGGTCAATTTTAAACCGGTGTTGACAGTATCGGCACGGTACTCTGATTGCTTGAAGACATTGCCCGCCAATCCCGACAGAGATGAATATGGCCTAACTATGGAGTGGGGGGACCTTTGCGTGATTACGGGTACTCTTGGAAGTCGTTAGAAGCTGTGATCACTCGGATCAGTTTGGGGTGAACAAACAATTTCTCTCGACCCACCTGCGTTTCCTTCAGTACACCGATTTCGACCAATTGTTTGAGGTACACCGAAGCCGTTTGACGTTTGGCAACATCCGCTTCTACCAGGTTGGCAATGCGACAGTATGGTTGCGTGAAAATGGCATCAATGAGTGCGCGGCTGTGAATATCGGGTTTCGTGGCGCGAACGTACTGGTTCGTGTGCTCAAGAAGCGATCTTATCGCCCGGATTTTTTCGCGGGTCCACACTGCCGTAGATTCGACACCACTCAACACATAGAGAATCCACTGCTCCCATGACTGGTGAGTGGTTACATGAAGTAGTTTTACGTAGTAGTCGTCCTTGTGCGCAATGATGTACCTGCTCAGGTAGAGGATCGGTAGGGTGAGTAACTCCTGCTCAACCAGAAACAGGATATTAAGCAATCGGCCGGTTCGGCCGTTGCCATCGGTAAACGGGTGAATCGCCTCGAACTGGTAGTGCGCGATGGCCATCCGAACCAGCACGTCGACCTCTTCTTGTTCATGCAGATAGGTTTCCCAATTGGCTAATTGGTCTCTGAGCAGCGCTTCGCCCTCCGGCGGTGTGTAAATGACCTTTCCAGTCTTACTGTTTGCCAATGTCGTTCCGGGTACTTTGCGAATGCTCATATCCACGCCTTTGATGCGAGAGCATAGTAGTTCCGCTAAACGAGCTCCTGGCGGACGCTGCTGCAAGTATTCAAATCCTTCGCGTAGTGCCGTGCGGTAGCGTAATGCTTCCTTGGTAGCGGGGTCTGCTCGGTTTTCACCCAGGCTGGCGTATTCAAAGAGGCTATCTGTGGTCGTCACAATATTTTCAATCTCAGAGCTGGCTTGCGCCTCCAACAGGGGAAGGGTGTTGAGCAACATGCTGGCATTGGGGATGAGATCACTGGCCCGTTTGAGTTCTGCAAGCGCGGCTCGAGCAGCAATACATTTCTTGAGCACACCCTTGGTCTCTACCTCTTGTTTGGGTGGTAGAAAAGGGAGTTCGTTGTAAGGTTTGTCTGCTTTGAAGGTCATCTGTCGATTCACATGCATATTTTGAACATATTGATCGGATAGGTTGATTGAATCGACATATTAGCGAAACATGTCGATTTAGTACAGGCAAATCGACATATAATGATTAGGGTTACCTGGCACATTGATCCTGACGACAAAGTCAGGGAGACCCAGACCTTCCGTCAACCAGCTGATCTTCAGCCGTTGCCTGGACACTTTGCTTACACGTTTCTTCCGCGGGTTGCCAGACATCGCGGTAGGGGTTGTCGAAACAAACCAGATCGAGGAATCGCTGGCGCTCGCGGGATTGCCGGGCTTGCTGTTTCTCCCGGATCGGGGCGAACCCTGGATCTTCGTAAAGCTGCCGCAGGTATGCTGACTCGGGACCGATAAAGTAGCCGTCTTCCGACGCTTTGCCGATCAGGGCCAGTCCTTTGCCACGGTTGCCTGACAGGTATTCGAAGAGGCCTTCCTCGAAATCCGTGCTCATATAGTCCGTGGTGGTGAAGCCTGCTTCGCGTCGACGCAGCACATCATCCAAAATCGCCAACAGGAGTTCGGCGGCCTCGGCTTCTTCACCCGCATCGCGACGGATAGCGTAAAGCGCAGCGGCGTGCTCCGATCCAAACAGGCCCATGGTGATGCGTTTTCCATTCAGCCGCCAGTTTTCTTCCAATAGCGGCCTGGCATTCGCATAATCACCGGCGGCAGCGAAGGCCCTGCCGAGGTCTCCGCGGACAATGGGTGCGGATGACGGATTCTCAGCCAAACGTGTTTCGGCTGCGGCAATCGCATCCGATAGCCTGCCCAAAGACAGCAATATAAAAAAATCCGGCGTGTCGTTGATGGCCAGTGCCTCCTGCTCGAGGCCGATCAACAGGAATCTTCCGGAAAGCAGGCCCCTGGCTCGCAAATCGCCAGGAATGATAAGAAGTTCATCCAGGCTGCCCAGCGCGAGCCAGGCCCAATTCCCGCCGGCAGACTTCAGGCGACCCTGGTAATCCACGTAAATCCGGGGGGAGATGGGCTTGATTTTCTCAAGCTCACGGGTCGCTTCGTCGTACCGGCCTTTCTCAATGAGGTCATGCACATAATTGTTCATGGCCAGAACCGAAAGGGGGTCGAGTCTCAGCGCTTGTTCCAGATGAGGGAGTATGTCGCTGTAGCGGCCAAGCCGCGCGGAAAGGAGCGCTATCCAACTATGGGCTTCGGAGTAGTTCGGGTTGATCCGAAGGGCCCGGTTGAACGCCTCCAGGGCGTCGTAGAGCTCAGCATTTCGCCAGGCGAGGTGACCGAGGGCGGCGTAGGCTTCTGCGTGATCTGCATTCAGTGCGATGGCGCGGTTGATGTGTTCCGCCGCCCTGGCCAGGGCTTCACCAGGTGGCATTAATTTAAAGTAATTGTTACTCCCCAGGATCAGGGCCATCGCGAGTTCAGAGTGGGCGATGGCATAGTCCGGATCCAGCGCTACTGCTTTTTCAAGCGCCACGATCGCAGCTTCCATGTCGGTAGCCGTCCTCCTTCTAAGGAGATAACGGCCCCTGAGAAAGGCGTCATGCGCCTCGAATACTTCCGTCGTTGGGAGGTGTTGGGCCGCTGGCCCACCCACTCCCAGCTGCTCTTGAAGGGCAGTGGCAATCGCGATTGAAATCTCGTCCTGAATCCTGAAGATGTTCTGTTGCTCGCTGTCGTAGGTTTTTGCCCAGAGATGGACATCGGAACGCGCATCGATCAGCTGCACATTGATGCGAATCTGCCTGCCGTCGCGTTGCACGCTGCCCTCCAGGATATTGCCGACCGAGAGGTCCCGGGCAATTTCAGGCAGGGACTTTTCGGTATCCCGGTACTGGTTGACCGAGGTGCGTGAGATGACCCTCAGGGCTGGGATCCTGGCCAGCCGGCCCAGCAACTCATCGTGGAACCCATCGGTAAAGTACTCGTCCCCAGGCTGCAATGACCGGTTGATAAAAGGCAGCACGGCAATGGAGACACCTCCCTCAGGTCCGGCGGCCGGTGTAGCGGACGGTTCGCCAAATCCCGTGAACCGGTATAGAGCAATCAGGGCCAGCACGACGGCCAGCATACCGGGAATAATGTATCTCAGTTTGTTTCCAGCAACGTGCTGGGTTTCGGTCAACCTGGAGACAGGCGGAATCAGGCAGAATCCCACTTTCGGTATGGTGCTGATGATCCGGGAGTCCCGGGCGTTATCACCGAAGGCTTTTCGCAGTTCCACGATGCATTGGGCCAGCGCATCGTCGCTGACGATGGAATCAGGCCAAACGGTTTTGAACATTTCGTCACGCTTGACCACCTCGCCATCGGCGGCGGCGAGGCATTGCAGTACGGCCATGGGCTTGGGATGGACATGAACGATCTCATCGCCGCGCTGGATACAGCCACGGCGTGGTCTGATGATCCAATCTCCCAAGCGAAAATCAGCTCGCATTTTGGGACCACTTGGCTATTTGACCCGAATATCTTGACCCGAATATCCATTCTACCAACATTCCGTTGCCGGAGTGACCGAAGTCAATGAATCGTAGCTTCTCGTATCAAGTCATCTTTCTCTCAGGCTTTGTGGTCGGGCGCGCCATAGACTGAAAGCGTGTTAAACACTCGGAGAGTTACGCATGAAAAACTTGGTATTGTTACTTGCTTTGTTGCTGACAGCTGCGATAGCACAGGCGGTCCCGCCGGAACAATGGAGCGATGAATTCGAGGAACATTTTGAACTCGTCGACTGCGGCGATTTTCAGATCTGGGATGACGCCCTGGTTTTTGTTGACGGCAAGGACTTCGTCGACCGGGAAGGAAATCTTATCCGGTCACAAATCAAGTTCCTGGGCTTCGATGATCTCTACAGCACGGCCGATCCGGACGGAACTCATCTGACCGGCACGGCCCACCTGAACGTACGGCAGACTTTCGACAAAAACGGTGATCCGCTGTTGTGGGTGCAGCAGGGAATTGCCGTTGCCATCGTCGTACCCGGCTATGGCCCGGTATTCATGGACGTGGGCAGACTGATCTGGGACGAAGTCACCGGGGAACTGGTTTTCAGCGCTGGCAGACATCACGATTGGAACTTCGGAGATTTCGAGGCGCTCTGCGACTACTTTGATCAATAAGCCTTACGTTTAAAGGTGAAAGAAAAATGCCCCGCCAAATCGGGCGGGGCTTCTTTCACGGGCAATCCCGCAGCTTTATTTAAAGTCCCGTGGGGCACCTGACCCCCTCACAAATGCTCCTCAAACCACCTGACAATCCCCACGTCTGAAGTCACGCGGTTCTCCACCTTGCCCCAGCCGTGCCCCTCGTCGGGGAACAGCACGTACTTCACCGGCACGCCACGCTCCCGCAGGTTCTCCACCACTTGCTGGCCGTCAATTGAGGCCAACGGACCGCCGGCGATCTCCGCTGGCAGCATGGGCCCGGGCGCCAACTCGCCGGAGGCGGGGTCGAAGTACGCCAGCTCGCTGCGCCCTGCGGCGTTCCAGTTGAGCAACAGCCGGCCGTCTGCCAGCTTATCCACCCTGGCCAGCGCGAGCATCTCGCGGTCAACATTGCTGGCGAACACCACCGTGTCGTTATCCAGCCACAGAGGACTCTGGGACAGCGCCACGCCCACGTGCGGGGTTTTGGGGTTGTACCGGAAAAGAAGTATAGGTGAAGTCTCTCCACAAGTTATGGGGTCACCCTTTACTCTGACCCCAAAACTTCTGACTTTTAACGGCAAAAAGTCTATTCTCTACCTGAAATCTGTATATAGAGTATCCAACCCTTGTCATTATTCAATGAGCTGAAACGCAGAAAGGTTTTCAAAGTAGGCATTGGCTACGTGCTGATTGCCTGGCTGGTTGCACAGGTGTTGCAGTTGGTATTTGAGAGCTTTGGAACACCGGATTGGGCGATAAAGACTGTGTTGGCTATGTTGGCAAGCGGATTACCGTTTGCCCTGTTTTTTGCCTGGGCCTATGAGATGACCCCCGAGGGGCTTAAGCGCGATAAAGACGTGAGGCGACCGCAGCCCATAACCCCGCAAACAATCAAGAACTTAAAAAGCAGCAAGGCTTCAGCCAGCAATTTGTATTCAGCGATCTACAAAAGCCGTTGCAAGGAGATAGCCGATTGGGGCCTGGTGGAGTCGATCCTTGAAAGTAGTACCAGGAATAATCCAACAAGTGGTATTACCGGAGTATTGATAGCAACCCAAACTCACTTCCTCCAAATATTGGAGGGTGAGTTCGAAGCCCTTAATGAAACCCTGGAAAGAATTTCGCGCGACACACGTCATGAACGGGTTCAAATGATAAGGTTCAGCGATATCAAAAAAAGAAGATTTGATGATTGGGCCATGCACGGGATTGGCCTGTTCGATCTCAACAGTGAATTGACCATTAAGCTATGTCAGAAGTTCGGTGACGACAACGGAAACGTTCGCCTCCCCACCACGGCACCTGAAGTCGAGGAATTGCTAGACATAGCAATGCTCGAAGAATCAGCTACGGCAGCTACGGCAGCTATGGGGTCAGAGTAAAGGGACAGAGTAAAAAGGGAGTAGAGGGCTTAGTTGCGGAGTCGGTGGACTTGTTTCCTGAAAGGCTCTGTACCAAGTACCAGCACCAGACCGGTGTTGGCGCAATGTCGGACTTTTGCCAACACTTCGATGTCCAGGGTTTCATTGATCAAGTCTCTCCAGGCGTGCTGACGCCACTTGCCGTTCATTCCCAAACCCCGGTAAAGGTCATGCGGTGACCACAGCCTGGCGTTGATACCAAAAGCGTGGGCCCGGTAACTCGCCCAGCGGTAATCACCGGGATCTTTAACCATGCACAGCTACCTTGAACCGCTCGGCCCCTTCTGCCAGCCAGTGGGAATATGCTGCAAGGTCGGCGTCACAGGTAAAAATGGCCTGCCTGTTGTTGCCACGCTGGATAACATGGACCGGATATCCAGCAGGACAGAATCGGGCTCGTCTTGGCATTGGTCTGTCTGCTTAAACCAGGAAGAGCCATCATCACGCGTGGAGTCAACTCATGCGATGTCGATCTGCCGCGCTCACCTGCAAGAAAATGCCCACGTTTCCTGTCGGATTACTCTGTCCCTTTACTCTGACCCCAAAACTTACAGTTGCGGGTTCAGGCTAAGACTACGTCGAATCGATAAATGTCCAGGCCGGACTCGTGCTTTTCCTCCAGTACGGACATCAGCATCCAGCGATCTTCTTCTGGCGCCTTGACGATTTCGAGATCCTGTTCGATCAGCGGGTCGCCCGGAAAGTACAACTGGGTCGTGACCGGCTGGTGCTCATCGTGGCTCACCATGTAGTGGATATGCTGGGCGCGCCAGCCTTCTTCACCCAGAAAGGTCAGTGAATAGGCCCCGGGTTTTATGGTTTTGAAGCGGTAATACCCTTCGGCATCGGTCTGAATGATGCCCCAGCCCTGAAAATTCAGATCGACAGGTGCGGGATTTGGATCTTTCCTGTGGCGGTATCTGCCGGCGGCGTTGGCCTGCCAGATATCAACCGTCGCATTGCTCAACGGGTTGCCGTCGATATCCCGGACCTGGCCGTGAACGAAGATCTGTTCACCCTGGGCAGATTCGGCATGTCCCTTGATCATCGTCAGGTCCATGTCGGTGTCACCGACATCGCTGTCTGGATAAAAAGGGCCTTTGACCTGCTCCGGGGTTACGCCTGCAGCCAAAAGTGCTTGCGGTTGAAGTAACGCCACTCCGGCCGCGGTGAGGCCAATTTTGCGCCCAAAATCACGCCGTGAAATCTTTGTTTTTTCTGTCATGAAGTGTTCTCCGTCCCGGTTATGCGCCCTCAAGAGGCATTTTGTGCTGAAAGTATAGGTGATAACGAGGAATTGTGATCAAAGCAGGCAATTCCTCGAAATGATACCTGGCTTGAGTTTCATAGGTGCCGACGATCATTAACCTGATGACGGCTTAGAACCAGGGCTTGTTTCATTCAATTTCTGAATCTGCTAAAACTGGGCGCTGATAAAAGCAAAAGTACAAGGGGAGGCAGGATGCGCATCAAAGGAAAAATCACCTTCTGGAAGTCCGAAAAAGGCTACGGCTTCATCACCCCCGAATCCGGCGCCAAGCAGGTATTCGTATACATCAACGCATTCGCCGACAAAAGCAAGCGACCACAAGTTAACCAACTGGTCTCGTTTTCCCTTTCAAAGGACAAACAGGGTCGTCCCTGTGCGGTAGATGTCACCAGGGCAAGCGATCGGATTCCGAAGAAAATATCCCGAAACCGCAGATCTTCATCGGTGCCAGGAGTTGTGATGCTGCTGCTTGTCGGGGGCATCGCTGGAGCGTTTGTCTACTCTCGCTATCAAAAGACCGTGGCTGTGACTAAGGCGCCATCGGCCCCCGCACGCTTGATATCCAATCCGGCTTCATTCTCTCGATTCAGTTGCGATGGACGAACGCATTGTTTCCAAATGACCTCATGCGCCGAGGCCAAATATTTCATTCAGAATTGCCCAAATACCAGGATGGACGGGGACGGTGATGGCATTCCCTGCGAATCGCAGTGGTGCATTTAACATAATGACGTTTCCGCGGAAACGTCATTATGTTAAATAGCGGCCTCCACTCCCTATTCCTTCACGAGGCCAGGCGTATTGATACATTCAGGTCGAGGCGGTGTGCCATGTCGACCAAACTATCAATGCGAAATTTCCCATGTTTGGGTTATTCCCAGTTCGTTTACTTTTTCCCTGATTTCAATCATGAGTGCTGATCGCAATTTCAGGTTTTGCGCACGAACAGGGTCATCCTCCAATGCGTCCCAGACGCTTTTGAACTCTTGGTCTTTACTCATGCTACCCACCTGCCAGTCGTTGCTTTCAGTGCATTTTTTGCTTGATTGAATTCATATAATTATATATCTAAATGTATATTTTTGTTGAGGGTGGGCAGTGGTTCTCATTTGATCGTTTCGAAGTCGTGGGCTACAATGTAGCTCACTTAGATGGAGAGTTAGATTATGCCTGCAAATGCTGTTGTGCGTGCGCGGATTGACGAGCACATTAAAGAAGAAGCCACCGTCGTGTTAGCAGCGATGGGGCTTACCGTATCAGATGCTTTTCGCATCATGCTCACTCGTGTCGCTCGCGAGAAGGCGCTGCCTTTCGAGCCGCTGGTTCCAAACAAGGAAACCATCGAGGCCATGAAGGAAGCGCGTCGTGGCAAACTGTCTTCGTTCGCCACTGTAGATGATCTAATGGCGGACCTGAATGCGGACGATTGAACGCACGAGTCAGTTCAAACGTGACTACAAGCGCGAAGCGAAAGGATCGTACCGGGCAACGCTGGAAGTCGATTTCATCGACGTTCTCACCGCGCTTGCAAATGATCAGCCGTTGGCCGAAAAGCACCACGACCATGCGCTGATTGGCGACTGGAAAGACCACCGCGATTGTCACATCAAGCCCAACCTGGTTTTGATTTACCGAAAGCCCGATATCGCAGTACTGCAACTTGTGCGTCTCGGATCTCACAGTGAATTGGGCCTTTAGGGGGTATTGTCAGCGGCCGGTATGGCCGCTTTGATGTCGTCACAAAATTGGGCGTCAACGCAGATTACATTGGCCTTACGCCATTAGCAAGTTGAGTGGAACAGGCCACCGACAGCTTGTCCGCGCTGCACCAGGTCGTTGTAGATCTCAACCGCCATGCGATCCCAGGATAGTCCGGTGATCAGGGGTGATTGGGTCTGTTCCATTTGGAAAACGAAGCGTGGGATGGGGTCGAATCTAATTTGCATGTAATATCAAACCCATCGGCAATAGTGCGCCAACTCATGAGACCAACGTGTGCGATACCTTTGTAGCCTTACCCGATGTGACGCTGGGCGGAGAACTGATCTTCGGTAAAAACAGCGACCGCCCCAGTGGTGAGGTTCAGGATGTAATGGCCTTTCCAGCTCAGCGCCACGTAGCGGGTGACGCGATGCAATGCACTTACCTGCAAATCCCCCAGGCCAGGCAGACATTCGCGGTGATTCTTTCCAAGCCGCGTTGGATGTGGGGCGCTGAGATGGGGGCGAATGAACACGGTGTGGTGATCGGTAACGAAGCTGTTTGGACGACCGAGCCCTATGCAGAAACCGGGCTGCTGGGTATGGACCTGGTGCGTTTGGGGCTGGAGCGTGCGGCAACGGCCGGCGAGGCTTTGCAGTTGATCGTTGATTTGATGGAGGAATACGGCCAGGGCGGGAATTGCGCCGAGCACTTTAGCTTCAACTATCACAACTCCTACCTGATTGCGGACAAAGATGAGGCCTGGGTGCTGGAGACCGCAGGGCGTTACTGGGTAGCCGAGAAAATTACCAGCGGCACACGCTCCATTTCCAACAGCCTCAGTATTCACGGCAAGGGCGATCTGCGGCATTCGGAGTTGGACCGCGTCTTTGGGCTGGCAACAGCAGCCGCAAACGAGCGGGATTTTGATTTTGCCCGCTTGTTTACCGGAGGCGACGAGGGCGTTCTGTCACCCCTGTCCAGGGAAGGGCATGTCAGGCAGCTGTGCCGGAGCAATGAAGGTAAATTTACCGCGGAAACCGCCAAGTCCATCCTGCGGGACCATGTGGCGGGTGTCTGCTGTCACGGCGACTTTGAGACCCGGGGTAGCCAGGTTTCTGCCCTGAGCCAGGGGGGCCACACGCACTGGTTTATCGAGGGTCCGTTTCCCTGCCAGGAAAAATTTCAGCTGCGAGGGTGGGGTGATACACAAAAACACTAAAGGCTCGGACCAATAAAACAGGCTACAAGCCTATGAATACAAACGTTAAAGACGTTGCTGGTGTTTGAATCCAATTACTTAAAATATATCAAATACATACGATGGTCCAACCCCAACGGTATTAAAAATCTATTTATTGGCGATTGCGAACCAAGAGACAAACCCGAAAGCCAGAACGAAAAGTACTTGCTGTACTCGCAGCATCCATTTTGTGACGGTCGCATCCACATCGAATTCCTCGTCGTTGTGTGCGCTGGTTGCGATGCCGCCGAGGGCGAGGATTCCCGCCGCGATACTGGCTATCAAACATAGCCAACAGGTTATAAGAGACCAGAAATCATTCAATGGATCATTTGCACCATCTGAAAGAACATTGATCAAGGTAGTACTCAAAACGAAGAAACCACTTGCAAGCGTAACTAACAGCCTTGACACATCGATCATCGTTTCAGCCGCAAATTTCTTGAAATCGTAGTCGTCCATGCTTAACACCAGGGTTTTGGGCAGGGAAATACTTTCAGCGCTCGCTTTATCGAGGCAAATGACAAGAGGGTCTTAAATTCAGATCGACTTCTGGTATGTTCGGATGCCACCGTCAATAGTCGAAGCAAAACATCTCTCGTTTCAGGTGTTTTATATTTTTCTGAGATTTCGGGATCTTCGATTTCTTCCAGTAAATAATTCACAGCGGCCTGGGTAAAGACCATGTTTTCTTGTTCTGCCTCCCGCACCAAAATTTTCGTAACATCTGTCTGCAGGCGATTAAGTGGACCAAAGTGTCCTGTAGCGTATTTAGGGATCAATTTCGGTGTGATTTGCTTATTGTTACTGGTCATGGCTTCCATTCCCGCACAACAGTCAGGTGAACTTAGTATATATTTCTAAGCTCATTCGAAAACCAGAATATCAAGAAACGCCGGTAATCGCTGTCCCTTCAATATTTCAATCTCTTCGAAAAAGGCTCCGCCAGCCCCCAAACGCTTGATATCCACTCCCAATAGGTCTTCTCGATTCAGTTGCGATGGACGAACGCATTGTTTCCAAATGCAAAGGAAATCCTAACTGCCGCAAACAGACCTGACCCACACGCCTGATCTTCGTCAATGCCGCCCCGAAAGAAGGCGTTCATATTGAAAGGATGAACCCGGCGAAGAGCCAACCCGCCTTCAATCCGGACAAGTTCCTTGCCCGGCCCGCGGCGAACAGCCTGCGGGAGCTGCTGAAAGCGGCGTGTGCAGCCTCCGACATGGATTGCGGAGGGTTTATATCGTCCGTTCTATGCGGTTGCCGGAAACGGGCGCACCCCATCCGCAAGTTCTCCGAATACAATATCCTGAGCCCCTGGCGTCCCACGGTGTTGGCGAGGTTCCTGCTGGATCTGTCGGTACCGGCACTGCCCGAATCGACACCTGACCTGGCCCGGATGCTATTGCCGCCGGTGGTCAACCGCCGTTTCTGGCGGCCGACCGGTTTCTTCCGCCAACCCGATGAATACGCCGGCTTCTGCAGCTTTCCAAAGGAGCACTGGTTTTTCATCAACGGTATCGCCACCAACGCAGACGTGGCCCGGTACAATTCGGCCTACCTTGCCCACTTGTTTCACCGGCCGGTGACTGTGGTAAATAATGCGACCTGCTCCCTGCCGGCAGATCTGCTGGAATGCATGATCGGCAAGGGCCTGCAGTTTTGCGACAAGACCATCATGACCGAGCCGGCCTGGCGGGCGGCCGCAGCCATTCTCGAAGCACTCAACTCGGAAGCCATAGAGCGCGTGATCGTCATCGCCCACTCACAGGGCACGATTATCATGTCCAATGTTCTGGCCGTGATTGGCGACGCACTGAAAAGTGATCTTGCCCTTGAGGAAGAGCCAAAGTGGCATGGTTTCACCAAGGAACTGATGGGCAAAGTCGAGACGGAAAGCCAAAAAGCCCTGCGCAACAGCCTCGCCCATGCCTTGTGGGAATTCACTCGTGACCAGTCAGCACACGTGATGGACCGACTGAAGAAACTCGAGATATTCACGTTTGCCAACTGCGCCGACAAGATGCGCTACCTGCACGCCACCAAACCGATACCCTACATGGAACACTACGCCAATGAATTCGACTGGGTGGCCAGGCTGGGCATCCTGTCGCCACTGCGCGAAGGCAACGAGGCAACGATCGAGATCGACGGCCCATTGTTCGAACAGAAGGGCGAATGGGGCCACTTGCTCAATGAGCACTACCTGGCCCCCATCGACGATTTCCTGTACCCGGGTACCGGGCCATACGTGCGCGAAAAGGATCCATTCCCACCCCCTGGGAACGGGGCTGCTGAGTCACGGCTCTATGAATACTTTCACGGCAAGAGCGCTGAGGCCTGGCATGGTGAAGAGCATTGAACCGCGTTATTATCAGGACGCCGCATGGCTGCGGCAGGCCACACGTCCTTTGAAGAACTGACCGGGAGGGGGATAAGTCTTGCGGCGTTTCTTTAAAGAGGTCATCAGAAGGAAAGTCATTCCGGTCGCGGTGGCCTATGCGATCGGCGGCTGGGTGCTGCTGCAGGTTGGTGACGTGCTGATCGGACTGCTGGAATTGCCGGCCTGGACCGGCAAAGTGCTGGTTGCTGGTGTTGCCGCAGGATTTTTATTGGCACTGCTCCTGTCGTGGGTCTACGACTGGACACCCAAAGGCATTGTCCTTACCAAAGACACCAGCACCGACGCCGATACCTTGCCGAAGGCGTTCGAGTTTTCAGAGCCCAAGCCGGTCGACTTCGATGCGCTGAAACTGGCGCCGCCCGATCCTGGTGAACTGATCGGCCGGCACGCCGAATGCGACACACTGCGTCAGTGCCTGCGCTCAGCGAAAGACGGCGTCGGTGGCATTGTGCTGATCGGTGGTGAGCCCGGTGTAGGCAAGTCGCGACTGGGAGAAGAAACACTGGCCATAGGTCGCGACATGGGGCTATTGCCGTTAACAGGGCATGCCTACGAAGACCGCAGCGTGCCGTTCATTACGAGCAGTGAAATCCTGGAAGAAATTATCCAGGTTCTGCCAGTCGATACGCTGGGCAGCGCGCTGGGCAATGCCGCGCCGGAAATGGCAAAGCTGCTGCCCGAGCTGCGCCGGGTTTTTCCCGGCATACCGGAATCCACCGAGCTGCCGCCGGAACAACAGCAGCGGTTCCTGTTCAACGCCGTGCTCGAGTTTCTGACGCGCCTCGGCCGGTGCTGCCCGGTCGTGATGCTGTTCGATGACCTGCACTGGGCCGACGAGTCGAGCATCTCACTGTTCGAGCACCTGGCGCCCCATGTGCGGCAATTGCCCATCCTGATGGTGGGGACCTACCGCGATGTCGAGTCGGACCTTGGTGAACCGTTCAAACGAATGCTCGCCTCGATGTCACGGGAAACGTTTGTCACGCGCATCGCTCTGCGCCGCTTCAACCGGGATGACGTTCTGTCAATGATGACGGTACTCAGCGGTCAGACTCCGCCACCGAGCATCGTCGACGCCATTTTCGAAGAAACCGACGGTAATGCATTCTTCGTACAGTCGGTTTATGAGCATCTGACCGATGAAGGCCGGTTGTTCGACGCCGACGGCAACTGGCTGACCGGCATCGATTCGACTGCCCTGGACGTACCCGATAGCGTTCGACTGGTGACGGGACGCCGCATTGCCAGGCTCCGCCAGGAAACCCAGGACATGCTGAAGGCGGCGGCCGTGATTGGGCTGCGCTTTCGCGTACCGGTTCTCGAAGCCGCCGTCGGCGACGACGTGCTGGACAGCATCGAGGAGGCCGAGGCCGCGCACCTGGTCAAGCGCTCGAGTGGAAAACGCGAACTGAGGTACGAGTTTGTCCACGCGCTCGCCCGCTATACCGTGCTCGATGCGATTTCCGCCTTGCGCCGGCAGAAACTGCACTTGCTGGTGGTCGATGCGATCGAGCGGGTCCGCGCGAAAGATCTCGACGCCCATGCTGCCGACCTGGCTTTTCACCTGGTCGAAGCCGGCAGCTATGCCGATCTGGACAAGACGCTGCACTGGCTACAAATCGCCGGCAGGAATGCCGAAGGCACGGCAGCCATGGACGAGGCGGTTGCTTTTTACGACACTGCGCTGTCGATGGCGTCCGATCAACATTCCGTGTTGCGAGGTGATCTGCTGCAGAGCAGAGCTTCCGCGCGGCTTGGTCTGGGCGACGGAGCCGGTGCCGCCACGGATCTGCAGGAAGCGGTTGCTGCGTACGAGGCGGCGGGCGAGAACGGCCAGGCCGTAACGGTGACGGCACACCTCGCCAACGTGCTCATTATCGGCGGGCGACGGTCTGACGCACTGCAGGCAATAAGACATGCCGAGTCACTGATCGGCGACGAAGATTCGCCGGAGAAGTCGCGCCTGCTATCTGCACAAGGCATGGCCTACGGGATGAGCCCGGAACCGGAAAATGCAGCGCAGTTACACGCCGATGCCGTGGCCATGGCCAGTAGATTTGATGATCGCCAGTTGCTGGTTGATGTGGTACAGATGCAGGCGCTCGACTTTCACTGGCAAATGTACGGTGATCTCGGTGTCCAGGCG
>Ga0265303_10000931_pt1:0-15000 | contig 17473 bp, 15 predicted proteins | sample Helome_2_FD_192494 | JGI IMG/M metagenome (GOLD analysis project Ga0265303, IMG submission 192494) | Marine sediment microbial communities from subtidal zone of North Sea - Hel_20160317 (Illumina Assembly) | ecosystem: Environmental > Aquatic > Marine > Subtidal zone > Sediment ... | reverse complement strand
CTTCTCCTCAAGCTCTGCAACGACGAGGATTTCATCCGCGCCACGGCTGATCAGACTGATAGGTTCATTTAAGGACATCACTCTTATCTCTTGCATCGAAGCTGTCGCAAACCGCGCAAAGTTAGCAGAAACAGGAATTTTGCACCCTAACAACAGCGAACCCCGTCGCAAAGCCGGCGTATGCCAGCATATATTGTTAAATTCCTTTAAATTCCTATCGCGGGCGGCCGCTAATCTGCCATAATCCCGCGAAATTCTGAGAATTACGGCATGTTTGTGATACGTGACTATAAGTTAAACGCCAAAGTTCGCCGCCCCAAGGGCCGTGGCCGACTCCGCGTCCTCGCCGCAGCAGGCCTGCTGGCCACCACCTTCGGCGCGGTCAGGTTTTTGGATCTCAACACAGACACCGGCAGTCTGATTGCCAATGCCGAGGCCACCCCCCTGTTGACCTCTGATCTGGCCCTTCCCGGCAAAACAGGGGAAACAAGCATGGATGCCGACCCTGCAGCGGCACCGCTGGAGATGCCGGCGCAGGATTCGGAGCCCAGTCTGCAGGTGGCGCGCTCAGAGATTTCCGTGGCAGCCGTCGCTATCCCAGTTGCACAACCCGCCGCGCAGGGCATCCCCGACCAGGACACCCCCAAGCTGCTGGCAGAGATCGACCCCGACCAAAGGGCCGTTCAAGACAGTCCCGAGATGACGATTGCCCCCAGCGGCATGGATACCGCGGCTGTTCAGACACAAGATCTGCCCGGCGCCAGCGTGACGGAAGTCGAATCGGCATTGGCCCCGGTCAAGCCGGAGCCGCAATGGACCGAACACAAGATCGCCCGCGGCGAATCGCTGGCCAGGATCTTCGACAACCAGGGGCTCGATGCCAGCCTGCTGCACCGCATCGTCAACAGCGGCAAACAGGCAAAGTCTCTCGCCAGTATCCGTCCGAGTCAGACACTCCGATTCCAGTTTGACGACAACCGTGAACTCACCGGGCTCGAACTGCAGCGCAACCGGGTGGAGTGCCTGCGGGTCTGGATTGCAGACGACGAGATCAAGACCGAGACGATCAGCAAAGAGGTTGACAACCAGGTTGCCTCTGCCGCCGGCGTGATCGAGTCTTCGCTGTTCCTGGATGGCCAGAAGGCGGGCCTGTCTGATGGCCTGATCATGGAGCTTGCCACCATCTTCGGTTGGGACATCGATTTCGCGCTCGAGATTCGCGCCGGCGATCAGTTTCGGGTTCTTTACGAAGAGCAGTATCTGGACGGCGAAAAGCTGCGCGATGGCCCCATTCTGGCGGCCGAATTCACCAACCGTGGCAAGGCATACACGGCGGTGCGTTATGAGGATCGCAGCGGTCAGGTCGGTTACTTCGACGCCGACGGACACAGCAAGCGCCGCGCGTTCATCCGCTCCCCGATCAAATTTGCCCGCGTCAGCTCGCGTTACAACCCCAAGCGCTGGCATCCGGTGTTGAAGAAATGGCGCTCGCACAAAGGCGTCGATTACGCAGCGCCCAGAGGAACCGCTGTCAGGGCCACAGGTGACGGACGCGTGATTCACCGCGGTACCAAAGGCGGTTATGGCCGGACGGTAATTGTCGAGCACGCTAGCAAATACACCACGCTGTATGCCCATCTTTCGAAATATTCAAAGCGTGCCAAGTCCGGCAGTCGCGTCAAGCAGGGCCAGGTGATCGGCTATGTTGGCAAAAGCGGACTCGCAACCGGCCCGCATCTGCATTACGAATTCCGCGTCCGCGGCAGGCATCACGACCCGCTGCGTGTAAAACTGCCAAAGTCGCTTTCGCTGCCGAAGTCAGAAATCGCCAATTTCCGCAAGACCGCGACCCCCCTGCTGACCCAGCTTGCGGCAATCCCGGCAGATACCATGGTCGCGAGCGCCGGGATCAACGAGACACCCTGACCGCCACAGTGGGACTCTTTATCGGGGTGATGTCGGGGACGAGCATGGATGCCGTCGACGCCGCCCTGGTCGAACTCGGCGGCGCGACACCACGGCTCATCACAACCGCCAGCAGTCCATGGCCACCCGCTCTTCGCGAGCGACTTCAGGATCTCGCTGCCGGCGCGCCAACCGACGCAACAGGGTTCGCCCTGCTGGACGCGGAAATCGGTGAATCGCTCGCCGCTGTTATCAACACCATGTTAAACGCAGCGGCAATAGATCCCACACAGGTGACGGCCATCGGCTGTCACGGCCAGACGGTCGCCCATACCCCGGATACCCGTCCCCGCACCACGCTCCAGCTTGGTGACGCAAATGTTGTTGCCGAGCGCACCGGGATCACAACCGTCAACGATTTCCGTCGGCGGGACATGGCCGCCGGTGGCCAGGGGGCGCCGCTGGTACCTGCATTTCACGCGGCATTTCTGCGCGACAAGAGTGAAGACCGCATCGTGCTGAACCTAGGCGGTATCGCCAATATCACCATCCTGCCGGCCGACGCGAGGCAGCCGGCCTCTGGTTTCGATACCGGGCCGGCAAACTGCCTCATGGATGCCTGGTCACGACAGCAGCTCGGTAAGGACTATGACGAGGACGGTGCCTGGGCCGCTTCAGCTCAAGCGGACCCCGGTCTGCTCAAAACGCTGCTCGATGACGCTTTTTTCGGCCAGGAACCGCCAAAGAGTACCGGTACGCAACATTTTTCCGCCGGCTGGCTGGACGCGAAACTCGCCAAGATGAAAGAGCTGCCACCGGCATGCGTCCAGGCGACACTGATGGCGCTGACATGCCAATCCGTGGCAGATGCCATCCACCGCCATGCTCCCGATACCGAGCGGGTGCTCGTCTGCGGTGGAGGAGCGCGCAATGGCGTATTGCTGCAAAGGTTGACGGACGTTTTGGAGCTACCGGTCGCAAGCACCGCAGGCTTCGGTATCGATCACGACTGGATGGAAGCGATGGCCTTCGCCTGGCTGGCCCAACGCACACTGGCCGGCGAACCCGGCAACCTGCCTGCGGTCACCGGCGCCGCCGGACCGCGCATTCTCGGTGCGATTCATCCGGCCTGAGAAAGGAACGCAGAGGGCGCGGAGGGTCGCAAAGGACGCAAAGCTCTTTGAAATTGGCTATCGGCACATGGTTGATCTGTACTGACGATCCGTGCGAACCGACAGCTTTGGCTGCGAGCTTGCCAGCCCAATAAAAACTCTGCGAACTCTGCGCTTCTTTGCGACCTCTGCGTTCCCAAACTAACGGAACCAGACGTATCCGCCTCAGTTGTCGCCCAGGAACGCCTTCAGGTGAGCCTCGACACTGCGCGCCAGCGAATGAAGTTCGTAACCACCCTCGAGTGACGAGACGATGCGACCATTGCCGCTGCGGTCAGCCTGCTCACAAAGCCTACGCGTCACCCAGGCATAATCCGTGTCGACCAGATTCAGATTGGCCATGTCATCCGCTTGATGGGCATCAAAGCCGGCAGAGACCAGGATGAGTTGTGGCTCGAACTCCTCGAGTCTCGGGAGCCAATAGGTCTCGACTGCTTCACGAAAGACCTTGCCACTGCTTCCAGACGCGAGCGGTGTGTTGACAATATTCGCTGCCGTACTGTCGTAACCCGAATGAGGATAGAAGGGGTGCTGGAAGGTCGAACAGAACAGAACGCGCTCATCGCCCGTGACGATGTCTTCGGTGCCGTTGCCGTGATGAACATCGAAGTCCACGATCGCGACACGCGCCAGGCCATATTTGTTCAGGGCGTGGTAGGCACCCACCGCAATGTTGTTGAACAAGCAGAACCCCATTGCACGGTGGTGCTCGGCATGATGACCGGGCGGCCTGACCCCGCAGAAGACGTGCTCGGCCTTGCCCTCCATTACCAGATCGACACCCATCGCCACGGCCCCGGCAGCACGCAGCGCCGCGGTCAACGAGTGCTTGTTCATGGCCGTATCGCCATCCACCCAGACCACACCATCACTGGGCGAGGCCGCATAAATCTCGTCGATATACGAGGCATCGTGCACCGCCTCAAGCAGTTCCCGCGTCGCCAGCGGTGCATCATATTGGTGCAAGACCATCTGAAACCCGGTCGCGATCAGACGGTCATTGATCGCAGTGAGCCGCGCCGGCTGTTCCGGGTGGTGATGCCCCATATCATGCAACTGGCAGTCGTAATGCGAAATGTACGCAATCGCCATTTGTCAAAATTTCCCTTAATTTTTTTTTGATCTTGCCGCTTTCTTTGTTGCAGTGCAACATATGCGCCATAAACCGGGTATCATATCGCCGACTCAACGACCCCATGCGCCCATTTTGACCCATCTAAAGTTGTACCAAGATGAAAAAGAAACACTATCTGAAAAAAGTTTTTGAACCGCAGTCGGTCGCCATTGTGGGCGCCTCTGAGCGCGCGAACTCTGTCGGAGCGCAAGTGCTGCGCAACATGCGTGAGGGAGGTTTCAAAGGTGAGATCTACCCGGTCAATCCCAAGCACGAGATCATCCAGGGCATCAAAGCCTTTGCGTCGATAAGTGATATCGACCACCCGATCGACCTGGTGGTTATCGCCATACCTGCGCCCGCCATCCCGGGCGTGATGCGCGAGTGCGGTGAACACGGCGTTGGGGCCGCCTTGGTCCTTTCGGCCGGTTTTGCAGAGATCGGCAAGCGCGGCCAGTCCCTGCAAAACGAGATTGTAGACATTGCGCGGACCTACGACATCCCTCTGGTTGGACCTAACTGCCTGGGCGTGATCCGGCCGCGGGTAGGGCTCAACGCAACCTTCGCCAAGAGCAGCGTAAAGACCGGCCAAGTGGCACTGGTCGCCCAATCCGGCGCCTTCTGCACCGCTTTGTTAGACTGGGGGGACTCCAACGGATTCGGTTTTTCGGCCGTCGCCTCGCTCGGGGCCACCGCCGATGTGGGATTCGGTGATGTACTCGATTATCTGGCCGTAGACCCCGAGACCAAGAGTATCCTGCTGTATATCGAAGGTGTTTCGGACGCGCGCTCGTTCATGAGCGGACTGCGTGTGGCCGCCCGTCTGAAACCGGTTATCGTGGTCAAATCCGGCCGCAACGAAAGTGGCACGCGCGCCGCCGTCTCACACACGGGCGCCCTGATCGGTGGGGATGAAGTCTTCGACGCGGCGATACAGCGCGCCGGGGCGGTTCGCGTCGACACCGTCAGTCAGCTTTTTGCCGCCGCCCAGACGCTGGCTTCAGGCACGCGCGTCGAGGGCCCTCGCCTCGCAATCGTCACCAATGGCGGCGGACCTGGTGTGATGGCGGCCGATCGCGCCAGCGACCTCAATGTCCCGCTGGCCGAACTGACGACCCAGACCATCGACAAGCTGAGCGCCGCGCTGCCGCAGCATTGGTCGCACAGCGACCCGGTGGACATCCTGGGCGACGCCGACAGCGAACGATACCGCGCGGCAACAGAGATCGTACTCGCCGACAAAAACGTCGATGGCCTGCTCGTGCTGCTGACGCCGCAGGCTATGACCGACCCGACCGTCTGTGCCGAAGGTGTGATCGCCGCGGCCAGCAAAGTCAACAAGCCGGTGCTGGCATGCTGGATGGGCGCGAATCTGGTCAGAGAAGGAAGACAGCGTTTCGCCAAGGCCGGCATTCCACAGTTCAGCAGCCCCGAGGCGGGCGTGGACGCATTCGGTTACCTGGCGTGTTACCGACGCAACCAGAAGGCTCTGCTGCAGGCACCGGCGCCACTGTCGAAATATCGCGAACCCGACGTGGAAGGCGCACGCCTGGTCATCGAGCATGCCCTGGGAGAGCGGCGCTACACGCTCAGCAATGCCGAGGCCAAAGCGGTTCTGAGGGCTTTCCACATTCCGACGTCGCCCAGCATCAACGTGACTTCAGCGGCGGATGCCCTGGTGGCGGCAGAAGGTGTCGGCCTGCCGGTCGCCATGAAAATCAACTCACCGGACATCACTCACAAGTCGGATGTCGGCGGGGTGCGCCTGAACATCCGCGAGCCGCGTTCGGTGCGAACTGCCTTCCGCGAGATGATGGACAATGTCAAGGTACAAATGCCGAATGCCCGCGTAACCGGCGTCACTATCGAACCCATGCTCGAACGTCCGCATGCACGCGAGATCATGATCGGCATCGCGCACGATCCGGTATTCGGCCCCGTGGTCAGTTTCGGCGCCGGCGGCACTGCGGTGGAGATCTTCGCCGACAGTCACGTGGCGCTTCCGCCGCTCAATGAATACCTGAGCCTGGAACTGATACGTGGTACGCGCACGGCACGCTTGCTCAAGCAGTTCCGCAATCTGCCGGAGGCCGATGCGGCAAAACTCACCGATGTGCTGCAACGGATCTCTGAGATCGCCTGCGAACTGCCGGAGATCCAGGAGCTGGACATCAATCCCCTGCTGGTGGACGAAGAGGGGGTAATCGCCGTTGACGCCCGCGTGGTCGTTGCCCCTCCCAAGACCAGCACTGCACATTACGGGCATATGGCCATCCACCCTTACCCACCGGAGCTGGAGACCACCTGGCAACTGCCAGATGGCACCGATGTGTCGGTGCGGCCGATAAGGCCTGAAGATGCAGAAATCGAACAGGATTTCGTTAAGAACCTGTCAGCGGAGAGCAAATACTTCCGCTTCATGCAGAGCGTGTCTGAGTTGACTCCAATGATGCTGGCACGATTTACGCAGATCGATTACGACCGCGAGATGGCGCTGATTGCCGTGAAGAACGAGCATACGCCCGATGCACACATCCTCGGGGTAGTGCGCTACGTCAGTAATCCAGACAAGCAGTCATGCGAGTTTGCATTGACCGTGGCAGACGAATGGCAACAGAAGGGGATTGGACGACAGCTCATGCAAAGACTGATGACGGTCGCCCGCGATCGCGGGATTGAGATCATGGAAGGCGAGGTCCTGTCGAACAACAGCAAAATGCTGCGGCTGTGCGAAAGGCTGGGATTTCGCGCCGCACATAATCCGGGCGATCCGGATGTGGTCTCGGTCAGGCGGCACCTTTGAAATCGTGCGGCAATTGAGCCCCGTCGCGCGCATAAAAAAGGCGCCCCGCGGCGCCTTTTTTGCGGCTGGCGTAACAATCAGGTCGAGAAGGAAGACCCACAACCACAGGTCGTGCTCGCATTCGGATTACGAATCACAAACTGCGCACCCTGCAGACCCTCAGAGTAATCCACCTCGGCGCCCATCAGGTACTGCACGCTCATCGGATCGATCAGGAGTGTCACGCCGTCCGTCACCACCTGCTCATCACCATCACCAATCTTTTCGTCGAAGGTGAACCCATACTGAAAGCCCGAGCAACCGCCTCCCTGCACGTAAATCCGCAGCATGAGATCGGGGTTTCCCTCTTCCGCGATAAGCTCGGAAACCTTTTTTGCAGCCGCCGAGGTAAAGACCAGAGCGTCACTGTTTGCCATTGCCTGTTCAGTCATACAAATCACCTGGGTACAAGGGCCGGCGTGGCCCGTTCGACAAAGAAATTATGCTTTTCCCGATCAATTTAGTCAAGTATTACGGATTCGGCTCCGGCTCTTCCCCAATCACGGACCGTTCGCCGCCATCATGCCCGAGCATGCGCGCCTCGTCCTCTTCGCTGTGGACCAGTTGGCCATTGACCTCGGCCCCCATCGCCATCTCCAGCAGGCGGTAATAAACTGTACCGCTCACGCGCGCATTGGTGGCCAGTTCGACGCGTTCGCTCGCATAGACGTCGCCGACCACGGCCCCATTGAGGATCAGGTTATCCACCCGCACGTCCCCTTCGACCGCCCCCTGCTCACTCACGATCAGGGTCGAGCGCGTTTCAGCCTCGCCGGTTACCCGCCCCTTTATCATACCGTCGAGGTGCAAACCACCCGAGAAACTGACATCCCCGGTGATCGTGGTCCCCTGACCGATCACGGTCGACACCTTCGGGGCCTTGAAACGTCTTCCTCGCGCCATCTGATCTCTTTCCTTCTATGTGACTGTCTCAGGCGTCCGTGACTTTCCAGTCATACGCCTGTCCGAATGATTTGAACTTATCCCCATCCGGCTGGACCAGTATTTTCATCGAGTTCGGATCGAAGCCTTCAGGCAGGCGCAGATCCGACTTCAGTTTCTGAAAACTTTTGAAACGGATGTCAATACTGGAGCGTTTGCCTTCTGTGAGCTGACTCATGGCCAGAATATTCGTTTCGCCGTCCAACTCGCCGGTTAATTCAAAGCTGACCTGGCCACTGACCGTCGCCTGGTCATCCGTACGCTTAGACAGCGTCACCTCGAACCGATAGTTGAGCTCATCGAGTCGGGTTAGGCTGAAATCTCCCAGGAGCAGTTTTTTTTCGCCTCCCGAAACCAGGGTTTGCAGCAGCGCGACCTCGCGTTTGAGTTCAGCACGTTCATCCTGCAACGCCTTGACCTCGGACTGGACACCGTCGGCGGCAGCGCGGTCGACCTGGCCGGCGCGTTCGAACTTGGCCGCGCTCGCACGCAGGGCATCGCGTTCCTCCTCGAGTTCCTCGATCCGCTGCTGCAGGGCGCCCTCCATTTCGTTGCGCTGCCCCGCATCGAAGCCGGCGCGCTGCCGCCCGAACTCGAACACCTGCCAGGACCATGCTGCCAGCGCCACCAGGAACAACAGCCACAGCCAGGTCCGGCCGCCGCCCTCGCCAGGCTGAACGATGCGCGGTGTAATTATGCGTGTCGGTTTCTTCTTACCCATCAGGGCAGCAAGGCCACTTGCTCAAGCCCGGTACTCTCTTCAAGGCCAAACATCAGGTTCATATTCTGCACCGCCTGACCGGCGGCCCCCTTGGTCAGGTTGTCGATCACAGAAAGCACGACCACCGTATCCCCCCGCTGGGGCCGATGCACCGAGATCCGGCAGTGGTTGACCCCGCGCACGCTGCGCGTCTCCGGGTGGCTGCCCGGAGGCAGCACATCGACGAAGAGCTCATCGGCATAACGCTGTTCAAACAGCGCCTGCAGGTCACCCGGCTCTGCAGCCAGACGCGCATAGAGCGTCGCATGGATCCCGCGGATCATCGGTACCAGGTGGGGGACGAAGGTCAGTCCCACCGCCCGTCCGCTGACCCCGGACAGCGTCTGGCGAATCTCCGGCAGGTGCCGGTGCCCCGCGACACCGTACGCCTTGAAGCTCTCGCCCACCTCGCCCATCAGCATGGCCGCATTGGCCCCGCGACCGGCACCACTGACGCCGGATTTGCAGTCGGCCACCAGGCTTGACGTATCGATGAGCGCCTTTTCCACCAGCGGGATGAATCCGAGCGCGGAGGCGGTGGGGTAACAACCCGGATTGGCCACCACACGGGCATCGCGAATCTGTTCGCGATTGAGCTCCGGCAGTCCGTACACGGCCTCCGCAAGGACATCGATGCAGCCGTGCGGCATGCCGTACCATTGTTCCCAGACGGCCGGATCCTGAAGCCTGAAATCGGCCGCCAGGTCGATGATGCGTGTTCCTGTCTCCAGCAACCCGGGGACCATTTTCATCGCGGTACCATTGGGTGTTGCAAAGAACACCAGGTCGCAGGACGAAAGTTCCGCCGGATCCGGCTCGGAGAAGGCCAGGTCGAAATGCCCTCGCAGATTGCCGTACAGATCAGACACCTGGCGCCCCGCCTCGGCCCGCGAGGTGATCTGAACGATCTCAGCCTGCGGATGCGTCGCCAACAGGCGCAACAGTTCCACACCGGTGTAGCCGGTGCCGCCAACGATACCGATCTTGATCATGGGGCGCAGGGGGCCTTAGCAGCAAATTCAAGGACCCACATTCTAAACGCAATCGGAGAAGAAGTTGCCCCTTCGATTTTGCGCGGTTCGTCTCAGCCCGCGCCGGCCTGACGCACCTTTTGCCGGCCGTGCTAAAGTCCGGACAGCCATCCAAGTTGCCATGTCCGGCAGTCGTGCAGGCGGATACGGCAGGAGCGAGGAAGTGGAAACGATCGAAGTGATCTCTCTGATGTTGGGTGCAGCCTGGGCATCCGGCATCAATCTTTATGCCGCCATCCTGGTCCTAGGCTGGATGGGGGGCGCCGGCCATGTCGACCTCCCGCCCGGTCTGGAGATCCTAAGTGACCCTGCCGTGATGATGGTCGCCGGCGGCATGTACCTGGTCGAGTTTTTCACCGACAAGATTCCCGGTGTCGATACCGGCTGGGACGCACTGCACACCTTCGTGCGGATTCCGGCCGGCGCCATGATGGCCGCAGGTGCCGCGCAGGGACTGGACATCGGCCAGGCCGGCGAGTTGATCGGCCTGCTTCTGGGAGGTGGGGTCGCTGCCGCCAGTGACGCCACCAAGGCCGGCAGCCGGGTATTGATCAATACATCACCCGAACCGTTCAGCAACTGGGGCGCCTCGGTCGCTGAAGACGTCTCGGTGTTTGCCGGGCTCTGGGCGGCTTTGAACCACCCCTGGGTGTTCATCGTCCTGCTGGTGCTGTTTCTGCTGCTTGCCGTCTGGCTGCTGCCCAGGATCTGGCGCGCCATCAGGCGTGCGACCCATGCCGTGCGACGCTGGTTCGGCGGCAAAGGTTCTCCAAGGGCACCTGACGGTGACGGCCTGGAAGCACGCCGCCAGGATGTCCTGAAAGAGCTGTATCAGGACAACACCGACGCTGCCCCCGGGGGACCGCCTCGGTGAGCAAGCAGATATTGCCCACTGCAGCCGCGGTGCTGGTCGTGTTGGCCGGCATCTGGCTGATGTCCTCGAATGCCAAACCCATGCCCGAGGTGACTTTCAATCTGGTCGATGGGCGCACCTTGCATACTGCCGACCTGCGCGGCCAGCCCGCATTGGTCAATTTCTGGTCGGTCACTTGTGAGGTTTGTCTGCACGACATGCCTGTTTTGAGCAGATTACAGGAAACCCTGAAAGATCATGGCCTCACGGTGATCGGCGTGGCCGTTCCCCATGACCCGCCCCCGGCGGTGATCGCGACGGTGAAAAAGCTTGCGCCGGCCTACCCGATATCACTCGATGTGCACGGCGAGATCAGCAAGGCGTTTGGTGACATCAGGGTTACGCCGACGAGCTTTCTGATCGACCCCAACGGAAACATCAACTACTCGGGACGTGGCCCAATCGATGAGACTCGAATCCGCGCAACCCTGCTCACATTTCAGAGATAGACACCCATGTGGCTCAAAGCTTGGCATTTGATTGGCATGGTCACCTGGTTCGCCGGTCTTTTTTACCTCCCGCGCTTGTTCGTGTATCACACCATGAGTGACGACCAGCCTTCGATTGACCGCTTCAAGGTCATGGAGCGCAAGCTGTATTTCGGCATCACCACGCCGGGCGGGGTGTTCACCCTGGTTTTCGGATTCTGGATGCTCCACGATTATGCTTGGCAGGCCTTTGCTGATCACCTCTGGCTGCAGGCAAAGCTGGTACTGCTCGCGTTGCTGGTGGCCTACCATGTGTATTGCGGCAAGTTGCTGGCGGATTTCAAACACGACCGTAACCGGCACAGCCACGTGTGGTATCGCTGGTTCAACGAAGTCCCGGTTTTGATGCTGATCGGCATCATCCTGCTGGCCGTCCTCAAACCGGTGTAGCGCATGCCACGATCACACGGCCGCAGCAGCCGACAGACGCCTGAACAAATCGCACGCACACGGCGCAACCACATCCTCATGCTGGGCCTGTTGGTACTCATTGTGTACGCCAGCGCACTTGGCGGAGACTTCGTCTGGAGTGACCGCGAAGACATCCTGCAGGGCGCGCACCGCCTGACCAGCCTGTCGGATATTCCGGCCGCCCTTAGCACTTCGCGCCAGGGCTACCGCGCCCGGGTGACCGGAGGATCGACAGATGACGCGGCGGGAAGCTGGCAGCCACTGACGCTGTTGTCGAACAGCGTCAGCTGGGGTCTATGGGGTGACTGCGCGTTCTGTTTTCATCTCGAGAATATCCTGCTGCACGGCCTGCTGGTCGTGGGTTTGTATGCACTGGGCCGCCATCTGCTGTCCCAACGAAGGCATGGAAACCGCATCGCCGCCTGGGCAGCCGCATTGTTTGCCGTTCACCCGGCGGCCGTGACCAGCGTCACCTGGATCGGGGGCCGCCCTTATCTGCTGGCGGCGGTCCTCAGCGTGTGGGCTCTGGTGATTTTCAGTCGACTGCAGGCCACCACCAAATCGCGCCAAGGCCACGTCAACCGTTGGCTCGTCGCACTGCCGCTGATCAGCCTCGCCGCCATGCTGGCGCATGAAACCGCCTACATGCTGCCGCTGGCGGCATTGCTTATTGCAGGTTTTGAGAGCAAGGCGCGTGGACGAAGTGCCGTGACCGGAATTTCGCCACTGCGCCTGAAGGCCCTGGCGTTGATGGTTGCTGTGCTGCTGCTGCTGATCGGCTACCGCGGCTTGGCGTTGGGCGGACTGCATTTCGGCACGGATTATCCAACCGAAAGCCTGTTCAACAATGCCGGCACTGCGCTGCGTCACCTGTGGTATTTCATCGACCAGACCCTTTTGCCGTTGGAACCGATCGTCTCGGATGCCTGGCCGATCACGCGCAGCTGGGGTTCGACCGAGGTTGCCGCCTTGCTTGGTTTCTTGCTGATCGCCGGCGCTACCCTGCTCGGGCTCAAACTGGGTCATCCTAGCGCATTCGGCGTCGCTTGGTTCCTGCTTTGGCTGGCCCCAGGGGTGGGATTTTTTCCCAGCGATCATTATCACAGCAGCCAGGCGCTCTACCTCGCTGCATGGGGACTTGTGTTCGCTGTCGTCTACGGGATTTTTCTGCTCTGGCGCCCGGTAGGGCGCCTACTCGCACCGGGAAGTGAGGCGGTCGTGTACGTCCCCCTGATCCTCGTTCTCGGCGTCATCACCAGCTTTTCGAATGCGCGCTGGTGGAATCACACGGCGCTCTTCGAGAGCGAGATCGCCAGCGACCCACACTACATAGAAGGTCGCCTCGAACTGGCCAAGGCCGCATTGGCGGAAAACGAACCAGCCGCCGCCCTCAATCACGCCCTGGCTGCAGCCGAGGCTTCACGCGACGAAAATTTCACCGGCTACTGGTCGGCCCGGGACGGCTACTACCTGCTGGGCCGGGCGCAATTGGAAATGGGCATGCACAACGACGCGGCAGGCAGCTTCGAAGCCGCGCTGAAAACCGCACTTGACGACCCCCAGGCACTTTACTGGCTGGGTGTGGCCAGGCTTTCTGTTCGGGACTATGAGGCAGCTGAGTCCAGTTTCAGGCTGGCGCTCGAGTCAAAGCATCCCTTCCCGGAGGCACAAGCGGACCTCGGCGCCGCCCTCGCAGGCCAGCAGCGATACGTAGAAGCTTATCCACTGCTGGTCGCCGCGCTAGACCAGGGTCTCGGCAACCCCCGGCGACACAGTGCGCTGGCAGCAACCCTGATGGATGCCCGGCAATTCGCGGACGCCGCCAAGCAGCTTGAGCTGTCGCTAGCACTGCAGGAGGATGAGGTGGAACGCGCCCGTCTCGCCTGGGCCCTTTGGCAGGCCGGCGAGCCGGAAAAGGCTCGCAGTAATCTGAACATGGCATTGATGATGGAGGAACAGAGCAGCGATTACGTCGAATGGGTCCGCAAGCAGATGGAGGCGGCGCCGACCACCGAGCAGCAGGACGACAACTGACGATTGCCGGTCGGCGATTGCCCGCCGCTCGTCCATTTTGCCAACTGTCCGTGCAGACCCGGCGCCGATAACGAAGAAAGCCCGCGGTGGCGGGCTTTCTGGTCTGCAGGACGGCGTCCCCGGGTCAGGAGGAACAACCGCCCTGGGACCCGCAGGTACCGCAACCACCACCGGAGACCGGCTGCAGGTTATTGAACACGAAACGGGCATCACCATCGCCCGCGTCCACAAAATCGATCTCGACACCACGGATATATTCGAGGGTGCCGGCGTCTACGATGACCTTAACGCCCTCGAACTCACGCACATTGTCGTCGTCATTCAGCTGGTCGGTGAAGGTCATCCCGAAGCTCACGCCGCTGCAGCCGCCCGGGGTGGCGAACACCCGCACGCCATGGATGTTTTCCTCCACCTGGCCAAGCAGCTCGGCCATCTTGCCCTGCGCAGGGTTGGTGAGTGTCAGATCAGACTCGGTCAAGGCTACATGCGTCATAACGGCCACCTCTAGGGCTCAAATTTCAACAAATGCGCGCGAGTTTAGCATCCTCACGGTTGGATTTCAGTACAGGCGATCCCGCGCAGATAGTGCGTAAAGGTGCCGTTCGGCATCGACCACGTGCTGCCCCCAGTGCTTGCAGAACCCCGCTCGCCAGCGTCCGAGCGTGCGGCCGGTATCGTCGCTGCCGTCGAGACGTTTCAGGCCGTTCTTCAGTTCGCAATAGATATCGGTCAGATCATCCGCCAGGCTGCCGCTCATCTCCTGCCGGTCCGGGGCGACGTCGTACTCCATCCAGTATCCGTCCAGGTCACCGAGCAGCCGGTGCAGACGGCTGAACAGCTCAAATCGCTGATCGAGGTCCACGTTCGGATCATAGGAACCTTCTTCGTTTGAGGGTACCGCCGTCATAGCGGCATGCAGCCGAGGCAGAATTTCATTGAGCTGATTGAGGGACTCGCGATTGCCGTCGTCCAGTGACTCAATCACGCTGCAGTAGCGGCGAGCGATTGCGAGCAGTTCTTTGGTGTCAGTTTGCATGGCATCTCCTCAGAGCCGCCGCGCGCAGGCAATGACATGCCCGGCCACAAGTGCTTGAAAATGTGGCATTTGGTTCGCGCGTTGGACAGAGGGAAGTGTAGTCCAGATTTTGGCTTGGCCTAGCCCGGGGGACTTAAAAAAGCGCAAGACACGGTGTAACTTTCAACCCAGATCAGGGCCGAAGGCAGATGGGGCCCGGCTGCCTCACGGTTTCAGATCTCCATCATTTCAAAATCTTCCTTCCCGGCACCGCATTCCGGGCACTGCCAGTTCAGGGGCACGTCGTCCCAGAGTGTTCCCGGCGCAATTCCTTCGTCCGGAAGCCCCTTGGCTTCGTCATAGACGAAACCGC
>Ga0265303_10000930_pt1 | contig 17473 bp, 13 predicted proteins | sample Helome_2_FD_192494 | JGI IMG/M metagenome (GOLD analysis project Ga0265303, IMG submission 192494) | Marine sediment microbial communities from subtidal zone of North Sea - Hel_20160317 (Illumina Assembly) | ecosystem: Environmental > Aquatic > Marine > Subtidal zone > Sediment ... | reverse complement strand
GCAATTACGATAACTCCTTCGTTGCCCTCAAAGCCGTCCATTTCGACCAGCAACTGGTTCAATGTCTGCTCGCGTTCGTCGTGCCCGCCGCCGAGACCGGCACCACGATGACGTCCTACGGCATCGATCTCATCGATAAATATGATGCAGGGCGCATGCTTCTTGGCCTGGTCGAACATATCGCGTACCCGTGACGCGCCGACACCAACGAACATTTCGACAAAATCGGAACCCGAAATGGTAAAGAAAGGAACCTTTGCTTCGCCCGCAATTGCCTTGGCCAGCAATGTCTTACCGGTGCCGGGAGAACCGACCATCAAAACCCCGCGAGGAATCTTGCCGCCCAGTTTCTGGAATTTGGAAGGGTCGCGCAGAAACTCAACCAGTTCGGCAACCTCTTCCTTGGCTTCGTCGACACCAGCGACATCATTAAAGGTAATATTTATCTGGTCTTCACCCAGCAAGCGTGCCTTGCTCTTACCGAAGGACATCGCCCCGCGGCCACCGCCACCACCTTGCATCTGGCGCATGAAAAATATCCACAGGCCGATCAACACGATAAACGGAAACCAGCTGATAAACATATGCCCCAGCAAAGACGGCGGTTCAGGTGGTTTGCCCAGAATAGCAACATTGGCTTCCTGGAGATCACCGATCATCGCGCTGTTACGGGTTTCGGGACTATAAGTAGTGAACGGCGTACCGGAAATCATTTTGCCGGTGATGTTCTGCCCTTCGATGGTAACTTCCCGCACCTGGCCCTGTTCCACCTGGGTCAGGAAATCCGAATAGATCAGGGACTGGGAGCTACTGCTGCGTTCCCCGAAACTGTGGAATACCGATAGCAACACCACCGCGATGACAATCCACAATACTAAATTCTTGACTACGTCGTTCACTATTTCTCCTTTTCTGGCTTTATTTCTGCCTGATTCGAAACATTATTACTGCTATTACCAACAGATACTAGCGTATTTTCCGCAAGCGGACTTATCTAAGACCACAGCAAACCGCATAAATTTCACTCGATCGAGCTCTGGATGCATCAGGCTTGCGGAACCTGACCGACTTAAAGCTCAGCCTAAGCAGTGAAATCAAATCTTCAAATCCCTCTCCCTGGAACAATTTGATTACAAAACCACCGTCTACTGCCAAAAACTGGCGCGCCAGATCGAAGGCTAGTTCAGCCAGGTATATCGACCTGGGCTGATCCACACTGTCCATTCCACTTAAATTGGGGGCCATATCAGATAATACAAGGCCGAGTCGACGGTCATCAATCAGGGCCAGTAACCGGTCGAGGGTCTGTTGTTCGGTGAAATCCCCCTGTATGAACTCCACGCCGGCGATAGGTTCGATCGGCAGCAGATCGAGTGCTATTACCCTGCCCTGATCACCGACAATCTGCTGCGCATATTCACTCCAACCGCCCGGTGCCGCACCAAGATCGAGCACTAATTCCCCCGGTTTAATGATGCGGTCTTTTTGCTGAATTTCCGCCAGCTTGAATACCGCGCGCGAACGATACCCCTGTTCACGCGCCTTTAATACATAAGCGTCCTGATGATGTTCCTGTAACCAGCGCTTGCTAGATTTTGATCGCGACATAGTCCGCATACTGCATGAAGGTGAGGCCTGAATGCAATATGCGCAGGACTCACCATTTCGCTGTGCTAACATGCGCGCTTTTGGGTTGCAGTAATATGGAATTAAACAGTGGTCAAATCAAGCGCTTACGCGCGGAGGGACATCGACTCAAACTGAAACCGATTGTTATCATCGGACAGAAGGGATTGACCGAGAATCTGCACAACGAGATCGATATTGCACTCAGTCACCACGAGTTAATCAAGCTGCGTATTCCCGCGCTTGACAAACCGGGTAAACGTCAGCTCAGCCAGTTGATCTGTGAACAGCACCAGGCGTACCTGATTGAAAGCATCGGCAGCGTCATCGTAATTTACCGGATTAATAAGGAGAACAATCGTTACGCAACAGTGCTCAAGTAATGATCCTACCTGTAATGGACGGCTATAATCGCATATTCCATGGTACCGCCGGGTGCCTCCACGATTGCGTCATCCCCTTCTTGCTTGCCGATTAACGCACGCGCTATAGGGGAGCTAATAGCGATTCGGTTTGCGCTTATGTCGGCTTCGATATCACCTACGATTTGATAGATCACCTCGGCTTCACTCGCCATATCGAACAATTCTACGGTGCAGCCAAAAACCACCCGGTCGGTTTGCTTGAGCTGGGTAACATCGATGACTTGCGCATTCGACAAGGCCGCTTCCAGTTCGGCGATACGACCCTCGGTAAAACTCTGCTCTTCGCGGGCGGCGTGATACTCTGCATTTTCCTTCAGATCGCCATGCTCACGGGCCGTCGCAATCGCTTCGATCACGGCTGGCCTTTTCACTGACTTAAGTTCCTTGAGCTCAAGCTTGAGCCGTTCTGCACCCGCAGCAGTAAGCGGTATTTGATTCATTAATTTGCGCCTAGTGTAAAGATTGTAAGCAATATACTTCCTGGATATCGCGATGAGCCATCGCCTGGCAGGTCGCCCGACCACCCGACAAGGTGGTGGTATAACATACCGAATGCATTAGTGCTTCGCGACGAATGGTATATGAGTCCGCAATTGCGGAACGTCCTTCGGTGGTATTGACGATAAGAACAATTTCATCATTTTTAATCATGTCGACAATATGCGGGCGCCCTTCCTTGACCTTGTTAACCTGCTGGCAGTCTACCCCGCCCTGTCGAATAATCTTGGCTGTGCCGCCGGTCGCGACCAGGTTAAAGCCTTTTTCAACCAGTTCGCGTGCCAGATCGACAATGGCCTTCTTATCGGTTTCGCGCACACTCAGGAACGCGGTTCCGGGCTGCGGAATTTTTTCCCCGGAAGCAATCATACCTTTGGCAAAGGCTTCCGCGAAACTGCGACCGATACCCATAACCTCACCGGTGGATTTCATTTCCGGACCCAGAATCGGATCGACCCCCTGGAACTTGGCAAACGGGAAAACCGACTCCTTGACTGATACAAAGTCCGGTACCGTTCGCACCGTTCGGCCCTGTTGCTCCAGGCTTTGCCCGACCATGCAACGCGCCGCTATCTTGGCAAGCGGCACGCCGGTAGCCTTGGAGACAAAGGGTACCGTGCGCGAAGCGCGCGGATTAACCTCGAGTATATATACTTCGTCGCCCTTGATCGCGAACTGTGTATTCATCAAACCAACCACTTTTAATGCCCGCGCCATCGCAGCAACCTGTTCACAAAGGCGCTGCTGGATCTCTGCCGACAGAGTATAAGGTGGCAACGAACAGGCCGAGTCGCCGGAATGAACCCCGGCCTGTTCGATATGCTCCATCAAACCGCCGATCAACACATTCTCGCCATCGCAAATCGCATCGACGTCGACCTCGACCGCTTCGTCGAGGAAACGATCGAGCAATACCGGTGAATCCCGGCTAATCCTGACCGCTTCTTTCATGTAACGCGCCAGGTCTTCCTGATCATAGACGATTTCCATCGCCCTTCCCCCCAACACATAGGAAGGTCGAACTACCAGTGGGAAACCGACCTTGTCGGCCAACCGCGCTGACGACTCGACGTCAAAAGCAATCTGGTTGGGCGGTTGCAGCAACTCGAGTTGCTGAATCATTTGCTGAAAGCGTTCGCGATCCTCGGCCAGGTCTATCGAGTCCGGAGTGGTGCCGATAATAGGCACCCCGGCCGCTTCCAGTGCCCTGGCCAGGTTCAATGGAGTCTGCCCGCCAAACTGCACGATAACGCCCCTGGGTTTTTCCAGATCAATAATTTCGAGCACGTCCTCGTAGGTCAGTGGCTCAAAGTAAAGCCGGTCGGAGGTATCGTAGTCGGTGGACACGGTTTCCGGATTACAATTAATCATAATGGTTTCATAACCGTCTTCACGCATCGCAATTGCCGCGTGCACGCAACAGTAGTCAAACTCTATGCCCTGCCCTATCCGGTTTGGCCCGCCCCCGAGGACTACGATTTTTTCACGATCGCTCACCTCGGCTTCGCATTCTTCGTCATAACTCGAATACAGGTAGGCGGTACTTGATGCAAATTCTGCGGCGCAGGTATCGACGCGTTTATAGACGGGTCTGATGTTCAGGGCGCGCCGTTTTGCGGCGAAACTCAACTCGTCACTCTCCAACAGGACAGCCAGGCGTTGGTCAGAAAAACCCTTGCGTTTAAGGCTGCGAATTTCATCGGCACCCAGTGAATCAAGTTGGCGTCCGGCCAACCCCTTTTCGATCTGCACCAGTTCTTCTATTTGAGCCAGAAACCATGGGTCGATTGCGGTTTGCGCAAAAATCTGCTCAAGGCTATATCCGGATCGAAACGCATCGGCTACATACCAGATGCGTTTCGCCCCCGGCAGACGCAACTCGGTACGATACAAATCCTCGAGTTCTTCGGCATACTGCTGCTGGTCGACAATCGGATCGAGCCCATGTACACCGATCTCCAGCCCACGCAACGCCTTATGAAATGATTCCTGGAAGTTACGACCTATCGCCATTACTTCACCTACAGATTTCATCTGCGTGGATAGCCGGTCATCGGCCTGGGGAAATTTTTCGAAAGTAAAGCGCGGGATCTTGGTGACCACATAGTCGATACTGGGTTCAAATGAAGCCGGGGTTGCACCCCCGGTAATATCATTTTGCAGTTCATCCAGCGTGTAGCCGACCGCGAGCTTGGCCGCAATCTTGGCAATCGGAAAACCGGTAGCCTTGGACGCCAGTGCCGACGAACGCGACACCCGCGGGTTCATCTCGATGATTATCATTTCACCATTTTCGGGGTTGATCGCAAATTGCACGTTTGAGCCACCCGTTTCCACCCCGATCTTGCGCAATACGGCGAGTGACGCGTTGCGCATAATCTGGTATTCCTTATCGGTCAGCGTCTGCGCTGGCGCAACGGTTATCGAATCACCGGTATGCACCCCCATGGGATCGAGATTTTCGATTGCGCAGATGATAATGCAGTTATCGTTCCTGTCACGTACTACCTCCATCTCGAACTCTTTCCAGCCCAGCACCGACGCTTCGATTAAAACCTCGCTGGTGGGAGACAGTTCCAGACCGCGTCGAATAATGTCATCGAATTCCTCGCGGTTATAGGCAATACCACCACCGCTACCACCCATCGTGAAGGACGGGCGAATGATAACTGGAAAACCGATTTGCGGCTGACCCTGCCAGGCTTCTTCAAGGCTGTGCGCGATAAACGCCTTGGGTGTGCTCAAGCCAATTTGAGCCATCGCCTTGCGAAACTGGTCGCGATCCTCGGCCATGTCGATCGCTTCACGCGTGGCGCCGATCATTTCCACGGCATACTTTTGCAGCACACCCTCGCGCACCAGATCGAGCGCACAGTTCAGGGCAGTCTGACCACCCATGGTGGGCAACAACGCCTGCGGGCGTTCTTTTTCGATAATCTTCTCGACCACTTTCCAGGTAATCGGTTCGATGTAGACCGCATCCGCGGTATCCGGATCGGTCATGATGGTTGCCGGATTCGAGTTGATCAGAATTACACGATAACCTTCCTCCTTGAGTGCTTTGCAGGCCTGTGCCCCGGAATAGTCAAACTCGCAGGCCTGACCGATGACAATCGGCCCGGCACCGATGATTAGCACTGATTCAATATCATCTCGACGTGGCATCAGACAGCTCCTGCGCGGGACTTATGGAGCGCGATTAAATCGAAAAATCGATCGAATAGCGGTGCGACATCGTGCGGACCGGGGCTCGCTTCAGGGTGACCCTGGAAGCTGAAAGCAGGCTTGTCGGTGCGTTCCACCGCCTGCAAACTGCCGTCAAACAGTGAACGATGAGTCGCCCTCAGATTATCCGGTAGACTCGACTCGTCTACCGCGAAACCATGATTTTGGCTGGTTATCATGACTACTCCAGAAGCCAGGTCCTGCACCGGATGGTTTGCGCCATGATGTCCGAATTTCATCTTGATGGTACTGGCACCACTCGCCAGCGCGAGCAATTGATGCCCGAGACAGATACCAAATACAGGCAGGTCGGATTGCAGAATCATGGCAATCGCCGCGATGGCGTAATCACAGGGCTCGGGATCACCCGGACCATTCGATAGAAACACACCGTCAGGATTCATCTTCAGGACATCATCGGCTGGAGTTTTGGCGGGGACCACGGTTACCCTTGCGCCGCGATCTACCAGCATGCACAGAATATTTTTCTTGATTCCATAGTCGTATGCCACGACGTGGTATGGGGTCTCGGAATTTTTTTCATAACCGCGCCCAAGCGACCAGGTCGACTGCGTCCAGGAGTAGGGCTCATCGGTCGTAACCACCTGCGCCAGATCACGACCTGCCAGCCCGCCAAAATCTCTGGCCGCTTCAACTGCCGCGGCATCGAATATGTCGTCACCCGCCATAATCGCACCACCCTGCGCACCCTGATCGCGCAATCGACGGGTCAACTTACGCGTATCGATATCGGCTATTGCGACTACCGCGCGGGATTCTAGATAATTTTGCAAGCTATCCTGACTGCGCCAGTTACTCGCCAGTAACGGCAGGTCACGGATAATCAATCCGCTGGCATGAATTTGCGTGGCTTCTTCATCTTCGCTATTGACACCGGTATTGCCGATGTGAGGGTAAGTCAGGGTGATGAGTTGCTGGCAATAGGAGGGATCAGTCAAAATCTCCTGGTATCCCGTCATCGCGGTATTGAACACAACTTCTCCGGCTGATATTCCATCAGCGCCGATTGACGTACCCCGAAAAATGGTTCCATCTTGCAGGGCTAGTAATGCTGGTCTGGGCACAAAGTCTCCGGTTTCAAAAAAATGCGCGCGCGCAAAAACGGGGTGAACCGCAGGCTCCTCCCGTTGGGAATTTTACTAAGCGTTAACGCTGCGGAAGCAGCATCTTCTTGAACGCAAATTGTATGCGGATTGTCGTTATGAGTCTACGGCTGGCGTAAATATTTGCTAAATTACACAGCTTCAGGGCACCCATATCGGATAAATGAGCAACTAATGATGCTTCCAGCTTCGAATCACTTCGTGCGGGCCGTGGTCTATATCCTGCTCGCAATCCTGCTGTTCGACCTGCAGGGAGTCATTATCAAGTTTCTCGGTGATCGATATCCGGTACAGCAACTCGCGAGCTTCCGTAATGTTTTCGGTCTGATCCCAAGCCTGCTGGTGCTATTCCTGTCCCGTGAGTGGCATTCCAGAGGCCGGTTACTTAAAATCAGGCAATGGCGTCTCGGCCTGCTACGCGGGCTAAGTATCGCGACCGCGCAATTCTGCTTTTATCTTTCGATAACCAAAATGGAACTGGCTACAGCCTCGACCCTGACTTATATCAGTCCGGTCCTGATCACCATGCTCTCGATACCAATCCTGAAACACCATGTGGGTCGGTGGCGGTGGATGGCGGTTATTATCGGATTTATCGGGATACTGATGATCATGGCTCCCGGCACCAACCTGTTTACCCCGTATAGCCTGCTGCCCATTGCGGCCTCGCTCGGATATTCCCTGTCCACGGTTTGCGTGCGACTTTTCGACGACGATGTTCCAACCGCGCTGATAAACATGTACGCCTCCATCGGGGCGTTGTTTGGCGCCCTGCTTATTTTATTCTCCACCACCGGATACCAGGGGGTCGATTCTGCGAACGACTGGTTACTGCTGGTGGCGATGGGACTGGTCGGTGGATTCGCCGTACTCGGCCTGATCAGTGCCTACCGACTTACCAAACCGGCCAACCTGTCACCCTACGAATATTTCGGCATCCCGTTCGCATTTATTCTGGGCTGGTTGTTCTTTGACGAAGCGCCTTTCGAAAGGCTGGTGCCAGGTGTTTTTCTGATTGTCGCCGGCGGCATGTTGATTGCGTGGCGGGAACGTAAAAAACGTATCGATAAAGCACCGGTCATCCCTGAGTAAACACCTCAACTATGCCGATGCATCCGATCACGTAACTGTTTTTCGCAATGCTCGACCGAAGTCAACATTTGCTGAGCATCGGCGAAACGCATATAGGGTTTCTTCTGCAAGGCCTTGATGATGACTTCGGTTATGCCTGCAGGCAGGGTCAAATGGTTCAAATCCGGCTCATTGGTTACGATATTCTGTTTCAATTCAGGCAAATTATTACCGGCAAACGGCTGGTACCCGGTGAGTAAATGATAAAGAGTGACTGCCAGCGAGAATAGATCGGAACGCCCGTCCAGCTTCTTACCTTCAAGTTGCTCAGGTGACATGTAAGCTGGAGTTCCGACAATCACCTTTTCGTTCTTTCGTTCTCTGCGATCGCTATAGGCCGCACCAAAATCGGTCAGGATATAGGTATCGTTAACCGCATCGTACATGATGTTTGCCGGCTTGATATCGCCATGAATGACCCCGTGACCATGCGCCACGATGAGGGCTCGCAGCATTGCTTTCGAGATTCGTATGCATTCTCCTACAGTCAGATACTCCCGTTTGCGCAGGCGTAACGACATCGAATACCCCGATATGTAATCCATCGCGATATAGGCGTTATCGCCCTGCCATTCCGCATCGTGAATTTTGACGATACTGTCATGATCAAGTTGCGAGACGATTTCGGCTTCATGCAACCAGTGTTTGATACGGTCCTGCTCGATCTTTTCGTTGTGCCGAACGCTCATCACCTTGAGGGCAACCCGATTATGGCTGCGCATATCGGTCGCTTCGTACATTACCGCGGTCGAACCCTTGGCAATCTTCTTGATCAGGTGATAATTGCCGATTGTCGCGGGCTTTGGTGCAGCGACCGGAACCGATTTCCCAGGCTTTTGCGGCGGCGCACGATTACTGCGAATTTCTTCGATACGGCCGACAAAATCGCTCAGGCCAGGATCATGATTTGATAGCCAGTGATAGAGATTTAACGCACCCGCCCAGTGATTTCCGGATTCGAGCAATATCCCGAGCTCGTAGCCGACTTCGAGTAAATCATCGCTGTAAGGGCACAGCTTGAGCATGGTCAACGCCGTTCTCAGATCACCTTTGTCGATGCGCGCACGAACATCGTCGAGAGAAATCGACTCCTGCTGAACCAGCACGTCGGTAACAAATCCCTGATACAGTTCGGAGACCCAGTAAAGGGATGACACGACTAGCATCACCAGCGCGGGGAAGACAACTGGCAGGAACAACTGCAGGAATACCGCAAGTATTACTTCCAGCATCAATAGCCCAAACAAAATCAGTATCACCGTTAAAACTGACACCGCGGTGGTACGCGAACGGGTGTATCGATGCACGTAAACCGAGAGTATCAAGCCATAAACGAGTACCAGGCTCCATTGCGGCGCATGCTGGATCGATTTGATCGCGATCAATTCTCGATCCGCTGGCTGCAGTCCGAGAATATAAAGAAACAAATCATACTCGAACGTCGACACGGCCGAGGTCGTACTAAACAAATAGGTAAACCCCAGCAGCAGGATGGTTAATCCAAGTTGCCAGGCTCTGGATTTGAAACTAAACACGGCGTTACAACGACGACAATTCGAGACTGCGATCATGCGATAGATCCAGGATCGACGCAAACATTGCCTGAATACGACATGGCAGTTTGATGTACTGGACATCTCCACAATTTTTAATAATGATTACATCCTGCTTTTGGGTGCGTGGCAACACGAGAATCGGGAAACTCGTTAAATTCGAGTACTGCCCCCGCAACGGTGAAGAAGTCGAGGTTCGCTTCCAAGTCCGGAGACCGGCCTGAGAGTGACTAATAACAAGACCAGAATTACGGTGGGTAATTCTCACAGCTTGTCGCGGTAGCACCTGTGCTCGCCAACTGTGTGTGTCTCCCAGTAATTCTGGAGAACCGCATGAAAATCCCTCGTTTTGTCCTGTCAGTACCCCTGTGCCTGTTATCTGGCGCACTGCATGCCGAGCTTGGACCAATCGTGGTAACGGGAACTAAAACCGAAGTGCCCCAGGCCCGTTCAGCAGTCCCGGTGGAGGTTATTACTTCCGAGCAAATTCGCAATAGTGCCGCGACCGATGCCGCCGACCTGATCCAGCTGTATTCCAATGTGGATCTGGCGCGCAATGGCGCCTATGGCAAGACGACCTCGATTTTTATTCGCGGTGCGGAGAGTAATCACACCCTGGTATTAATCGACGGTGTCAAGATGAACCCGGGAACGATTGGGCTGGCAGCCCTGCAAAACATTTCACCCGACATCATTGAACGTATTGAGATAGTCAAGGGACCACGCTCGAGCCTTTATGGTTCAGATGCGATTGGTGGTGTCATCAATATCATTACGCGAAAAAAAATCGAAGGTGCGCAATTAAATATCGTAGCTGGCGCCGGTGAAGACAATACCACTAAAACCGGGGTATCCGCTCTGTATGGAAACGAGACACTGTCGACAGGCGTCACCGTCGAACAATTTGATACTGATGGCATCCGGATAACTGAAGCCTCCGAAGAAAACAGTGGGTATGATAATCAAACCATCAACGCGTTTTTTGATTTTCAGGCGGGCAGGTCGGATTTCCGCTTCAGTTACTGGGAGGCGAAGGGCAATACCGAGTACTACGCATTTGCCGATCTCGATCAGGACTTTAAAAACAGCGTTGGTTCGGCGGTCTGGGATTACGCGCTTAATGGCAACATAAGCAGCCATTTACGTATCAGTACAATCACCGATGATATCGATCAAAACCAGGAGAATTTTCTTGCGGAACTTGATTTTGCTGACACTGATCGCGATGAAATCGAATGGAAACTGGATTATCTGACTGACAGTAGCTGGATCTATTCCCTCGGCATTCTAAAGTCTGAAGAAAGCGTCAATGCCCGCTCTTTTGGTACCCGAATCGATGAAGATACCGATATCAATGCGGCCTATATCATGTTACAGAACCAGTCGGAAAACAGCAGTTACGATATCGTAGTGCGGCAGACCGACCACGAGGATTTCGGCAACCAGACTACCTGGAATATCGATTACCGCTATTGGGTGTCTGCTGGCACGAATGTTTATGTCGGTGCAGGCGAAGCTTTCCGGGCGCCCGACGCAACCGATCGATTTGGATCGATCGGTAATCCTGACCTGGATCCGGAAAGGTCCGAGACGATCGAGTTTGGCATCGAACACCGGTTATCGGAGAATGACATCTTATCGATCACGTATTTCGCAAACAGGATAAAGGATCTGATCGAACCTAACGCTACCTTCACGCGGGTCGAAAATATAGAGAAAGCAAAAATTACGGGTATCGAAATAAACCTGCAAGGGCAGCAGGAACGCTGGCACTACGCAGTCTCGCTACTGGCGCAGAATCCTGAGAATACGGAACTGAATGAAACGCTGTCACGGCGCGCCAAGAACCGCATTAATACACAAGTTAGCTATCGACAGGACCGCTGGCAGGCGGGTGGTAACCTGCTCAGAGTAGGAAAACGTGATAATTCCAGTTTCGATACAATCGTTCTGGAGCGCTATGAAATTGCAAACGTTTTTGCCCGCTATGATATTACCCCGTCGTTTAGTCTGTCTGCTAAGATCGAAAACCTGTTCGACAAGAATTACGAGACCGCCGCCGGCTTTAATACCAAGGGCAGAACGGCGTATGCGGAACTTGCTTACTCACTGGTGAAATAACTATGGGCAACCGACTTTCTGAAATAGTAACCCGTACCGGTGACCGCGGCACCACCGGCATGGCCGACGGCAGCCGGCGCGCCAAGAATGATCCCCGTGTGCACTGTCTTGGTGAAGTTGACGAACTCAATGCCAGTATCGGCGTTGCGCTAAGCCTGCTTGAAGATGGCCCCGCACAGCAACTGCTATTCGCGGTACAGCACGATCTGTTCGACATCGGTGCAGAACTATGCCAGCCGGGCAAGCACCTGATTGTCGAGGAATATGTCGATGGTCTCGAAAAAAGTGCCACGAAAATGAATGCCGACCTCCCCAGGCTAAAGGAGTTTATTCTGCCCGGGGGCACCCAAACCGTTGCCTGTTTGCAACTCGCACGTACCGTGTGTCGACGCGTCGAGCGCGCGCTGGTGGAATTAAATGTCACCGAGAAATTAAATCCGGTTACCTGCCGCTATTTCAATCGTCTGTCGGACCTGCTTTTTATCCTGGGCAGGGCGCAGGCGCATAGCGAAGGCAGTGGTGAAGTCTACTGGAACTCAAAGTATTCGCGCTTGAATCGGGACCGATAAAAGCGCTGTCAGTCTGCCTGACGGCTAACGACGTAATTCGACAGTCACGCGCCGGTTAGCGGCCAGTGAGGTTTTTTTACCACCCTTGCTAGCCGGTTTCTGCTCGCCCAGATAGTCGACCCGCAACATCCTGGAATCGATGCCACGGGCAATCAACAGATCGTAAACATACCAGGCACGTCGCTCGGATAATCCCTCGTTGTAACAGGCAAGACCAGTGTGGTCCGCATGACCGGTAACCACGATCTCAGAGATCGAATCATCTATCTGTAGGTAATTCAGCATGCGACTGAAAGCGGATTGCTCTTCCTTGATACTGGCAAATTCATCGTCCGGTGCGAAATGTATCGCGCTGACACGCACATCATTGAAGTTATCGTTGTATAACTGCTCTACACATTGCGCAAATTTCGCTTCAACTGCGCCGAACCTGACGTTCGAAAGCGACGCAACCAACGGATAATCCTCATAAAATAGAAATCCAGGCTGGTAACCATCGCGTAGTTCATAAAAAACCTGCTCAGCTACCTTCGATGGAATTTTGAACAGATTTTTACGGCCGGTCGTTTCAAAGCGGGACAGTACCGCGCGGGTTTTCCTGGCATTCCAGCTGGTAGTTTCCGAACGCAATTCGACATTGACACCCTGTTTAAACTTGTGTCGGGTGACAAGTTCAAGCCGAAGACCCCGGCCGGCTTCCTGGGTAAAAACAGCCGCGCCAAAGCGAGGAATCTGATGCTCGATTCGGCACAGGGTTGTACTATTCTCGGTCAACTTCCATTGTGAATTATCGATCGACGCCAGATATCGACGTTCGAGCGCCTGCGCAATTGTGCAAAAGCTGAGGAGAAAAATTAATAAAAAACGGCTACTAACTGACATCTTGTACCGGCTGGGTTCGACGAACTTACCCGTTTATCGGCCTGTGCCGGTAAATCTTGAGTGCTAACCGGCCTGCAAAAATTCAAGTACCAGTCGGTTAAACACTTCCGGTTTTTCGGCATGCAACCAGTGCCCTGCTGCTGAAATTGTCTCGATCTTGCAATCGCTAAACCGATGTTTGATGATTTCTAGTTCGGCATTGCCGATATAGTCAGATTTTTCCCCGCGGATGAACAGACTCGGTAATTCGATAAGCCAGTCCTGCGGCAAGTCGCCGAAGCCGGTAAGCCACTCCATATCCCGCTGGATCACTTGCCAGTTGACCCGCCAGCGCCAACCTGCCGGTTCGCGTACCAGGTTTTGTAACAGGAAAGCGCGCAGCTGGTCTTCAGGAATATTCTGCCGCAAGAGCTGTTCGGCCTGGGCGCGAGATTCGATCCTTTCCAGCGGTAATGCCAGGATCGGATTGATCAGGTCGTCATAGTGATGAAAGTATGCAACCGGCGCGATGTCGGCAACAATCATGCGTGCCACTAGATCGGGGTGTTGCAGGGCCAGCATCATCGCGACCTTGCCTCCCATGCTATGTCCGAGGATATCGCAATCACTCAGCTCTAATCGAGAGAGCAGCCGTGCGACATCTTCAGCCATGACCGAATAGTTCATTTCATCGGCATGGAATGACTCACCGTGATTGCGCAGGTCGATCGTAAACACCTGAAAATGGCCTGCCAGCCGACGCGCCTGCGATTGCCAGTTTTTGCCCGAACCAAACAGGCCATGCAGGATAACCAGCGGCTTCCCGCTGCCCGAGATTGAGAAGTGTAGTTCCGACATACGATACCCGCGAACGACAGTCAGTTGGGTCGAGTTACTTCTTGCGCGGAATATAAAGGTCGGTAATGGTGCCTTCGGCCATTTCTGCCGCGAAATTAAATGTCTCGGATAAAGTTGGATGTGGATGAATAGTCAAGCCAATATCTTCCGCGTCCGCCCCCATTTCGAGTGCGAGGACCGCTTCGGCAATTAATTCACCCGCGTTCGGACCCACGATCCCCGCGCCCAGAATTCGCTTGCTCTCCTTGTCGAACAATACCTTGGTCAGTCCCTCGTCACGATCAATACCCAGTGCTCGCCCACTTGCTGCCCATGGGAACGCTCCCTTTTCATACTCTATACCCTGTGCCTTGGCTTCTATTTCACTCAGGCCCATCCACGCGACTTCGGGATCTGTGTAGGCCACCGACGGAATCGTCAGCGGTTCGAAATATGACTTCATGCCAGCGATTACTTCAGCTGCTACCTTGCCTTCATGCGTTGCCTTATGCGCCAACATTGGATTTCCCACAATATCACCGATCGCGAAGATATTGGCGACGTTAGTCCGCATCTGCCGGTCAACCGCGATGAAGCCGGCCTCATCGACATTAACACCAGCTTTCTCGGCGCCAATCTTGTGGCCGTTTGGACGTCGGCCGACGGCAACCAGGACTTTATCGAACAGGGTCGGCTCCGGGGCCTTGTCGCCTTCAAACGTCACCTTCAGCCCGTTCTTTTGCGCCTTGATTGCGGCAACCCTGGTTTTCAGGTGAATGGCCTTGTAGCGTTTCGAAATCACCTTGGTCAAACCACGCACCAGATCCTTATCGCATCCGGGAATCAGGCTATCGAGGAACTCGACCACCGTGATTTCGGAGCCGAGTGCATCATAGACGGTTGCCATTTCGAGTCCGATAATGCCACCGCCAACAATCAGTAGTTTTTTTGGAACATTGGCTAATTCGAGGGCATCGGTGGAATCCATCAGGCGCGCATCTTCGTTTGGAAACGATGGAATTTCGGTGGCTTGTGAGCCCGCGGCGATTATGCAATGCTCAAACTTGACCTGTGTAGACTCACCATTGTTATCGATCCGCAAATTGTTCTGATCAATAAATTCCGCTACGCCCTGTACAACGGTAACCTTGCGTTGTTTGGCAAGACCTGAAAGACCACCGGTGAGTTTACCGACTACCTTGGTCTTGAAAGCGTTGATGCCTTTGAGATCGATTTTGGGCTTACCAAAATCGACGCCATTGGCCTTCATATGCTCGGCCTCATTGATGATCTGCGCGGTATGCAACAAGGTCTTCGAGGGAATACAGCCGACATTCAGGCATACCCCGCCGAGGGCCGGATAGCGCTCGATCAGCACAACCTTCTTACCCAGGTCGGCAGCGCGGAAAGCGGCGGTGTAACCTCCCGGTCCGGCGCCCAGAACCACAACTTCGGTATTCAGGTCGGCGCTACTCGCAGCTGCCGCAGATTCTTTTTGCTCCGCTTTGGCGGCGGGCGCGGCGCCGGGTTTCACCGCAGCGGTGGCAGATTTAGCGGCCGCGGTTTCCAGGCTACCGAGTTTACTGCCCGCGGAGATTTTATCTCCAACTGCAACGCTCAGTTGCTTTATGGTGCCAGCGAAAGGAGACGGTATATCCATCGTCGCCTTATCCGATTCCAGGGTTAACAACGGGTCCTCGACTTTTATCGAGTCACCCACGGCAACATGAATTTCGATGACTTCGACACTGTCAAAATCGCCTATGTCCGGTAGTAACAGATCTTTTTGGCTCATGATTATAAAAGTACCCTTCTGATATCAGATATTACCTGGCTTAAAAAATTGGTAAAACGTGCGGCCTGGGCACCATCGATTACACGATGATCATACGACAACCCCAGCGGCAGGATAAGCCGTGGCACAAACTCACCATCGATGTAAACGGGCTGCATTTTTGATCGTGAAACACCAAGAATGGCGACCTCGGGAGCATTTACTATCGGCGTAAAATAGGTTCCGCCAATACCGCCAAGACTCGAAATAGTGAAACAGCCGCCCTGCATATCGCCTGGTGACAGTTTACCGTCACGCGCACGAACCGAGAGTTCACCCAGTTCCGCGGCAAGCTCGAAGAGTCCCTTTTGATCGACGTCTCGCACCACCGGAACCACCAGCCCATTAGGCGTATCAACAGCAATACCGATATGAAAATATTTTTTCATGACCAGATTTTCGCCACTCGCATCGAGTGAGGCATTGAAGTTTGGAAACTCGTGCAGGGCACTTACCACCGCTTTCATTAAAAAAATCAGCGGCGTCAATCGCACTCCCTTCTTTTCCGCATCTTTGGCGAGACCCTTGCGGAAGGCTTCGAGCTCGGTGATATCGGCATCGTCGAACTGCGTGACGTGGGGTACCGTGACCCAGCTACGATGCAGGTGTGCTCCAGATATTTTCTGGATGCGACTCAATGCAACCGTCTCAATTGCACCGAACTTCGAATGATCGATCTCCGGCAGGCTGCTGACGCTGGTACCGCTGCCACCGGTACTGGTTCCGCTGGACATCGCCGATTTGACGAAGGCCTTGACGTCCGCCTTGAGCAGTCGACCCTTGGGCCCACTGCCAATAACCTGCTCCAGGTTAACCCCGAGTTCGCGCGCATACCTGCGGATCGAGGGACTGGCATGAATAATTTTACTACTGCTACTCACTGCCATGCCCGCTTCGGCGCCGGGATGCGGTTTCAGCTTCTTCCCGGGCGTGGCGCTGGCTCTATGCTCATCGGCATCAGGCGCAACAGCCGCCGTCACCTCTTCGATTGCAGGTTCTGTTGCCGGTTCGACTTCGATTGTCGCGGTCTCTGCTTCAGACGCCACGGCGGGGCTGCTGTCAGCCGTCGTTTTCGCAGTATCACTGGTACTGAGGGTAGCGATTTGATCACCCTCATTCAATTTATCACCGACCTTGACTGATATCGTTTCAATAGTGCCGGCAAAAGGACTGGGGATTTCCATCGTCGCCTTGTCCGATTCGAGCACGACGATCGATTGCTCGGCCTCGATCACGTCGCCTGCTGCAACGAGGATTTCGATAATCTCTATATCCTGAAAGTCACCTACGTCAGGAAGCGCTATAGTTTTATTTTCTGCCACTTTGATGCTCCTGCTCGCCCGCCTAAACCGTCGTCGGTTCAGGCTTTTCGGGATCGATACCATACTTCTTGATTGCCTGCTGTACCACCTTACTCTCGAGCTCGCCGTCATCACTCAAGGCCTTGAGCGCGGCGACCACGACATAAAAGCGATTAACTTCAAAGAAGGTGCGCAGGTTTTCACGGGTATCACTACGACCGAAACCATCGGTACCCAGACTGACAAAACGTGACCAAACAAATTCACGTATTTGTTCCGCATAGGCGCGAATATAGTCGGTCGAGATAATAACCGGCCCTTTGCGCCCCCGCAGCCGGGTTTCGAGATAACTCTGCCGTGCTTTCTTG
>Ga0265303_10000927_pt1 | contig 17533 bp, 16 predicted proteins | sample Helome_2_FD_192494 | JGI IMG/M metagenome (GOLD analysis project Ga0265303, IMG submission 192494) | Marine sediment microbial communities from subtidal zone of North Sea - Hel_20160317 (Illumina Assembly) | ecosystem: Environmental > Aquatic > Marine > Subtidal zone > Sediment ... | reverse complement strand
GTTTATCGGTTTACCAGAGGTTCGAACTCCCGACGTATCCAATTGGTCGTGTTCGACGAGCTGCGTAGCGGCGAAGAACGCCGGCTTTGCCGGCGGCCCGAAGGGCGAGGGCGCAGCCCGAGTAATCTCTCCGGGCGCGCCATATAAACAGAGAACCCCGCCGTGCGCGGGGTTCTTTGTTTATCGGTTTACCAGAGGTTCGAACTCCCGACGTATCCAATTGGTCGTGTTCGACGAGCTGCGTAGCGGCGAAGAACGCCGGCTTTGCCGGCGGCCCAAAGGGCGAGGGCGCAGCCCGAGTGATCTCTCCGGGCGCGCCATATAACCCAAAGGCTTAGCTTTCATCGGTTAAGCCTTTATTTTTGCGGGGTAGACTTATTAGCAGGCCTTAATCAACGGCCAAGCTTTGCAACAGGGCATGTCAGGATCGTGTTTGGCCTTCCAATGGGATCGATCCCATCCCTGGCGTTGCCCTTGAATATGTGCCCGAATTTGAGGCAAACCTTCTTTCGGTTGGTGCGACCCGGCATTTACAGTTTGTTCGCGAAGTAAGCGACGGACATAAGCGACTCCCCCATCCCCCCAAATATGCAGGCTCATTCACAAACGTCGGACTGCAATGAAATTTTGAGATCGTTTCATGCTGTTTCAGCATTGCATTGGTTCGAAGCACGGGTCTTGTCATTCTTGATGCTAATGACTGAGTTCGACACTGTATACCGGCCACTCGAGATCCCGGCGGATTCAGCGGAATTCAACACAACCGGTCGTTCCCTGACTCGAGCAGATCAAGAATCAACCAATCGGCTATGCGCTGGGGATAGCTGTCCTCCGGTGTATCTACAACTCAGCCAGGGAAATTAACATTAACGCTGAAAGACTAATAAAGCACGTTAGAAACAGAGCATTGGACTCTGTAACTGTTCTGTGAGCATACGAGAAAAATAAGTTTGTTGACGGGCATCAAGCGGGAGCGGATCTGTCAATGATGATTCGCAATTTCTCTTATAAAGTTGATCCGTCGGTTTCGAACGCTGTTTGGTTTATCCAAGTCAGGATGCCACATGGAGATATTTGTTACCCGCAGAAACGATCTCAAGGGAATGGACTCTCCGGCGGCGCCCGCCGCTGTATTGGGTAGCTTGACGGCTTTTCCGAAGGCGGGTTCCGCCCAAGACAGCCAACGTACAGCGGAGGAGCTCGTCAAGTTCTCCTGCATATATCGCTTCAAATTCTGCGGCATCAAGGTGCACGAGGCGGGTACCTTCATCCGTTCCAGCCTCCCCAACTCCAGGCATCTGGGACACTTCAACTGGGGTATCCGCGCCGAAAGGGTGGTCGACTGGTTCGCGGCCTGTAACTACTGTCGGATCAAGCTACCGCTGAAACGCGCCTGTCCGGAAGATGCTTTGAAATGGATCCCGCATGGATGGAAACATTCCGGGAAACGGCCTTTTTTACGAGAAAGAATAATCGGTTGCCTGACATGACCTGGAAACCGAGCCGCTTGGCTTTTTTATTTGCCATAGGTTTGGTTCTTACCCTTTCCCAGGGGGCATCTGCCGAACAGACGGAAGCGGACCCGTCAGCTTCCCTGCAGTCGTCGACCGCCGACCATTCCAGCTTCGAGGTCTTGAAAAAGGACTTTGAGTCGGGCCGGGAACTGACAAAGGCGTGTCTCAGTTGCCATAACCTGGCTGCCAAGCAGGTGCATGCGTCCACCCACTGGAGTTGGGAGTTTTCGAACAGTGAAACGGGCCAGTTGCTCGGCAAAAGAAACATCCTGAACAACACATTGATCGCGATCTCGTCGAACGGGCCCTATTGCGCCCGCTGCCACATCGGCAACGAATGGACAGAAGAAAAGTTCGACTTTACGGCCGAGGAGCAGGTTGATTGCCTCGCGTGCCATGACACCACCGGGACCTATGCGTCCAAAAAAATGCATCAGTTGCGTATCAAATGCTCGGCATGCCATGTGGAATTCGACAAGTCCAAGGCGCGTGAGGTGGTTCGAAAGCCGGTTTTTTCCGAACTGGCAAAGCATGTTGGCAAACCAAGCATACAATCATGTGGTTCATGTCACTTCTATAGTGACGGGGGGGATGGCGTCAAACATGGTGACCTCGATTCGTCTCTGGCAACGGCTACCCGTCAACTCGATGTGCACATGGCGAAAGACGGCTTCGGTTATACCTGCACCACATGCCACAAGACCGAACAACACCAGGTGCGCGGCAACCGCTATGTCCCCGAGAGCAAAGATACACAAGGCATAGACGTTGTTGGAGGCAGCCGCGCCACATGTGAATCCTGCCACGGTTTGGCGCCCCACCCGGAAAGCGCTAACGCCAAGCTGAACGATCACGTTGACCGGATCGCGTGCCAGACATGCCATATCCCCGCTTTGGCGCGTGGCGGCCTGGCAACGAAAACCTATTGGGATTGGTCGACAGCCGGCCGTCTGGACGATGCCGGCAAGGCAATCGTCGAAAAGGATGACAAGGGACGCATCGTTTATTCATCTCAACTGGGAAGCGGTCGGTGGGCCGAGAATCTGGCACCGGATTACGTCTGGTTCAATGGCCGAATCGAATACCTGACGATGGATGACACGGTCGATCCCACCAACATCGTACGTCTCAACATCCTCGCCGGCGCTCCCGATGACCCGGAATCCCGCATATGGCCGGTCAAGTCGTTGCGAGGGAAGCAACCGATCGATGCAAGAAATTCGACGCTTGTGGCGGCGCGTCTGTTCGGAAAAACGGACGATGCCTTCTGGGAAGCCTATGACTGGACGGCATCCATCGGTGCCGGAATGGAGGCGGCCGGCCGGGAGTTCAGCGGCAAGGTGGGATTTGTCGAAACTGAAATGCGCATTCCCGTCAATCACATGGTCGCCCCGGCGAAAGAATCCCTTGCATGCGTGTCCTGCCACAGCAGAGACGGCCGGATGGCAAACGTGCCAGGCATTTTCATGCCGGGACGGGGCGCCAGTTCCGTCGTAGACATGTTTGGCCTTGTCCTGATCGGGGGCTCTCTCCTAGCGGTGTTCGGGCACGGTGCGTTGCGCGCCTTAATGAAACGGCGGCATTCCGGGAAGGAGTTGTCATGACCGACAAGATCTATCTTTACACCCGTTTCGAACGGTTCTGGCATTGGTCACAGGCTGCCCTGATCATCTTCATGGCGCTCACGGGTTTCGAGATCCATGCCTTTTACGAGTTGTTCGGATTCGAACGGGCCGTGCTTCTGCATACCACCGCCGCATGGGTGCTGATCGGTCTTTGGATCTTCACCATTTTCTGGCATGTCACCACCGGTGAGTGGAAACAGTACGTCCCAACCTTTGACCGACTCATCGCGATCATACGCTTCTATTCCGTTGATATTTTCAGCGACGCGCCGCACCCCTATCACAAGACCCGTCTGCACAAGCACAATCCCCTTCAACGCCTCGTCTATCTGGCGTTATGGGTAATGATCAACCCGACGATCTGGATTTCGGGCCTGCTGTACTTCTATTACAACAACTGGCAATCGTCGGTGTTCGCTTCCTACCTCAGTCTAGAGGCCATTGCGGTCATTCACGCGACTGCGGCCTTCATGCTTGTCAGTTTCCTGATCGTTCACGTCTATATGGTGACCCTCGGGGATACACCGTTCACCCATATCAAGGCAATGATCACCGGTTCGGAAGAAATCGCACATGAAAAAGATGGCTGATCACCCCGGCTCGCGCAGAACACAGACGTGGTTCTGCCCTGAACCGGTTGTTTAGGAACACTAATCACTGCTCAGGGTTTTCCTGAGGGGCCCGTTAGGAGGGCGACTATGAAACTGAATCGTAGAGACTTCATCAAGCGTTCGGTCGCGACCGGTGGTGCAGTCGCGACCGCAGCAATGGTGCACGACGTCATGGCCGCGTCCCCGACGGCCGATGGTCCTGCACCGAAACCGGCCTCCCCCGGCAAGGGGAAATGGGTGCCGACCGTCTGCCAGGGCTGCACGTCCTGGTGCGCCGCCGAAGCGTTTGTCCAGGACGGCAGGGTGGTCAATGTCCGCGGCCACCATCTCTCCAAGAGCAGCGGCGGCTACCTCTGCCCACGCGGCCATTTCGGCATCGACCAAATGTACGATCCCGACCGTATCAAGGTACCGATGAAGCGCACCAATCCGAACAAAGGTCGAGGCATCGATCCGAAATTCGTCCCTATTTCCTGGGACGAAGCATTGGACACCATCGCCGACAGGATGATGGAATTGCGCAACAACAATGAGACAGAAAAATTCATGTTGATGCGCGGCCGCTATACTTATTGCCGTGACGTCATCTATGACGCGCTGCCGAAAATCTTCGGGTCGCCCAACAATATTTCCCACAGCGCCATTTGCGCCGAGGCGGAGAAGTTCGGTTCCTACTACACCGAAGGTTATTGGGACTACCGCGATTACGACCTGGAGAACAGCAAATATGTGATCTGCTTCGGCGGCGATCCGATTGCTTCGAACCGCCAGGTTCCCAACGCAATCCGCCAATGGGGCAAAGTGCTTGATCAGGCAACCGTTGTCGCAGTGGACCCGCGCCTTTCGGCAACCGCCTCGAAGGCCCACGAATGGATGCCGGTCAAACCGGGGGAAGACAGCGCGCTTGCCCTCGCTCTGGCACACGTCATCCTGACCGAAGGACTATGGAGCCGGGAGTTCGTCGGCGACTTCAAGGACGGTGTCAACGCGTTCAAAACCGGTGCGACGGTCGACGAGGCAGCGTTCGACGAAAAACTCACACATGGCGTTGTCAAGTGGTGGAACGTTGAACTGAAGGATCGGACTCCCGAATGGGCGGAAAAGGTTTGCCTGGTGCCTGCGGAACAGATCCGGCGCGTGGCGATCGGTTTCGGAAAAGCAGCGCCCAACGTCATGTGCTGGATGGCGCCAGGTGCGGCCATGCAGCCGCGCGGCGCCTACGGTGCCCTTGCGGCTCATGCCCTCAACGGCCTGGTTGGTGGCGCCGATAACAAGGGCGGCACACTGCAAAAGATGAGTGCCAAATACACGCACATCCCGCTCTACAAGGAAAAATTCAAGCCGTACCTGGACGAGATCGCCGAGAAAGGTCTGAAACACAAGAAGATCGACCAACGTGGCACCCTTGAATTCCCGGCCCTCAAGAAGAAGCCGGGCGGCGGCGTGGTCACCAACCGTGCGGCCGATGGGATCCTGGACGAGGACCCCAACGAGATCAAAGTGGCCATCGCTTACTGGAACAACTTTACCTTTTCGGCCACCGGCGCCACCCGTTGGGAAAAAGCGTTGGCGAAAGTTCCATTCTTCGCGCACATCGTGACCAACCCCTCGGAGATGAGCCAGTTTGCCGACATCGTGTTGCCGGCTTCGTTCCACATGTTCGAGCGCTGGGGTCTGGTGCCGAGCAAGTACAACCGTTACAGCTACATTGGCCTGCAACAACCCATAGTCAAGCCTCTGTGGGATACCCGCACCGACGAAACCGAAGTGGTCTGGATGTTGGCCAAGAGGTTGAAGGAAAAAGGCTTCCCGAACCTGTTCGACTACTTTCAAGCCGAATTGAAAGATCCTGAAACCGGCAAGGCCGCCGGAAACGAGGCGGAGTTTGCCGAAATCGTCGTCAAGATCATGACCGAGAAGCAATGGAACCCCGCCAAGTATCACAGTGGCGACAAAATCAATGGGTGGCAGGAATTCGTGAAGCTCGGCCTTTGGCAGTCCGACCAGTATCCCTTCCGGAAAAAGTGGGAGAAAGGCTTCAAGACCGAGACCAAAAAGTTCGAGTTCTACAGCGAGACACTGAAGAAGGTGCTCGGCAAGCACGCCGAAAACCACAAGGTCTCCATCGACAAGGTCATGGAAGTAACCCAGTATGCAGGCCGTGGCGAACAGGTCTTTATGCCGCATTGGGAACCGGCCAAATACAATGGCGACGAAAAGGAATACCCTTACGTCTTCATGGACAGCCGTAGCCGCTTGAGCCGCGAGGGCCGGTCGCAGAACCTGCACGGGTTCTATGAGTTCAAGAAGGTCGATCCGGGTGACATCAGTCATGTGGACGTGCTCAAGATCAATCCCAAGGATGCACAGGCACTGAGTCTGAAAGATGGAGATTGGGTAAAGCTCACGTCTCCTGAAAAGAGCGTGAAAATTCAGATCAAGCGTTGGGAAGGCGTTCGACCGGGCACGGTCAACAAGACCTTCGGCATGGGACACTGGGCGTACGGCCGGGTGGCCAGCGAGGACTACGGTAAGCATGTTCCGCGCGGGTTCAACAACAACGAACTGCTGCCGGCCGATTACGACCGTCTCAGCGGCTCGACGGCCCGTCACGCTGTGTCGCGCGTCAAGATCCAGAAACTCTAATTGTTGACCGAATAACTAAGGAGATCAGACCATGTCAGTGAAATATGGAATGGTAATCGATCTGCATCAATGCGTAGGCTGTGGCAGTTGTGCAGTGGCCTGCAAGGCAGAGAACAACACCCAGGCCCGGGCCCACGGGCAGAGCTTCAACTGGGCCGACTTCACCATGAGGACCGAGGGCGAGTTCCCGAACACAACCTATGTGCAGATGCCGGTGCTGTGCAATCACTGCAGTAAACCTCCCTGTGTCGAAGAATGTCCCGTCGAGCCCAAAGCCATGTTCATCGTCCCCGACGGCACGGTCCTCTTCAACCAGGAACGATGCATCGGCTGTGGGGCATGCCTGGACGCCTGCCCCTACAGTTCTCAGAAGCTGGGCGCATCCAGTCTCGACGGAGGCAGTTACAGCGTCATCAGCTTCAATCCGTTCGAGAAACCAGTCCATCCAGAGTGGCTCGATGAAACCCCGGCCATCGCCGGATGCACGGCGACCGGCGCCGAGGTGGCGAAGGCGGCCGGTTCGACGCCGCCCAGCGAGAACAAGTTCAATTCAGGCGATTACCCGGCGGTCCGTAATATGGGCATCATCGAAAAATGTACGTTTTGTTACCACAGAACCATCGTCGGCGAACTGCCCGCATGCGTTGAGGTGTGCCCATCCGACGCCCGAATCTTCGGTGACCAAAACGACCCCAACAGCACGATCGCCAAGGCTCTCGTGGCCCACAAAGCGACTCGGCTAAAGGAGGAAACGGGAGTCGAGCCCAACGTCTACTACATCCGCAGTTACAACGATCCTACGGTTTGAGGAATGCATGCACTATGACTTGGCGCTGGGGTCAATGACCCCAGCGCCAACCATTACAGGGATTTCCATGGGAGATCTTCGAAACGACATCCAGCGCCGACATCATGCCAAAGCAGACGTCTACCGTCTGCTCAGTGTCTGTTATTACGAGCCGGAGGAAGCTTTTCTGGAAGAGGACGTCTTTGGCCAGTTGGAACAGGCCCTGTCGGTCCTGGACGCTGAACGTGCCGCCGACGCGCGAGCTGCAGGGGCGTGTTTTCGTGAGACCAACCACGAGGATCTGCGTCTCGATTACACCCGTCTGTTCCTCGGTCCCTTCAATATCCGCTCCAAACCCTACGGTTCGGTCTACCTGGACGGCGGGAACACCGTTATGGGCGATTCCACCATGGCGGCGCTGGCCCTTTACCGCGAAGGCGGATTCGTTATCGCCGAGGCATTTGCCGAGATGCCTGACCACGTGGTCGTGGAATTGGAATTCCTCTATCTGCTAAACGCCCGCCTCGGCGACGGCCATGTGGAAACCAGCGAACGGGACCGCCTGGCAGCGTTGGAACGCAGCTTCCTCGACGAACACCTGGGCCGGTGGATAATCCCCTTTACCGAGGCCGTACAAAAGGGTTCCGGCACCGATTTCTACGGGAAGCTCTCCGACCTCACCCGACGTTTCATTCTTGATGCCCTGCGGGAACCGGCCGCAGCCCCACGCTGATGATCGCTCCCCTGGGCGGCTACGCCTTGAAGGCGCTGGCGCGGGAGACGGCAATCACCGTCGACCGATCACGCTGTGTCCGCCACCGCTGCACTGCCAATCCCTGCACCAGGTGCATGGACATTTGCCCAACGGGTAGCGTTTCATGGGGTCAAGGAGGCCTCCACATCGACACCGGCGCCTGCACCCAATGCCTGGCGTGCCTGTCGGTCTGCCCGACCGGGGCGTTGGTTTCCCCGGGTCTGTCCCTGCCGCGGCTCCTGTCTGAACTCGCTGACCATCCGCTACCCGTGCTGGGGTGCAAAGAGCAGCCCGATACCGATGCCCACGCGCGGCTTCCGTGCCTCGGCTACCTGGCCCATCCGGAGGTGATGGTCTTGTGCGCACTGGTGTTCCCCGACGGATTACACGTCAACCTGACAGCTTGTGACGGATGCTCTAACGGTCATATCCTCGACCGAGTTGGCGCCGCCCACGGCCGGCTGAAGGATCTGGTCCCCGGCCATGCCGTCAAATTGATACGGAACAGGGAAAAACTCGAATTCCAGGCACCATCGCTTTCACGCCGCCAGTTTTTCACGTTTTTCCGTGAACGCTCAACCTACGCCGCCGCAGCCATGGTGGGGCACCTGCAGGACGACGCTGAACAGCAGTCCTACGGGAACAAACAGGTTCCGGCGGTAAGGGCTTTGTTGCTCAAGGCCATAGCGGCATCACCGGCGGCAAAGAGCCGGACGATCGGAGACCAACTCTTCGGGAAGATAACCTTCACGTCGGATTGCACCCGCTCGAAACGTTGTGTTGGCGTCTGCCCCACCGGCGCCATCCGATCTGCCGAGGCAGACGGCAACCACCCCGTAGCTGACCCATCCCTATGCGTTTCCTGCAATTCCTGCCAAGCCTTCTGCCGCAATGGAGGTGTCTTGATCTCTGGCAATAACCAGACGGTTTACAGCGAATAGGTGGTGTTTGCCCTGCGATAGGCAGGTGAGAAAGCATCAAGACTGTCGGGCGTCTGACCAAAAGAATTATGCGGCCTCCCGGTGATGGTATTCCAGAAGGCCACCCAAGCGTTCCCGGCAGGCGACTGAGGCGCCGACACGGGCCTCCTGCGCGCGGGCGCAACAGAACAGAAGAACATTGCCGGTGCCCTGGTGGTTCCGCTCGTCATGATAATGGGTGACGCGTTCATGGAGTGCGCGCCTCAACGAAGCCTCGCCTAACAGGCCGTTGAAATTTGCTCGGATTGAGCGGTTATCTAAACGTGTAGTTGAAATCGAAGGGCATTTTCACAAGCCGAGCTGACCTTTTCTACTCGATTCGCTGAAAAATCCAGTTGGCAGACGGACCACTCCCTCGACACCCGGATCATCAACACGGCACGACCCCCAGATTGCGCATCCGGATCAGGTTGTAGGCCGCAAGGGTCAGGACAAACTGAAAGTCCAGCTTTTCGCGGCCAATGAACCGGCTCTTGCGCAGTCCGCCGATGGTCTTGGCCCAGCCGAAGCATTCCTCAATGCGCTTGCGGAATATCTGGCTGGTCGCATAACCGGCGTGGCGGGTGGTGCGTCCATCGATCGCCAATGAACGGTTGCTCGTGTTCTGCGCGACGTGCGGCGTCACATTGGCGCAACGCAAGTCATCAACGCAGTCCCGGGTGTCGTAGTTTTTGTCCGCGGCCTGGGTCACATGGGCATCGACCACCAGGCCGTGGCGGTTCTCCATCAGTAGATGGCCCTGATAACCCAGCTTGGCCGCTGTGCCTTTGCTCTTCTTGAACGGCAGGGCGTCCTTGTCGGTCTTTGATTCATAGGTATCGTGGCTGCGCTTCTCGCTTTAATCATGCGATTTCTGTCCGTTTATTGTCCCCGACAATTTCGGCGTCGATCACCGCGTCGCGTTCGGGATTCAATGTCACCGAACCGCGCGGTGTCCAGTCTCGCGCAGCACCCGACCAGCGACGCGGATTGGCGGCCCGTGCTCGCGTGTAAAGCCTATGGCGGGTGGCCAGTATGTCGCCATCCTTGCCGGCATGACGTTGTGCTGGGGTGACATGGCCGATTCCGTCGACGCTGTTCTTCGGTAGCGGAGTATCCTGTGATGAAATTCAATCTCCCGTAAGTCGAGGTGCCAAAGTGGGAAAAGAAAGTCTTATGCAGCAAATCGATCACCCGGCGGTGAATGCGGCCCTCTTTTTCCCGCGTCCCGCGACCGGGCTTCCGGCTCCACAGGGGAGCGAGGACCTCACGATCTCGGTTGGGAGCGGTGTCACTGTCGCGGCCCGATACCATCCTTCCGATTTGTCGCTACCGAACGTTTTGCACTTTCACGGCAACGGCGAGATCGTGCCGGATTACGATACCATCGCACCGGCGTTCCACTCGGCAGGCGCATCGCTCGTTTCTGCCGACTATCGCGGGTACGGGAGCAGTACCGGTTCTCCTTCGGTCAGCAGTCTTCTCGACGATGCGCCGGTCGTTCTCGATCACGTCATCGCGTTTCTGAAGGAACGCGGACACACGGGACCTCTGGTGGTTATGGGGCGAAGCATGGGTAGTGCGCCCGCCATCGAGCTTGCCTCGACGCGCGGCGGCGACATCGCCGGCCTTATCGTGGAAAGCGGGTTTGCCCAAACCCCGCCGTTACTGTCCCTGTTCGGGATCTCGTTGGAATCACTGGGACTTCGGGATCTGTCGGGAACGGACAACGAAGACAAGATGGCAAACGTGCGAATGCCAGTGCTTGTGCTGCACGCAGAGCGGGATGTCCTCCTTCCGCCCTGGAACGGGGAACGGATTCACGAGCGTGCCGCTTCCGATGAAAAGAGTCTGGTGATGATTCCGAACGCTGACCACAACACGATCATGGCATTCGGCGGATCTCTGTATTGGAGCGCTATTGCTGAGTTTCTGGCGATGCTCGGGAAGTGACGAAGCATGCTGTCTCGTAGTCCGATGGTGCAGGCTGTCCATGCGCCCGGGTCACCGGCGACGCAGTACTACAAGCGGTCTTTCGGTATCGTGGATGGCGAGTCAGATAGTAAGAAGATGGTTCGCCGCCAAGGTCTTCCAGACTACTGCGGTTGGCGTGGATCGTTTCAGGCATGTTGCCGTAACGGTTCAGCATTGTCGCGACCGGCCCACTCAGTACAGTGAGACCAGGCTGCCGTCCGACAGCCTGCCACTGGGCTGGGGCTGGCACCGCTGCCGGCCTAGCAGTGTCATTTGCTCAAAGCGCGGACGCCGAAGCCATGCCCGTGGAGTGCGGCCCGGCTCGCTACCGTTGAGCGAGTCCTGGTCTGCCGTCTGCAATCGCCCGCAGACGCGGCGGTAGTAAGCTTTTCGTTTCCACGGTAACACGTGGATCGCATCAGGCCCGAACCATTCGGAGTCAGACTCGATCAGTATCACGCGCCGGTCGCGGGCGATATCCTCCAGCCCCTGGTGCACAACGTTGGCCCGTTCAACCACATCGCGCAAGCTCAAACGGCAGAATGGAAAAAAGACGCCGCGGACAATCCGGTAGTGCGCCTCCGACAGCGACTCGATCGTGGCGATCTGTAGGTTGGTCATGACGATCTGCGCGGTGTGGTCCTGCATCCGATCGATGCACCAGTTCACCCAGCTCAGAAGCCGCCGCGGATCAATTCCATAAGGAATGTCGTTGCCGATATCAGTCAATAAAGCCCAGGTCGGCAAATGCTCAACAGCGTCGAGCCGTGACCACAAAGCGCAACTGGTGATCCCCGGCAAGCCTCGGATGAGAACTTGACTGGCCGCACCGTAGGATCTGCCGTGACCGGCCGCCACCTGGACATCGCTGGGTCCCCCGCAGCGTTGTTGCGCCAGGTCGATGACGGTTCGCAGCGACAACGTCAGATTGCTCGCTCCCAAAAGCAGAATCCGGTTTACCGGCCGGCCAGGTTGTTTGACCAAGCCTGCCGTCACTTGACTGGCCGCATGTCGGACGCGGCGCCGCTGGCCGCGAATGCAAGTAACCCGGCGAGTACACCGGCCCAGATTCCAGTTGCAACCTGTTGACCGAGTATTGTCAACTTATAAGTCGCTGACCAGGATGATCCGAAGGCGCACGCCAATCCCCTTGTTTCAGGCACACGTCACCTGGCGCCATGTCGTGAAAGCCCTCGCCCGGAACAACCGGTGATTCGCTGCTCTCATCAAATGGCGGCCGTACCGGAACAGGTTGTTCACGCGCGCGTGAAGCGACAAGAAACGTTGCGCTTGATGTCGAGATTTGAATCGCCGCATCTGTCGTTCGCATGGAGCTTAGTACTTCCCAACGATTCAACGCATAGAAAATCAGGGAACCTCTGATCAATTCATGGACTCGGATCTTGCACTTATAATTTCCAGCTTCTGCGTTGCAAATCTTCGCAATAGCCGGCTATTACGTGCAATTTGCGCCTTGAATCTGAAAATTCTCGAACACAATCTGCTTCGCCCAGAATTAATCAGAGGTTCCTAAGCATCTACCCGATTTTGCGCAAATTGCCGCTGTCCCGACTGTAATTCGTATGGAGCAGACACTCGAGCCTTGTATTGCAAGGGACGAATCTGGCCGGTTTGGCCCGTAGCGAGACCGGCTGGCTACTTCCGCTTATGGCTGATTCCAGGCAATAAAAACCCCGGCACCAGGCCTGGGCGTCGTCACTTCGTCGCAGCCCCAAACGAAAGACGCCCCGCATTGCTGCGAGGCGTCGGCGATCACGTGTGCACGCGTAGGCCAGGACTTCCGGTTGTCAGTGCATCCGCGCATCGGCCGTGTCGGTATTGTGCCAGCGGTGCCGGTGCCGGGGTGCGCTGGCAGGCGTAGAACGTTTCCTACGCCGTCACCGACTGGCCAGCAATCTCTCGCGGAGATCCTCGCGGCCTAGTCCGGCGGCAATCTGCTGGAGCAACAAAATCTCCAGGTCGGTATATTGGCTCAGGCGCAGCGGGTCGGCCGCGCCGATCATGTTGTCAATGCACATCTCCAATCCGTCGACGCACTCGCCGTGCGAGCCGTAAATCACGTTACGCAGGGCCTCGGCCAAGTCGCGGCAATCAGGTGCACTAGTAATCATAGCCCCAGCGCCGCCAGCGACTCGATCAGGTCATTGACCACAGCGGCCTTGGCCTTGTGTACGACATCAAAGTGATCGGCGGCGTGAGCGGTCATGACGTGGCCTCCATGTTGACGCGTTCAGCATGAACCGGCTTGGCCTGGGTGGCAACTATCGGCACTAAAGAGACATCCCCCGGAAGGGTCTCCAGGTTGACCCGCATGGAGATCACGGCCAACGGCAGAAGACGACACAGCGCAAAAGCTGTGCAGAAACCCAGCTGAGACCGCCGCAAGCGGTTTATGCAGGAGCTACGTGATGCCACAGGCACGGGTGCCTTTTCGATCACCAATCTGATTCGCCCGGAACTATTAGAGGTCGCCTTCAGTTATTTCTTCAGCGGATGATCATCGGGCAACTGTTTTGAAATCCAGATAGCGAGTTTGTGTCTCATTCCCGGATCGCCCATCTGCTCTTTAGCCAATGGTTGAATCTGTTTGTCGTGGACCAATAGCTTGTAAACATATTCGACCTTTAGCTGCTGTGAGTCGGTTTTATCGAACTTTGCTACACCTCGCTTCTCTGCATAGATCATACCGACACGAATAGCTTCTTTGAGCAGTTCCTTTTCGTTTTTCAGTTTCTTCATCTCATCTGTCCTGTTTCCTAATTGGCTTGATCAGTTTCTTCTGCATAGCAAGGAAATAACTTCAGGGCATCTCGAAAAATACCCCATTTTCGGCACAATAGCAGCGAGTGAGCAGACACAGGGCATAACAGATGCAACCAAGCTTTTTCGACCAGGAAGATCAGCTGGTGAAGTTGGAGAAATTGGGCGACTCACTGCCCATACCGCCCTGGGATCGGCGGAAGCGATAGCTCCACCACCTTAGGCCGCTATCGACACATTGCGGTCATACCCCCGGCAGGGTCCGGGGAGTCAGAATGCTTTATACCAAGATTGTGGCCAGCGACAGATGTCGGCACTTTGCCGTCATAAACTGATCATGACTGATGGGCGGTTTCGACACAATTCAGGCAAACTTGTAGTTATGAAACCCAAATACCCATTGATGCAGGCTTTTTATGAGTTGCCAGAGCGACTCCCCATCCATCCTCTGGAAAATGCGCTGCTCCCTGGCGGCGAACTCCCCCTGGAACTTTCTCAGCCTGACGATCTGGCATTATTCCTAAGCGCGCTCAGAACCGATCAACTGATCGGCATGGTGCAACCCCAGCGAAGCAGTCCAGAACGGAAGGTCTATCAGATAGGCTGTGCCGGCAGGATTAGGCAATATCGGGAGAGAAAAGACGGTCGATTGAACATCATGCTAACGGGGGTGTGCCGTTACAGGATAGTCGAGGAGGTGTGCCACAAAGACGGTTACACCATAGCCACGGTCGACTGGCGTGATTTTGAAAAAGATTACGAGACAGAAGACGTCGAATCAGGGATCATCGAAGGCTTCAAAGAAACTCTCCGAAACTACTTCGATCGGCACAATATGCAGGTGGACTGGAAAGTCCTGGACAAGCTACCAATAGAACAGGTCGTCAATAACCTTGTTTTGGTCGTGAATCTTGATATCGCTAGCAAGCAGCGACTACTTGAGTCGCCCACCGTCTCGCAACGTCTGGGGTTGTTTTCAGAATTGCTAAAGAAAAAAGCGGACCCGATACTGGCCTCGTCACCCAGAAGCGAATCCGTAAATTAGTCGGCTTTTGGCTGACTGCCGTCCTACCTGTAATGGCTGAGCAATACAGTCAGGCATGCGGCAGCAAACTGACACTGAACGGACTTTTCCGGTGATTACCTGCTCGGCGGTAACCTCGCATTTCTACGCTTTTCGGCAGTCCAAAGAACGTCCGCTCTTCCTTGGCCCAGCGTGCGTCAATTGGTCCCATCCGAGCAGTCGAACTGGTTAAACTCGCCGCATGGCGCAAAATTTGCGCCAGCCGGAGAATCAACGGTGCGGTGGAGGTAGACGATGAAGACTCAAGTAACATTTCGATCAATGAACTTCCCTCCATACGATGGCGAAGAAGATCAGATCAACCCAGGACTATGGGGTAAGAGATTGGCTGAGTATCTTGTCGATAAACTGAAGCCACATGGCATCGAGACGGAAGAGATCATTGCGGAAGATTGGGGATGGTACGTGCCGATCAAGAACGAAGGGTTCCGACTCGCTATTTGTTGCGGGCACCAAAATGGAGATGACGAAGAGTTCCTATGCTTCACTGATCCTGCAACGCCAATCATCAGAAAACTCTTCAAGAAAATCGACGCAACAAATGAACTCAAGCGCATCTTGGACGCCATGGAAAAAGTACTTTCATCGGATCCAGAGATAACCGATATCGTGTGGACAGAAGTTGAGAAATGACGCTGAACAAGGCTTTTGCAGCCGACCAGAAGCCGGGCTCCTGATTAGCAAATTTAACCTGTTGCGTACGACCGGATCTGGCTGATTTGAGACGAAGCTAGCCGCGGCAACAGTGTAGAAACATTTCGCAAAGCTGCACTTTGCTAGGCCAACATCAATCCACCCGCGCTAACGTCCCTGCAGATGGGCGTAAGGTGGTTGAGTCTGCAGCCGCTCGTCAGTCAGGGGCCCGCCGACGGTGAAGTGATACAGACTCTGTAGGCCGTGGTTCTGCATGGCCAGCATGTCGTGTACCCCGTCATCGAAAAAGCAGCCGATACCGGTGCCGCGCAGTTCCGCTGCCTCGGCCTCCAGATACAGCACTTGGCCAATCATGCCGGTCTCCCAGAATAAGCGCCGATAACGCCAGGGCGCTTGGCTGAGTGTGTCGGTGTATTCAGCTAGCATGCCCAGGCTGAAGGCACCATCGGCGACGATGTCCTGATGGCAGGATATAATCTTCGCGGTTTCACGCGCATCGACGGCCAGCAACTGAAATAGTGGCAGATGCGCTGGGGCATTAGGCACACTCTGCCAGCTGAAGTCTCGGCCAAAGCTGGCCTTCAGCTTGCCCTCAGATGCGGGATTACGCAGCAGCAGATACAAGCCTGGTGCCAATCCATCTACCCGGTGCACAAATAGCAGCAGATGCACGCACGGCAACCAACCGGTGACATCCCAGGGCGCCATATTTGTGCGAGGCAGAGTCATATCCAGTATGCGAAAGAAACTGTCGCAGCTGATGCTAGTCTTGCCATCAAAGGCCTGCGCGCTGCGGCGTTGGCGAATCAGCGTGTCGGCCGTCAGGGCGCAGGCGCTCGCCAGGGATGTAGGAAGTTCGGGTGACAACCATGGCGTTTCAGCTGCCGTTGGACGCTTGTGGCAGGCATCAGCCACTGTGTCGATGATCGGCCACTGATGGCTATGACGCTCGGACAGCACATTCGCCATGCCCTGCCAGTGCCCGTTGCTCGCGACCATTAGCAAGCTGTCGGGTGACACAAGGTCGGTGGCGACTGGGCCGGCGGTTATCTGCAGCATCAGGTCGGCATGTTCCGCCTCGGCACGCCCAAAGTCCTGATTGCGGTCCAGTCCCAGTATGGCCGCCGTCTGATCATCACCCCAGTGGTTGAGTAGTTTAACCTGCCATCCGAGCACGGCCGCTGCATACCTCACTGCCGCAATGGCATGACCAATATCATGCTGACAGTAGCGAAATGCGCGCTCCCCATACTTCCAGGCCTCGCGCCAATGGATGGAGCTCAATCCCAATAGGAAGGTGTCGACGGGTAACACCGTGTCCATGCTGTCTGACGCAAAGGTGCAACGCTGTTCCAGCAGATGATCGCGGCTCAGGTAGTGATATACCCCATTCGCAGTGTCACCCTCTCCTGTGAGCACAACATATGCCTCGGTGGGATGCAGGTTGCCACTGGACGGATTGCAGCGCAGCGCCCAGCGGGATTCGCCGAGTTGCTTCCATGCGGATATGCCCAAAGACAGCTCCAGCAGCGCGGCGATGGTTGCGATCGTCAGCGGCTGCGCAAAGACTTTCCCCGGCGCGTAGAGATCGACATAGCGAGGTGGTTTGGCGTCAGTCAGCAGTGGCAACGGCACCTGCGGGCTACCAGAGAAGTAGCGAAAGGCCGCAGGCTGGTTCGCCCAGTCCAATCCGCCCGGGCCAGCCGCATAACCTTGGAATTGGTGCTTGGTACGCTGGTGGTAGGCCAGCACCGTATCGAGTGTTTGGGTCACGAATCGGACTGCATCTGGAATATGGATGTACTTGTTAACAGAACAAAGGACTTGGAAATACCAGGCGACAATGGGGAAATGGCTATCGTGTGAGTACACAAACGCCAAAAGCCTGCTCAGTTCGCTTCCGACAGTTGGAGCGGTATGGCTGCTATCGGATTACCCTGCTTTCATCAGGCGACAAACGAACGGCTGATTCTATCCGCGCAGGAGACAGTGCTGGTCGTGGTGACCGGGCAGGCAAATCAGGTCACGCCCAGATCGAGGAGAATGGCAGCAGTTGTTAAGGGTTCATCGGATGCCTGCCCTCAGCTGGAGGTCTACAGGTACTCGCCGAGGTTCAGTGGGCAGGCGTCGGATAAGCCCCGAGG
>Ga0265303_10000925_pt1 | contig 17547 bp, 18 predicted proteins | sample Helome_2_FD_192494 | JGI IMG/M metagenome (GOLD analysis project Ga0265303, IMG submission 192494) | Marine sediment microbial communities from subtidal zone of North Sea - Hel_20160317 (Illumina Assembly) | ecosystem: Environmental > Aquatic > Marine > Subtidal zone > Sediment ... | reverse complement strand
GACACTATTGCTTAACGCAGCTGGCTGTCCTTGCTGCCGCTGCGATTGTAGAGGCTGAATTTCTCGGCTTCTTCGTCATGCTGCTGTTGGCAGCCGATGCAAAGGCGCACGCCAGGAACTGCAGCGCGCCGGGCCTCGGGTATGACGGCGTCACACTCCTCGCAGCGTTCCAGGCTTTCGCCTTGGGGCAGCTGGCCGCGCGCCCGCTCAACCGCGTCTTCGACGGTAGCGTCGATCTGGTCCTGCACAGCTCCGTCCTTGGCAAATCCACCGGCCATAGATAACCTCCTTTTGGGAAGACCTGCAGTTCGCGGTTGCGCCAGTCTAGGGTTTGCGAAACAGCAACGTGAAACGATCGGTGTTGCCACTGACCGAGCGGCGCCCGACTTCGTATTCGAGTTCATCGTCGGCGCGATAGTGCAGGTCGGAGTAGTCGACGAACTCGAAGCCCATTTCGAGCAGTTCCTTGATGACAAGGACCGGATCGATGCGACGACGATTCTCGTGGTTTGCCGGCTCCATGTGGCGTTGCGTGTGGTCGATGACGCCGTAGAGCCCGCCTGATTTCAATGCAATGAACACCTGCTTGTTGATGCGTGCCCTCGAGGCGGCATCGAAGTTGTGGAGATTGCGGAATGTGACGACCATATCGATTCCGGTGACACCGAACTCGAAGTCGTCGACCTCGTAAATCCGCTTTTCATCATTCCTGCGCAGGTTCTCCGCCGTATCGAGAACTTCGACTTTGTCGAAGCCCGGCTGCGTAAGCACACGCTCTGCAGTACGGCCGGTACCGAGGGCGACATACAGCTTGCCATTTTCGGCGAGCACCGGCGCCAGGACGCGCGTGTACCAGCCGCCCCCAGGCAGCAATTCGAGCACGCGCATGTCATCTTCGAGACCGAAGAAATTGAGCGTCTGCAGTGGTCGTCGATTGCGATCACGGTCTCGATCCGCCTGGGGCCGGCTCTCGGCTGCCAGCGCGCCGTCTACCTTGGCATCGATTTCGCCATTTGCATGGGCACCTAAGGCGATACTAAACAACAACAGGGCAATCACTGGTCTCACGACGGGTCTCCTTCGGAGGATGCAAAGCGCGTAAGCCTAGCAGGTTCTTCAAGGTCCTTGTATACGAGTCCCTTCCCGCAGCAAGAAGGTGTAAGCTGAGGGCGTCATCAGGAGGATCGATGAGTAAAACTGCGCTGATCGTCGACGATTCCCGGACTGCGCGAGTCGTGTTGCAAAAGAAGCTCGAGGCGCACGACCTCAGGGTCGACAATGCCGAGTCGGCCGAAGCGGCGCTGACCTATCTCGGCGTCAACCGGCCCGACATTATCTTTATGGATCATGAAATGCCGGGAATGGACGGCTTCGAGGCCGTTTCCGCGATCAAGAAGAACCCGGCAACGGCAACGATTCCAATCATGATGTACACGGCCCAGGAAGGTGAGCTGTACGTCGGGCAGGCGAGGGCGCTGGGTGCAGTTGGCGTGTTGCCAAAAGAAGTTGAGCCCGTCCAACTCTCGAAGGTTCTCGAGTCACTGCGCGTTATCGGCGAGCATACCGAGCGGCAGGAACGTGTCGAGGATGCCACTGCCACGAGCGGCGACTATCCCGCGCTCGGAAATTTCGACAGGGACCTCGGTATCCTGATCCAGGAGCTTTTCGACCAGCAACGCGCAATTCTGCGTCGCGACCTGCTCGACAGCCACGAGACGATTGCGGCCCGCGTCATCGACGAGATGAAGTCGCCGCCCCAGGAGGCACCGGGCCGGACCTGGCCCGGCGCGCTGTTGCCCGGGCGTTGGCAGGCCGCGTCAGCAGTACTTGCGCTAATCGTGGTCATATTCGCGACCTTGTTCTGGATTGAAACACGCAGTCTCGAGGATATGCAGAGCGAAAACCTGGCTCTGCAGTCGATGCTCGATCAACAGCAGGTGCTTGGGACACAGGATGTACTCGAGGCACAGCGGCAAGTCGATACCTACCGGCAGGCGCTGGATTCCGCATACGTGTCTGCGATCGATGCCATTGAATGGGCGGCAAACCAGCCGTCGATTTATGGATTCGACGACACGCCGCTCGGCGACTCTCGATTGTCGATCATGTCCGAGCTCTTCGATCGTCTCGCGCGGCTCGATTTCCAGGGACTGGTGAGAATCGAAACGCATGTAGGGAGCTTTTGCATGTCGGTTTCAGCGCCGGGCGAATATGTACTTGCGGCTGGAGACCTGCCCGCGATCCAGTGCGAGCAGATCGGTTTTGATGCGAACGAGGCCTATGAGCGCGGGCTTCGGCAGTCCGTCGCGTTCGCGAATTTCCTCAATCTCGCGGGCGAGCGAACCGCCGGGCGAATTCGCTTCGAGATAATCTCGCTCGGTCACAGCAGTCCGTCGAGCAGCTACCCGGTCGGCGCCGATGCCGTTACGGCATCGGAATGGAATGAAATCGCGGCCAGTAACAATCGAGTTGACGTGTCACTTTACCCCGACGGGCCAGGACCAATCATTGATTAAACTCGTTTGTGGCGCTGTTCTTGTTCTGTTAGTTGCACACGCGACGAGCTGGGCGGAGCTCGAACGCGTGACCGGGACCTTGATAGTGAACGTGTCGAATCTGCAGTCCGACGAGGGCGATTTGCGATTCGTCATGTTCGATTCGAAGAAGCATTTCCTGAAGAATCCCGTTCGCGCCGAGATTGTTCAAATATCCGGCGACCAGGCTTCATGGGTCGTCGCCGACCTGCCGTATGGCACGTACGCGGTGCTCGTACATCATGACGTTAATGGCAGCGGAAAAATGGAGCGGAACTGGTACGGCAAGCCAAAGGAGCCCACAGGAGTATCCAACGATGCGCCTTCGAAATTCGGCCCTCCGAAGTTCAAACATGCGAAGTTCGAGTTTGAGGAGCCCTCGTTGACGATGGAAATCGTAGTCCGGTAAGCGAAGCCAGCTAGCGCAACCACTCGATAACGCTGACTCCTATGAAGCTGCCAATCGCGTAGCCCAGCGAGCCGGCCAGCACGCCCGGTATCAATAACTCCCGCCATCCTTTCGCAGATGCAATCGCCGCGGCCGTGGATGGGCCGCCAATACAAACGGCAGAAGCCATGGCGAGTTCGGCCAGGTCGAGTCGCATCAGTTTTCCGATTCCGAACAGCACAACCAGATGTACGACAATAATGATCACTGCGAATACGAACAGCACAGGCGCGAGTTCAATCAACTGCCAGACGTCTGCCGTGGCCCCGATACTCGCGAGGAAGATGTACATCAGGGCATTGCCGCTTTCCGTGTACCCGGAAAGCCCGGCGACGACGCCCGGCAGGAAAGTGGCGAGCACGAGCGTCAGGGCGGTCGTTACGAGGATAGCGAACTGCGGCATTGCAGCGAGTCCTGCCAGGGTCTTGCCGAGAGCCGCGAGGATGAATGCCAGCGCCAGTGCGGCCAGCATGCCGGCGATGTCGAGATTTTCAATTCGATGCACTCTTGCCGCCTGCTCACTCGATACCTGCAACGCGTTGTCCATGTGATGGGTCGGGTATCGATTGGCCACCCAGGCGATTCCAGGCAGGAGAACGATCAACAGAAAATGGAGATTCGTCACCACGTTGTCGGCAGCAACGGCCGCCGCGAGTATGCTGCCGTCCTTCATGCCGCTGGCCTCGGATACGGCGGCAAAATTGAGGCTTCCGCCAATATAGGTGCCCGTGAATATGCCACCCAGCTCGGCTTCCCGTGCACCGAGATCCAGGAGTGCCACACCGATCAGGACGCCCGCGACGACTCCGGCACTGCCGATGACGAACGCGATCAGCGTCGGCCCGGATTCCCTGATGATGCGTTTAAGATCCGCTTGAAAAAGGAGTAGCGGTATAGCAATGGGTACCAGGTAGTCCCAAACGACGCCGTAAACTGGCGCAGCCGTAGGTATGACCCGCAAGTTGGCGAGGACGATGGCGGCCGCGATAAGTAGCATGACGCCGGAATATTTGCGGCCCCACGTGAATCGTTCGCACCAGAATCCGAAAGCGGCCAGTCCGATCAGGACAGCCCAGAGTGCGAAGTCCTGCTCGGGACCGATCAGTGGTAAAGACATGCCTGGTCTCCGGGATTTTCGGCATCATAACGCAATCCGATGCCGGCCTTACTCCGGAGTGGGCTCAGCTGGCCTCGCCGTACTTCTTGAAGTGCAGGTCCTTTGCCTGACCGATCCAGTCGTCCTGCTCCATACGGCCTTTGAAATCCTTGAGTTCCGAATTGACCCGGGCGATATCGGCCATTCCGAATGAGGCTATTTGCCGAAAACTGAACACGCCGAGATCATTCAGTGTGCGTTCGAAGACCTTGCCAATGCCGATAATCTCCTTGAGGTCATCGACTTCCTTCGGTGGCCTTTCGTGGCCGTTTATCTGTTTTGAGGCGGCCTCTTTGCGCGCACTCTTTATGGCCTTGCGCTGCTCATTCTCAATATCCGCGAAGTTCTTTTCCAGGTCCTCTAGTTTGACCCGAAGCGTTTCGGAGTGCTGTTCGGCCGCGCCGGCATTTTGACGGTAGCGATTCGCGTCTTCTTCGTACTGCTTGCGGCTGTGCTCCATCGACTTGAGGCAATGCGACAGTTCCTTGTTTTGCAGCTTCAGTTCTTCCAGTTCTGCGACGTCGCGCTGCAGCGCATCGGATTCCTGCCTCATGCGCGTCGCATCGTGCTTGAGCTGTGCATTTTCGGCCTCGAGTTCGATGACGGTCTGCTCGAGAGACTCGAGGTTTTCGAGCCGGGCCTGGGCTGATGACAGGATCTTGTTGACGGATTCCTGCTCCGAGCGCGAAGCCGTCAGGAGGTTCTGGAACGAGTCCTGCTCGGCCCTGGTCTGGTCCAGCTTGACCTCGACGAGCTTGCGTTTCTCGAAGGACTTCTTGAGTTCGTTCTTGTAGAACTCCCCGGACTTCACGAATTCCTGTTGCAACTCGATAGTCTGGTGCTTCACAGAGGCCAGGTGGTTCTGCAGCATGTCGAGTTGCGCCTTGGTGTTCTCGCGCTCGGCGCGCAATGTATGCACGTCCTTGGCCAGGGCGTTGCCTCTTTCCTGCGCTGACTCAAGATCCGTGCGTGCTTTGGCAGCCGCAACTTCATGTCGGTGCATGGCACCCTGCTGCGATTCGATCGTTTCCCTGTGCTTGCCGTTTTCGACGTGCAGGCGATCCCGCTGACGAGTCAGGTCATCCAGCTTCACTTGCAGCTTGTCGTCGAGCGCCGTCAGTCGCCTTTTGGCCACCCGGCCCTGGACTAACCAGCAAGCAAGGGCACCAACCACGCCCGCAGCCAGCAAATACAAAAGAAATTGTGGGGTTACAGCCGCCATCGGCGCAGTATGGCCGAGAAGGGAATTATGGAATATGACCCGGCGCACAAAATGGAATTTGCTTAATTACTGTTTATGTATACAGTATTTTGGGGTTCTGCGACGACGCGAGATGTTACGCACGGCTTTCCCTGAGCTTTGTGGCCCGTGGTGATACGATACGCGTAGACAAAACCAACAATAACAACGCAAGAGCCTCCCCATGATTTACGCCGCCGTCGTATTGACCTACGTGCTGATCCTGCTTGGCATCAGCGTCTACAAAAGCCGTACCGTCAAGTCAGCCGAGGACTTCATGGTTGCGGGTCGCAGCGTCCCGGTCTACATGCTGGTCGCTACGCTTGTCTGCACCTGGATCGGTTCCGGCAGTCTATTCGGCACGGCCGGCCTGACGTTTCGCACGGGCGTTTCAGAACTCTGGTTTTCGTCGGGGGCGTGGGTAGGCATCCTCGTCGTTTACCTGATCGCTGCAAGAGTGCGACGCATTGCCCAGTACACGCTGACGGACCTCCTCGAGAAGCGTTACAGCCAGGTCGCCAAGATTCTCGGCACGATTACGATCATCATCGCGTACATGGTTATCGCCGGCTACCAGTTCAAGGGAGGAGGGCGCTTCATCGCCATCCTCTCGGAAGGATCGATTACGCCCGAGACGGGCATGCTGATCGCAGCCTTCCTGATTGTCGGGTTCACAGTATTGGCCGGAATGGTCTCAATTGTCTCCATCGACATATTTAATGGCAGCATCATGTTGCTGGCGATGATCGTGACGTTGCCGTTCGCGATCGCCGCGCACGGCGGATTCGATGCAGTGGTTACGACAATTCAGCAGTCGCAGCCCACACACCTTTCAGTGATGGGCGGCCACGATTTTTTCTGGGTCGTCGGGATTGCGCTGCCGACCTTCCTGTTGCTCATGAGCGAAAGCAGCATGTACCAGAAATTCTCGTCGGCGGACAACGAACGAAATGCACGGCGAGCTGTACTGGGCATGTTCGTCGGCGTCGTAATCGTGGAATTACTCATGATGTTGATCGCGCTCGTCGGATTCGCAATTTATGCAGATGATCCGCGTTTCTTCCTCGCAGATGGTTCTGTGAATCGCGCCATGGCGGAGGAAATCATCCTGCGTATCGGCTTCGAGCAGCTGCCCGTCATTATCGGCGCGTTGCTGCTGTCCGCAGGCGCTGCCATCATCATTTCGACGGGTAACACGTTCCTGATGGTGACGTCCACGAATGTGACGCGGGATATCCTGCAGGCGTTCTTCATCAAGAATGCAAACGCCGGGCAAATCGTCTGGATGCAGCGTGCTTGCATCATCGTTATCGGCGTACTCGCTTACCTGATGATGAGCCAGTTCCAGACGATTCTGGAGATGGCGTTGATCTCCTACACGATGATTGGGGCCTCGCTGGCGCCGGCATTGCTCGCGGCATTCTTCTGGAAACGGGTTACGCGCATCGCGGGTGTCGCGTCAATTGCATCGGGCATGGTCACGGTCATTACGATCGCTTCGCTCAATGCGATATTCAAGGGTGCGGCCGAGCCTGCGCAGATACTGGGAATTTCATTTCCAATGGACACCGATTACATCGCAATTCCGGCGGTCATCGTGTCCGTGTCGACGCTCGTGATCGTCAGCCTGGCAACGCCTCGCCCCGACAAGTCGGACTGGCAGGAGTTTATCGACGAGCCAGGCTAGGTGTAATCCCGAATTGCGTTCTCCGCGACCGGCGCGCATAAGCTCCCGGGGAGAGCGCGATGTTCCGGCTGAACCTGACTTACGATGGCGACCAACACACCACGGCGCTGAATGAGCCGAACCACAATATTGTCTCCATTGATTGCCCGTACACGGGCAAGGGCGAAGAGTTCTCCCCCGTGAGCCTGCTTAGCATCAGCCTCGCCAGCTGCATGTTGTTGTCAATGGGTGCACTTGCGAAACGCGATGGCCTGGATTTGAAAGGTACGGTCGTCGACATTACGTTTACGGGCATGGAAAAGCGCTCCCCTCATGTCGATTCGATATCGCTGGTGTTCAAAATTCCCGACGAGTTCGCGGAGCCCGAGCGCATGAAGCTCGAGAGGGCGGCAGGACTGTGCCCGATCATGGAGAGCATTGACTCGGGCACAAAAGTGACAACCGAATTCCGCTACGGCGTCGTCAAGGCGGCCTGAGGACGCTCTTGAGCTATAATCCGGCGCGTTATGCCTTATTCTCGCGCCTACATCTACGTCGCCGGGTTGCTGCTGCTGACCTTTCCGGCATTCTGGCTAAACTATTACTCGCAGCTCTCCGAGGTAGCCTGGCAATTTCACCTGCACGGTGTTTCGGCCACGCTCTGGATGCTGTTGCTGATCTGGCAGAGCTGGACGATTCACCACCGAAAACGCGAGCTGCATCGTAGAGTCGGTCTCGCAACCTTCGTTCTGACACCCGTGTTTCTGGCCGGCAGCCTGCTCGTAATCGGGTCGATGGCGGCAGGGGGGGGGCCGTTCCGCGCCATGTTCGGAACGAGGCTCGGTCTTGCGGACGTGATTTCGTTTTTCACCTTCGCCGCGCTGATCTACGGCGCATTCCGGCATCGTCGCGACGTCGCGTTGCATTCGAGTTACATGCTCGCAACGCCATTCCTGTTGGCGAGTCCGGTTCTCGCGCGGCTGTTCCCGGGCTTCGTGCCGGGCCTGACGATTCGCTCGGTCGAGGAAATTCCGCGTTTTGCAGGGTCTTTTCACTTGAGCCAGGCTCTCGCCATAGCGCTCGCCCTGGGGCTGTATCTCAGGAACCGCAAATGCACGCCATTCCTGTTCATTGCGATCGTCGTTGCCTTGCAAAGCCTGGTCTTCGAGACGGCGGGTCGTAGCGTAATCTGGTCCGACATCAATGGGTGGCTCGGCTCAATACCACAACCAGCACTCGCCTGTTTCGCGGTTTTGCTCGGTATCGCAGTGACCTGGTTCGGCTGGATCAAAGGGCGCGCTGACCGTTGATTAGTGCTCGGCACTGAAATCGACAGCCGTCCCCGATTCCAACAGCGTTTTCAGTCCGCAAATGACGAGTGGCCAACCGGGTTCTACCAGTGCGTACATCTTCGAATTCGCGGGGAACTGGTCGTGGAGGACGGTCAGTTTCGTACCTGCCGCAATAGGCTCGAGTCGAAACGTAACGCGCGAGTGTGGCTCTTTCGCGGTTTCGGGGTTTCTCGGAAACTGCCAGGTAAACGAAAGTTCGGCAGGATAGTCGGCGCTCAGAATTTCACCCTCGCAACCGACATGGCCTTCTTCGGTCATGAACTCGATTGAAGAACCAACCGTAAAGTCGCTCCTGACCTCGGTCTTGTGCCAGTACTGCTTCGTGAATTCAGGTGTCGTGAGGCCTTTCCACACTTCCTCAGGCGGCTTGGCGATAACAACAACGTAGATGTACTCCGGCTTTGTCATTTTTCCTGATCCTCCAGTGCTGATTTCAGGGCCAGCAAAATAAGGGCCTTGTCTTGTGAGAACCTGTCGAGCCAGCGCTCCGAAATCTCGACGACAGGGACGGGATTGAGGTAGTGCAGTTTTTCGCGTCCACTCCAGTGGGTCACGACGAGTCCGGCCGTTTCCAACACCGACACATGCCTGGACGCCGATTGCCTGGTCATGTCGATGTCGTCAATCAGTTCAGACAACGTAAGACCCGGTTCTTCACGGAGCCTGTCGAGCATCTTGCGCCGGTTTCTGTCGGCCAGGGCCTTGAATACTTCGTCCATTTCAATATGCAGTAATTGTACTGCGTATTATTATGCAGTAATTATGCTGCATGTCAAGCTCACGTCGTTGGTGGAGGCCTCCGCTATAATCTCTATATCTGAGAGATTGCGCGTTGGGGAATAGAGATGAACTACAAACGCTACCAGCCCGTCGACCCTCGCGACGCGTTCACGGTCAGGCCGCGACGCCAGGCGAAAAGAGCCCTGGCCGCCGCCGAAGACGTCGAGTCCGTCGCGGCATCACAGGCCGCATTCCTTCTAGCGGTGCGCGCCGGGGTCCTGGGGCACACACCGACAACGGAAAAGCACAAGGAATTCCCGCTGCCCGATGTCGCGAAACTGCGCCGCTCGCGCCACCTGAAAGTTGACGAGGCCTGCAAATACCTTGGGGTGACACAACGGGAATTGCAGCAGGAGGTCGAACCGGATCTTGGCAAGGAAATGACCCGGGCAGCCCGAGACGTCTATGAAAAACCGTCACTGGAGGCCGCGGCTGCTCTGTTCGAGGCAGCGATGAGAAGTCCGCACCCGCTTGTCGCCGTTGCGGGCGCGGCTGGCGCCCGGGAAACAACGCGACTGCGTACACAGATTCGGCAAACGCTCGAGAGAGTGTACAAGGGCGACGATGCGCTGGCGTCAAGGCTGGCGCTGGCTGCAATGGGACAGATTGCGCCGATGGGCGACATTCCGAAGAAACACGTTGTCAAGCAACCCAAGTCCAGGAAACGCCGGCGTAAATCGAATACGGCCGTCATTACCCATGGCACCTGGGCCGCGAACAACGACTGGTACCGCCCGCCCAACGGCAACTTTTACAAGGCGCTGAAAACGAATCGCCCGGACCTGGACGTGCATGACCAGAGCTTCAAGTGGAGTGGCGCCTACTCGCACGCAGCCTGGGAAGACGGTGCGAAACTCCTCAAACAGTGGATTCCGGACCAGGGACTTAGCACGCCCGATTTCTTCGCGCACAGTCACGGCGGCACGGTCGCACATATGGCGACCAGGGGCGCCGATCCCGTTGAGTACGACAGGCTCGTGCTCATGGCGTGGCCAGTGCGCAAGAAGATCTTTCCCGACTTCACGCGCGTCAAGCGCATCATTGATGTGCGCGTGCGCATGGACCTCGTTATTCTCATGGACGGCGGCGGGCAGCGTTTCAAGACCAGTAGCTTCCCGGTTGAGAGACACCGCAATGGCTGGTTCGACCACAGTTCGACCCACGAATCCGCCTATTGGGACGATCATGGGCTCTGGGCTGTCCTCTAGTTTCAGGGTGCTTGCGGCAGGCGCATCCTGGCGGCTGTTTGGCTCGGCACGGGCCGGCGCAACGCTGCTTGATGCGGTGGCCGGGGATGACGAGCAAAATCGCATGCTGGCGGGTATCGCGCTCGTCAAGGCCGGTCAGCGCTCTTTCGACCTGATCGAAGAAAAAATCGCCGCGGGTGAGGCGACCGCGCCGCTCATCCGGCTGTTGCCGGACATCGGTGGAGAGCAGGCGAGGGGGCTGCTCGAACAAGTCGCTGCCGGCGAGGCGCGCGGCGAGGCAGACGCCGCGACCGACTGCATCGAATTGCTCGACAGGATCAAAAGCCGGTAAGGTCAGCTTCAGTCAATACAGCAGGAACCGTCAATGACGCGAATCGCACTCCTGGTTGCACTGCTCGGTGCAAGCGCCTCGATACAGGCGCAGCCAGCCGACAACCACGACTATTTCTCCGCCAATCGCCTCTCGATTCGCAATGGGCTGCAGGCCGTACTGATGTGCAACGGCCTATTTACGTCGCATCGCACACTGGAGCTGGTGTTTGAACAGGAACTGGCCTACATCAGGGAACCCGTCGGTACCCCTGCAGGCGGAGAATACGAAGTCAATCGAGAACGTCGCTATGTCGAAGTGGGTGGGCCGGCGACCGGGCCGTTGTTGCGCGCTGTTTTCCGCGAAGGTATCGGCTGCGTCGTGATGGCGCCGGAGCAGAGTGCCGATGATATCGACGCACTGCCCGAACTGAAACTGCCGTATTCTCCGGGTGACCCGGCGAATATGCCTTGGCCCATGGGTGATGTGCTCGAGGAAAAGCCGTTGCCCGACGAAATTGACGCACTTCGTCTGCAGGCGGCATCCGACTGGGCCTTCGACCGGGAGACGCCGGAGCAGGACACGCTGAGCCTGATCGTCTTGTACAAGGGCGAGATCGTTCACGAGCGCTACGCTGATGGCATCACTAAGAAGACGCGAACACGAACGTGGTCAACGGCCAAGAGCATCGCGGCAACGCTCATCGGCATGCTCGTCGACGATGGTCGCCTCAAACTTGATGCACCCCTGGGATTCGGCTGGCTGCCCGACGTCGCGGGCGAGGGCCATGACCCGCGCAGTGCGATAACGCTACGCCATGTCATGAACATGTCCAGCGGCCTGTATCCAGTGGACAGTTTCAACATGGAGTACGCAACCGGTTCCGGACTGGCGTACTGGAACGGCGCGCGTTCGATAGATGGCGCGAGGAGACGGGGGCTGGTTCGTGAACCGGGAAGCCATTGGGACTACGAGAACTACGATACGCTCCTGGCCGTGTATGCTATGAAGCTGGCACTTGGCGACGCACAGACCTACGCGGAGTTTCCCCGCAAGGCTTTGTTCGATCCACTCGGCATGCGCAATACCCTGCCGAGCACAGATCGATTCGGGGATTTCATATTCTCGAGCCAGGTGTACACGACGGCGCGAGACCTTGCCCGTTTCGGCTTGTTGTACGTGCAAAACGGCGTCTGGCAGGGCGAGCGGCTGATTTCCGAAGAATGGATAGAGTTCGTGCGCACTCCGGCACCGGCATCAGCCATCCGCGGCAACGACTATGGTGGTCAGTTCTGGCTCGTGCCCGACGATCGCACGGATGTACCCGGATCTGCTTACGCGACGGCCGGCAACCGAGGCCAATACGTCATTGTCGTGCCGACGCACGATCTCGTCATCGTGCGTCGCGGCCTCGACTACGGCAAACAGGGATTCAACCGCTGGGACCTGACCCGCGAAGTGCTCAGGGCATTTACTTCAAAGTAGCTTCGAACAACTTGAAGATTCGACGATATTCGTCGAGCCAGCTGTCTGCGCGTTCGAAGCCATGAGGATCGAGCGGGTAGATCGCGATCTCGAAGTTCTCTTTCTGCAGTTCGATCAGGCGTTGCACGAGCAACACGGCGTCCTGGAAGAACACGTTGTTGTCCTGCATACCAGCTGCGAGCAGTAGCGAGCCTTCGAGGCCGCTTGCAAATTCGATCGGAGAACTCGCCCGGTAGGCCTCGGGATCGACGTCGGGTGTATTGAGAATATTCGACGTATAGCCGTGATTGTAATGAGCCCAGTCGGTGACCGGGCGGAGGGCGGCCCCGGCCTGGAAGAGTCCGGGAGCGCGGAACATCGCGATGCAGGCCATGAAGCCGCCGTAGGATCCCCCGTACACGCCGATACGCCTTCGGTCGACTCCGTAGTTATCGACGACGTAATCAACCCCGTCCCGCAGATCCTCGAGTTCCGGGCGACCCATCTGCCGGTAGATGGCCGTTCGCCAGTCGCGCCCGTACCCCTCTGAAGCGCGGAAGTCCATGTCGATAACAACGTAGCCGCGCTGCGTCAGCAGGTTGTGGAACATGCCCTCACGAAAATAGTATGGCCAGCCGGCATCCGAGTTTTGCGTGTAGCCGGCGCCATGCACAAACATGACTGCCGGGTAGGATTTCGACGGATCATGGTCCGCAGGCAGGTAGATCTTCGAGTAAATCGGCGCGTCCACGTGCGAGGATGGCACCGCAACGATGGCCGGATCAATCCACGGAATCGCCCTGAACTCGACGCTCATCGTATCGGTCAGGCGCTGAACATTGGCGCCCGGGGCATTGTCCATGACGAACAGGTCGTCGTGTCGATTGATCTCTGAATGTGTGATCAACAGCCGGGACCCGTCGGGTGAAACGGCGACGGAATTCTTGCCGCCTATGTTTGTCATCTGCTCGCTTTTGCCCGACCGGACGTCGACGCGCCAGACTTCGTAAATCGAAGGATGCCTGGCATTCGAACTGTAGAAGATATGTTGCCCGGACAGATCGAGAGCCGGATCGACGACGACGAAATTCCCGGCTACGAGCGCTTTGCTGCGCCGCTTGTCCAATACCTTGGTGTAGATACCAAGGTAGCCGTGATCCTCGGAGAGAAACCAGAGGGTCTTGTTGTCCGCGAGCCAGCCGTACTCGGTGTGATAGGGGTTCACCCATGCTTCGTCGCTGATGCGATGCTGGCTGACGAGCTTTTTCTCTTCGAAGTCGATCGTTGCGATCCAGCGGTCCTTGTTGTCATTGGCGCGAACGTAAAGCGCCAGCTCGGAGCCGTCGTGTGACCACTGCATGTCCCAGTACTGCACGCTTCGTGTATCGGGCGACTTCAGGCGTTTCTCTGCAGCGTCGCGATCCTCGCCTTCCGAGACGAAAATCTCGATAGCACTCTTGCGCAGATCAGCGAGCGGATCGTCATCAATGCCAGGCAGTTCGTTGAGGCCGAGTTCGTGTTTGTCGCCGGATTCCAGGTCGATCAACCAGGCCGTTTGCGGGGCGCGGCCATTGCGTCCGACGCGGGTCCGCAAGCTTTCGTTTTCCGTATAGCCGCTCTCCGTAACGTAGTTCGGCATGCTGCCTTCCTTGCCGGCCTTGAATTCCTTTTTCTCAGTCACAACAACGAGCCAGCGCCCTGTCGGAGACAAGGACTGCCCCTGGGACTCGAGGTCCTTGCCCATGTAGACGGGCGCCGCAGGTAATCCGCTGTCCACTTCGAAAAGGCGTTCTTCGCGCTGCCGCGCCTCTTCCTGGTCCTTGTCCTTCTTCTTGAACTCGTCAAACAGGCGTTTTTGATGTGCTTCCAGAACATCGTAGTCCTGTTCCTTGTCGGGATCGTCTTCGAAGCGGACGTCCGTGACCTGTTCCGTGAGGCCGCGTTCAGGATCGTGCACGAAAAACTGCTCGCCTCGCGTGAATGCGACACGGCGCCCATCGCTCATGAAGAACGGATCGGCTTCGGCGGTGCTCGTGCGGGTGATCTGACGAAATCCCGAACTGTCGACAAGAAAAACGTCGCCCGAGTAGACGTATGCCCGACGATCACCTGCGGTGTTGTAGGTGACGGACGAATGGAAGTACCGGGACCATTCTGACTCTGCAACCTGCCGCGCCGAACTGCCCGAGCTTGCGACGGCGTATAGATCGGATAATTCGGAGCCGGCACGTTTCTGCTCGTAATATATGGTCTCGCTGTCAGCTCCCCAATAAGGGCTCGTAGGCGCGTTCCCGAGCCAGTCCGGATCGGCCATGATTTGCTCGAGCGTAAGCGTCGCTTCCTGGGCGAATGATATGAGCGGCAAGGTGGCGGTGATCAGCCCCAGGAACAGGACACATCGGGATATCGACTTCATTGCATTTCCGGCAGGCGAAAAGGCGCAGTATAGCAATGAAAAAATCGGGACAATGACCCATACTACGCGTTGCCAAAAAACGACCGGACATAGTCATGACACGTATCACCGTTTTCTTCATCGTATTGCTGCTTTCGACGGCCGGTGCCGCACAGGACAGGTCGTCCGAGCATGCCAGCAAGACCTTCGAGATCTACAAAACCATCATTGAAATAGATACCTCGAAACACCGCGGCAATACGCTCAAGGTGGCGCAGTATCTCGCAGACGAACTTGTCTCGGCGGGATTACCTGCCCAAGACATCGAGGTGATACCCAAGGACAGCTTTGGTGCACTGATTGCGCGTTTCCGCGGCGATGGCAGCTCAGGCAACAAGCCCATTCTTTTCCTTGCGCACATGGATGTCGTCGAAGCGAATCCGGAAGACTGGGAGCGGCCGCCGTTCGAACTAACGCAGGACGACAAGTATTTCTACGCGCGCGGCACCATAGACAACAAGTTCGGCGTTGCACAGCTGACCTCGACGTTCATTCGTCTGAAGAAAGAGGGCTTCGTGCCGAACCGCGACCTGATCCTCGTGTTTTCGGGCGACGAGGAAAGCGGCATGACGACGACACAAATGCTGGCTTATGAACGACCCGACCTCGCAGAGGCCGAGTTCGCGCTTAACTCGGATGCCGGCGGTGGCGCTCTGGACGAGAGAGGGAATGCCATCACCTATCGCATCCAGGCGGCAGAGAAAACCTATGCGACCTGGGAGATAACGGTTCGTAACCCGGGAGGGCACAGCTCGAGGCCACGGCCAGATAATGCGATTTACGACCTGGCCGACGCCATCAAGAACATCGAGCGCTATCAGTTCCCGGTGCAATGGAGCGACATGACGCGGGATTATTTTCTGGTCACGGGCAGCAAGCTGGGTGGCGCACTCGGTGACGCGATGATCGCATTTGCAGACAACCCGAAAGACGAGGCGGCGGCGGATCGATTGGCGTTGGAGTCGTCCTACGTTGGCACGACTCGTACGACCTGTGTCGTTACGATGTTGACGGCCGGCCATGCCGAAAACGCACTGCCGCAATCAGCAACGGCAACGGTCAATTGCCGAATTTTCCCGGGGATGCTCGTCGAAGACGTGGAGCAAACCCTGAGAGACGTTGTCGACAACGAAGAAATCGAATTCGCGCTCATGGGCGAGCCAACAGAAAGCCCGATTTCGGAGCTTCGCGAGGACGTGGCGGCTGCCGTGTCGAACACGGTTCACAGCCGCTACCCGGATGTACAGGTGTTGACCTACATGGAGTCAGGTGGCACTGACGGCATGCACTTTCGCCGCGCGGGCATACCCACCTGGGCCATCAGCGGCGTATTCATGGACCCCAATGAGATGTACGCGCACGGTCTGAACGAGCGGGTACCTATCGATGCGTTCTACGGTGCCCTGGATCACTGGAGCATGATCATCAGGCAGCTTGCCGGCGACTAGTTATTTGCCGGGCTGGTACGTGGATAGCAGGTAAGCACGAATCTCGGCCGACTCGAACATTTCAGTGTCCGTATTCGGATCCACGAGATAGGGAATCGACACGCGACCGGCCCTCTGCTGCAGTTCCCTGCGGTTGCCTATCTCGCTGTCCGGGACGATATTCAGCGCGCCTCGCACAAAGGGCGGCACCCACTCCTGGAAGGAAGTGCGGCCTGAATTGTGCAGCAGGTACGGAAGTTCGAGTTCGCACAATAACTCGCGAACGCGGCGCGCAAACGGGCTGGCCTCGAAGCTGTAAAGTTCCAGCATTTCTGCGGGCGCTATTGAAGGCCGGGCCGTCACGCCGCGCCCCAGTCTCGGAAGTCCGGATCCTATCGAACTGATCTTCTGCAAAGCGCCGACGCGCCATTTTAGCGGTAACTCGCGCTGGCCGTAGGTTTCGAACAGGTAAGCGACGATATCCATCGATTCGTACAGCTGTTCGCCCGTGTTCGGGTCTACAAGGAAAGGGAACTGCGCCTTGCCGCCCAGTTCGACGACTTTCGGCCGGAATCGACGGCCGCGCTTCGGGCACGGATAGATGATGACGTCGATGTCGAGTTCGGTCAGGGCTTCGCGCACCAGGCGGCAGAAGGGGCAGCTTTCGAACTCGTAAAGTTCCAGCGTCTTCTCAGGCTTGACTGCGGCCGGGTCTGAAACTATTCCGGTCCACGCCCTGAGCGTAGATGTCAGCGACGATGCGAGCACATCCGCATCGCGTGCGAGAAAATTTTCGCTCAAGGCTTGTACCCGGCGCTGTCGAAATTACGGATACACAGTATATCGGTAATCCGGCACCACAACGTCATAATACGGCTGCAGGAACATGACGATATCGGTCAGTTCCTGGACCGTCATATGTCGATTGTAGTTGTACATGTTGGACTCGCCGCCTTCAGCCACCTTCTCGGCTGCATAGCCTTTGGCCAGCTTGTGAGACGGGTTGATAATCGACGTAATCAATTCGCCGTAGGTCCTGACCTTGGTCACCTTGCCACCCAGATGGACGTAGGGCGGTTCGGTGCCACCGATTGCCGGCAGTTCCTCGCCTTCGATGGTGTGGCATTGGTGACATTGCATGTAGAGGAAAGCCTCGCGACCGGCCTGGGCGTCGCCGTCCGGCAGCCGAAAGCCTTTCTCCGACATCCGGGTTTCCTGATCGCACCCGAAGAGGGCCACCAGGCTTACCAGGAACGTTGCCAGTAGAGTTCGTGCTTTCATGACCAGCCTCCTGCTCGCGCAGGCTAATATGCCTGCGCTTTGTTTTTAGCACTGCGAGGAAATCTTGAAAATCCGGGGAAACCGCAGACCGGCTGCGGATGCTGTACTGACATCTCTCCGTCGTACGAAAGCTTGCCCGGCTCGCCGTGACCGCAGATTCCCCCTGTTCCGCGGTGATGCGCAGATTTGCGCAAGTCGTCCGCGGCTCGCCCGGAATTTGTCAAAT
>Ga0265303_10000924_pt1 | contig 17547 bp, 13 predicted proteins | sample Helome_2_FD_192494 | JGI IMG/M metagenome (GOLD analysis project Ga0265303, IMG submission 192494) | Marine sediment microbial communities from subtidal zone of North Sea - Hel_20160317 (Illumina Assembly) | ecosystem: Environmental > Aquatic > Marine > Subtidal zone > Sediment ... | reverse complement strand
TGTTTACACCTTTGCGAAACGCGGGCCTGTTCATCGTCGATGAAGAACACGACACGTCGCTGAAACAGCAGGATGGCTTCCGCTACTCCGCCCGAGACCTGGTCATCTGGCGCGCCAGGCAACTGGGCGTAGCGGTGATACTCGGCTCGGCCACGCCCGCGCTGGAAAGCCTGGAGAACGCGCGTTCCGGCCGCTACCAGCACCTGCACCTGCCAGAACGGCCCGGTGCCGCCCAACCACCCGTCGTGCAATTAATAGACCTGCGCCGCCACCCCGCCGCCGACGGTCTGAGCCAACCCCTGCTGGCTGCGGTGCGTCGCCATCTGGATGCCGACGGCCAGGTGCTGATCTATCTGAACCGGCGCGGTTACGCCCCGGTCCTGCTGTGCGGCAACTGCGGCTACATCGCCGAGTGCCGCCGCTGTGATGCGCGCATGGTGCTGCACCGGCAGCGCCGCAAGCTGGTCTGTCACCACTGTGGCGCCGAACGCCCCGCGCCGGACCACTGCCCGGAGTGTGCGCACGCGATGCATCCGGTGGGTCAGGGCACCGAACGCCTGCAAGCAGCGCTGCAGGAACATTTTCCGGACGAGGAGCTGCTGCGCATTGACCGTGACACCACGCGTCGCCGCGGCGAGCTGGCAGCGCAACTGGAACGCTTTCGCCGCGGCGACGCGCGCCTGATGCTCGGCACACAAATGCTCACCAAGGGCCACGATTTTCCGTCACTGACCCTGGTAGGTGTGGTTGACGCCGACCAGGGTCTGTTCGGCACCGACTTCCGCGCCAGCGAGCGGCTCGCGCAGTCTTTCGTGCAGGTGGCCGGCCGGGCCGGGCGCGCCGACCGGCCGGGTGAGGTGCTGATTCAGACCACCAGCCCGGAACATCCGTTGCTGACAACGCTGGTGCGAGCGGGTTATCCGGCTTTTGCCGAACGCGCGCTGGCTGAACGCCGCGAAGCCGGGTGGCCGCCCTTTGGCTTTCTCGCGCTACTGCGCGCAGAAGCCGCCCGCCGCGAAGCGGCCTTTGAATTCCTCGACGCGGCAGTGACTGCCGCCAGCCCGTTCATGACCGATGGCGTGCATCTGCTTGGCCCCGCACCCGCGCCGATGGAACGCCGGCAGGGGCGGTTTCGCGCCCAGTTGCTGGTGCAGGGACAGCAGCGGTCCGCACTGCAGGCGTTTCTGCGGCCATGGCGCCTGGCGCTGGAGGATCTGCCGGCAGGCCGACGGGCGCGCTGGTCCCTGGACGTCGATCCGGTAGAGCTCTACTGACGGACAGAAGGCCCGCGGCCGCCTGCTAGAATGCGCCGTTTGCTCAAGCCCACGGCCGTGAAACACGAGATCGAAAAGCTGCTGGCCGCTGCCGCCGCCGAATTGCCCGGCCTGGACGACTACACGCCGCGCCTGGAGGTAGAGCGGGCGCGAGACGCCAAGCATGGCGACTACGCCAGCAATCTCGCGATGCAGCTGGCCAAGCCCCTGCGCCGCAAACCGCGGGACATCGCTGAAGAAATCGTAGCGCGCCTGCCGGACACGGGCCTGCTCGCCGGCGTCGACATCGCCGGCCCCGGCTTCATTAATTTCCGGTTGTCCCCGCAGGCTTTTCACCAGGAACTGGCGCAGGTCGTCGACCAGGGTGAACGTTACGGCTGCTCGCTGGCTGGTGCCGGCGAACGGATACTGGTGGAGTTCGTATCGGCAAACCCTACCGGCCCGCTGCACGTGGGCCACGGCCGGCACGCCGCCTATGGCGCCTGCGTCGCAAACCTGCTGGCTGCAACGGGCTACGACGTGCACCGCGAGTACTACGTCAACGACGCCGGGCGGCAAATGGACATCCTGACGCTGAGCCTGTGGCTCCGCATGCAGGAGCTGGCCGGGGCCGAGCTGCCATTTCCAAGCGGCGGCTATCGCGGCGCCTACCTGGTGGAAATTGCGCGCAACGCGCTGGCCGGTGCGCGCGCGGCAGGCCTGCTGCCAGTGACGGATGGCTGGGCGGAAGGCTTGCCACCGGACGCACCTGACGGCGATGCCGACGTGCACCTGGACACCCTCATCGCCGCGCTGCGGGAACGACTGGGGCAGGAGGGCTTTGTCGCCGTTCTGCAGATCGGCCTCCGGGCAATACTCGACGATATTCGTGACGACCTGGCGGAGTTCGGCGTGGAGTACGACAAGTGGTATTCGGAGCGCGCACTGGTGGACTCCGGCGCGGTAAGCGAGGCCCTGGCTCGCGTCAGTGATTCCGGGCACACGTATCAGCAAGACGGCGCCACATGGTTCCGCGCCACCGCGCTGGGCGATGAGAAAGACCGGGTTGTGGTCCGTGACAACGGCAGCACAACCTACTTTGCATCGGACATTGCCTATCACCTGGACAAGCGCGCCCGCGGCTTCGGCCACCTGGTCGACATACTCGGTGCCGACCATCACGGCTATGTGGCAAGAGTGCGCGCAGGTCTCGAGGCCTCCGGCGAGCCGCCGGACAGCCTCGAAGTGGACCTGGTGCAGTTCGTGGTGCTCTACCGCGGCGCAAAGAAGGTGCAAATGTCCACACGGTCCGGCGAATTCATTACGCTGCGGGAACTGCGCGAGGAAGTGGGCGACGACGCGGCGCGATTGTTTTTTGTGTCGCGGTCCAACGAGCAGCACCTGGATTTCGACCTGGAGCTCGCGAAATCGCGGACCAACGAAAACCCGGTGTACTACATACAATATGCCCACGCGCGAATCTGCAGCGTGCTGCGTGAGATGGAAGCGCGGAACATCGACTGGGACGAAGCCCAGGGCAAGAGGTCCCTGGACCGGCTGACGGAGTCGCACGAGCAAAAACTCATGCAGGCGCTGGTGCGTTATCCCGAGATGGTGGAACAGGCCGCCCGGCAGCGCGCCCCGCAGCACATCGTTCATTACCTGCGCGAGGTCGCCAACGATCTGCACGCGTACTACAACGCGCACCGGTTCATCGTCGATGACGGCGCGCTGCGCGACGCGCGGGTACTGCTGGTGCTGGCCACGCGGCAGGTGCTGCGCAACGGCCTGAAATTGCTTGGCGTATCAGCGCCGGCGTCTATGTAGATCGCGCGATGGCGCGTAAATCCCCACGCCGCAAGACCAGGCGCCGAAAAAACTCTGAACCACTGCCGGGCTGGGTCTGGATGCTGTTCGGACTGACCGTGGGCCTGGCCGTCGCCGCCGCCATCTATGTCAACGATCGCCGCGTGCCGGGCGAGGCGGACCTCGACCTGGCACCTGCACCCCAGGCCAGGGTGAAGAGCAAGAAGCCCGCCACGCCCGAGGCCACCAAGCCGCGCTTCGACTTCTACGAGATGCTACCCAAGTTCGAGATCGTGATCCCGGAACAGGACCTGGACGCGCGACCCGACGTCACGCCCGCCGCGGTGGAAACCCCCGGCGCCTATGTCCTGCAAGCCGGCTCGTTTTCTACCTTCGAAGATGCCGACCGTATGAAGGCCCGGCTGGCGCTGCTGGGGGTAATCTCGCGCATCCAGAAGGTCAGTATCGACGACCGCGACTTTCACCGCGTGCGCATCGGGCCGTTGGAAGACCTCAGCGAGCTGAACCGGACGCGCGATACGCTGCGTGACGCGCGCGTAGAGGTCATGGTGATACGTGTTGCAGACTAGACTCTTATTTGCCGTTGTGCTGTTTGTAGCCGGCTGCGCGACGCAGACCCCGGTCACCGCACCGCCGGCCCCGTCAGTACCACCCCCGCCAGCGACACCGCGACCGGCGCCGCCGCCAAGCGCCCTGGAGCTCGCGGCACGCCGCGCCCAGGCACTGAGCTGCGAGCGGGTCAGCGTCGCCGCCGTGGGCGACATGATGCTGGGTACGGATTTTCCGGAACCGCGGCTGCCGGCTGACGACGGCGCGGGGCAGTTGAGTGCGGCCGCGCCCATCCTCCACCAGGCTGACATTGCCTTCGGTAACCTGGAAGGTGTGTTGCTGGCAGGGGGCGAACCGGCGAAGAAATGCCGCAACCCGTCGGCCTGCTACTTGTTCCGATCACCGCCCCGTTTCGCCGAGACCCTGGCGACGGCGGGCTTCACCGTGCTGAGCCTGGCCAACAATCACGCGCGTGACTTTGGCGAAGAGGGCCGTGATTCCACCATGGCCGCCCTCGATGCCGCGGGTGTGCTGCATTCCGGTCGCGAGGGCACCGTGGCGAGCTGGGAGCAGGGCGACAGTCGTGTCGCCATGATCGCCTTTGCCCCCTTCAAGGGGGCATGGCCGATGCTCGATCCGACGGGCGCTGAAGCGGCGGTGGCCGGGCTAGCCGCCGGTCACGACATTGTCATCGTGTCTTTCCACGGCGGCGGTGAAGGCGCCGATGCCGATCGAATCCCGTTCACCGAAGAGTTTTACCGGGAGGAGAACCGCGGCAACGTGGTGGAGTTCGCCCGCGCGATGGTGGAGGCGGGTGCCGACCTTGTGTTTGGTCACGGCCCCCACGTGCCGCGGGCAATGGAGCTGCACCGTGAACGCCTGGTGGCCTACAGCCTCGGCAACTTCGCGACTTGGTGGGGCATCAACATCACCGGTACCAAAGGCTATGCACCAATACTCCGCGCCACGGTGGACGGCAACGGCCGCTTTGTAGCCGGCGATATCGTGTCAATGCGACAGCTTCGACCCGACGGCCCCCGCCGCGACGGCGCGGATCGGGCCGGGCAAATGATGCGTGAACTGACGGTGCTGGACTTCGGCGGCGGCGGACTCAACGTCGACTACAGCGGCAAGTTCCGGCCCGCGGCGGGCCCGGTGGCTGCTTGCGAGGCAACGCCGTGACGCGACTGACCGACCTGTATCCCGGCCTGTATGAAACGCTGCCTTACCTGCAGCTGGCCGAGCTGCCGACGCCCCTGGACGACGCCGACCGGATGGCCGCAAAACTCCGTATCCGGCGGCTGTGGATCAAGCGCGACGACATCTGCGCGCAGCCCTACGGCGGCAATAAGGTGCGCAAGCTCGAGCACCTTTTGGCCGACGCCCGGGAAAAGGGCTGCGATGCGGTGCTGACCTACGGCGCCGCCGGCTCGAATCACGCCCTGGCGACGTCCATCTATGCGCACCGCCTCGGGCTCGACTGCTACGCCGTCATGACGCCCCAGGCGCCCACACCAAAGGTGGCCAACACCTTGCGTTACCACGCGCTGCTGGGCACAAAGATCGTCGCGGCGGCCGGCTTTCAGGAAACGCTGGCGGTGCGCGATGCGGTAATGGCATCCCATGCAACTGGCGGGGACAGGATCTACGACATTTTTTGGGGCGGCTCATCGTGGGTCGGTACCACGGGTTTCGTGAACGCCGCGCTGGAAATCGGCGAGCAGCTGGCACGGGATCCGCCGGATTACATCTATGCCGCCGCCGGCACGCAGGGTACGGTTGCCGGTCTCGCGCTGGGCCTGCGGCTCCTGGGATGGCCCACCAAGGTATTCGGGGTCCGCGTGGTACCGATGCCGCTGCGCTTACCGGCCGCCTATGACCGCCTGTTCCGGGAAACGAACCAGGAACTGCACGCGCGGGACAGCAACTTCCCGCTGGTGGGTGAACCGCTGACGAACTTCGAGCTCCGCGATGAGTTCCTGGGCGACGGCTACGCCATTCCTACCACCGGCACGACCGAAGCCGTCGCACTGGCCGGCGAGCTGGGCGGCGTAGAGCTCGAAACCACCTACACCGGCAAGGCCATGGCGGCACTGGTACACGATGCGCAAGCCGGCCGGCTCGCTGACAGTTCGGTCGTATTCTGGTTGACCTACAACTCGCACCCTTATCCGGCGGAAATTTCCGACTACAGCGCCGACGACGTGCCGGCGGAGTTCCGCGCGTACTTCTGATCGCCGATTGACCTGCAACCATTATTGGCCGCCTCGGTGGCCTGGAGCACAACACGTCGGCGGATGATATCCTGACATCGGGGACAGGGCCGACAAACAAGACTGCAGAATGCAGCCACAGTCGGCCGGGGGGGGTCAGACAGTGGAGACGAGCCTCGCACACCTGCGCGCGCTCTGGTGGTTATCCATCGGGTCATGGGTTGCGTGTATTCCGATGGCCGCCTCGGCACAGGCCATCGAAGAAATCGTCGTTACGGTGCGCAAGCGAGAGGAAGCGCTGGCAGACGTGCCGCTGTCCGTGGCCGCCTTCGACGCCGAGCAGCTAAGGGCTCGCAACATCAACAACGCCTATGACCTGGCGACCTTTACTCCCAACTTCAATTTCAGCCCCAATATCATTGGCCGGCAGCTGGACGCGCCGAATATCCGCGGCCAGTTCAGCCCGCTGCTGGGCGGCTCACCAGCCATCGGCAGCAGTAACGTCGCGTTTTATGTCGACGGTGTATTCATCACCGGCACCAGCAGCACGTTACCGATTGAAAATCTCGAGCGCGTCGAGGTCCTGCGAGGACCCCAGGCAGCGCAGTTCGGTCGCTCAGCCTTCGCCGGGGCCGTGAACTTCATCACCCGCGCACCCACCAACAATTTCGAGGGCGAAGTAAACGCCCGCATGGGTGAAGACGCGGACTACAACCTGGGCGGTTTCCTGAGTGGTCCGATCATCAAGGACAAGTTGCTGTTCTTCGTCTCGGGCACCTACGAAACCTGGGACGGGGAATGGAACAACGCACTGGTCCCATGCGCAACCGCCGCCGAGGACGGCGACGGCTGCACCTGGGTGACGAACAACTTTCTCGGCACCTGGCCCGAGCTGCCGGCTTCCGCGACGACGCCAAATTTCTCCAAACTCGGCGGCGAAGAAACCTGGAACGTCACCGGCAAGATCGAGTGGCGGCCCCGCGACGATCTGGGCTTCAGCTTCAAAGCGAGTCATACGGAGACCAACGACGACCACTATGCGGCGTTCTTCGAAGATGAAACTAATTGTTTTCTACCCGGACAGAACGGCAACCCGGCAACGTCACCGGGCTGGTTCTGCGGAGAGCTGAAGATCGACGGGCTGCAGAACCAGATGAATATCGCCGACTTCGGGGCCGGTGCGTCGAGCATTTACGGCACCGTTGCCCGCGCACCCTTTGCCGGCTCTGAGAGCGAGACAAAGCGCTACCTGGTCGAGGTCTTTTACGATCCGGGGGAGTGGAGCGTCGTGGCCCGCTATGCCAACAACGAACAGGTTGTAGAGCAATATCGTGACCTGGATCGGGGTCCCTACCTGGGGCCCGCCGACATCAACGTCTTCGACGGTGGCCAGAAAAACGACTTCAACGACGAATCCTTCGAATTCCGGGTGTCTTCACCACAGGACTACCGCTTCCGCGCGACGGGCGGCCTGTACTACTACAGTTCTGACGAAACGGCTTTCCAGCGGGACTTCACCGGCATCTGCCGTTTCAACTATGGCGACCCACGCATCGGTCCCGGCGGCCAGGAGCTCTACGAGGGAGACCCCGGATACAGCACCACACGCCCGTCGCCCGTGGGCGATGCCCATGTGACCAACGAAGCGGTGTTCGGCAGCGTCGAGTACGACATCACGCCGTACCTGACCGCCTCTGTCGAGGGCCGCTATGCGAAGGACACCCCGAAACGAAAATCGCCCCGGGGCGTTTCCGAACAGGATGATTTCGAGAGCTTCTCCCCGCGTTACACGCTCACCTATCGTCCGAACGATGACCTGACCTTGTACGGGCTGGCGGCGAAGGGCAACAAGCCCGGCGGATTCTTCTTCGCGTATTTCGATGTCGACGTGGACCCCGCCGTCACGCGCGCCGGAATTGACGACGGCGACGCGTTATTCGAGGAAGAAGAAGCGTGGACCTACGAGATTGGTGCCAAGACCAGCTGGCTGGATGGCCGCCTCGCTTTCAATGCCTCGCTGTTTTATATCGACTGGACCAACCAGGCGATCAATGAAAATGTGAACATACCGACATTGTGTAACGGGGTGGCCCTCGACGAACCGAACCGGATTCTCTTTAACGCCGGTGAGTCCCGGGTCTACGGAATGGAAATGGACATGCAGTTCGCCGCCACAACCAACCTGTTGCTGTCCCTTGCATACGGTCTGCAGGACACCAAGCTGGAGGACTTCAATTCGCTGACCTATGCAGAGCTGACGGGTGGCGACGGCGACGTGTCCGGCAACGAGGCCCCGCGAGTCCCGAAGCACAACGTCACCGCATCGGCCACCTATGCACGCAGCCTCAACACGACCATCGACTGGTTTGTTCGCACAGACTGGGTCTATGAGTCCGACCAATGGATCTCCGCCGTCAACGAAGCAAAAATCGGTGAGACCTACCTGTGGAACGCCAAGCTGGGCATAGAGAACAGCGGGCTAGTCGCCAGTGTCTACGTGGACAACATCCTCGACGAGGATGCACCGGTGCTGGTATCCGACTTTCCGAATTTCCGCAATTTTCCAAGGCCGCCGACTACCAGCTTTCCGCTTGCACCTCGCCGCGGCCGGAACTACGGGGTCAGCCTCACCTATCGCTTCGGTGGCAGCCAATAACGACCGGTCAACAACCGCTGGCGACGTGGCGGTGGAAAAAGAAAACCCGGCATGAGCCGGGTTTCCATTTCCACTTTTCGGTTAGTTCAGGTGGTTCTGCTTCTGACCCACCCGAGCAGGCCGAGGGCGGTGCCAAACAGCCAGGCGGCAGCGGGTATCGGTACGACCCTAAGGTCCAGTGCGATGAGGGAGCTGTTGAAGGGTGCTCCGCCCACCAGCCATTTAATCGTCGTATCGCTGCCGGCAGCCAGATCGCCTGACAACACCGACATCGCATCGTTCCAGAACGGGTTGGATGCTGTCAAATCGGCACAGCCGTCATTGGGCGCATTGTTCACACAACTCACGTCGAAAGCGACGAGATCGCCTCCACCCTGGAAATTGACCACCCAGTTGGCAGAGTAGTCCGAGTCGGTGCCGCCAAAACCTTCAAAGAAGTAGTTGAACGCCACATTGCCCACCAGCGCATCAGCGTCGGTGTCGTAAACAAACATTCCGCTGACGTCGAACAAGGGCGCATCATCAGCGAAACCACCGCCGGATTGGGTGAATTGATTGCCTGCAACACCGTTGACGACATTGTAGAGAACTGTCGATGCGTTGGCGCTCAACGCCAGCAACGACAATCCAATGATTGCCAAATACCTTTTCATGATTAACCTCCAGAGATCAGAAACGGATATTTTCACTGAAGGTTGCAGCTCGGCGGTCTTCCCATTTCCGTCTCCCGACTGTGGCATGTAGCGTTCAGTCGTCAGACGGAGACCCTTGGCTTTGCGTCCCCATCTTGCGGTGGGTTTGCCCTTGCCTTCTGAAAGAGAGATTGAGCTTTTCCGAGGGTTGTCGAAAGAGTTTTCTTACGTAAGCGGGAAAAAGACCCTTTGTTATGTCCGTCGCGGGACGGCTTCTGGCGCCGGGACTACTTGCGGAGTTACGCCCGGCACAAAGCCGGTACCGGCCAGGCGGGGGCAAGGCCGGCGGAACTCCATCGGCCGCGCCCGGGGGGTTGGCGCAGCCTTGCGATGGAGCCCGCCGGCGCCCGGCGCACCGGGAGTGGGGGATACGCCCCATTAGACGAACGCCGGGCAGCTTTCCTTCGCAGATCCACCGGGACCTGTGCCCGCTGTCGCTGATTTGACCTAATGGGGTAAAAGTCCGCCTCCGCGACGGAGGATTCCGGGCTCCGCGAACGTCTAAGGCATAAGATTGACGGGAGAGGGAAGCTTTGGCTGGGATCGTTCATACGGACCGCGCCGTCGCCAGGAAGATCCTGGCGGGCGACGAACGAGCCTTCCGGGAATTATTCGACGATTTCTTCCCGCGGCTCTACCGCTTCGCCGTGGTGCGGCTGGACGGTGACCACGATGCGGCCTCGGACGTCGTGCAGCAAACCTTCTGCCGCGGGCTCGACAAGCTCGACACCTACCGGGCCGAAGCAGCTTTGTACACGTGGTTCTGCCAGATCTGCCGCAACGTGCTGGTGGACTACTGCCGGGCAAAAAACCGACGCGGGCAACGCGTGGTGCTATTCGAAGATCACGCCGGCGTCCGGGCAATTGTCGACTCGCTCGCCGGGCCCGTTACCGATCGTCCGGAAACCGCGGCCTGGCAGCGCGACGTGTCGAGACTCGTGCAGGCCACGGTGGATGCGCTGCCTGCGCGCTACGGTGACGTACTGGAATGGAAATATGTAGACGGGCTGACCGTCAAGGAAATTGCGGCACGACTGGAGATGAGTGCAAAGGCAGCAGAATCGTTGCTGACCCGGGCCCGCGAAGCCTTTCGCCACGCGATGCTGGACATGGTAGACACCGTTGACGCGTTGCGCCCGCCACAGGCGGCTGACGCAGGATGACGACCGATGACTGACGACCTCCCACAGGATACGAGAGCCGCGCAACCTGCGACTAACGGCGACCTGCTCGCTGAACTGATTCGTACCGCCGGCCGCCGGGAGTCGCCGCCTGCAGAAGTGTACGACCAGGTGTACGCGGCGGCCCGACAAACGTGGCAGGCGAAGCTGCAGGCTAAGCGGCAACGCACGATGACCCGAATGGCGGCCGCGCTGGCCGTGATTGGGCTGGCCGGGGCCATTTACGTCCTGCAAAGCCCCGCGCCGAGCGCACAGGTAGCGACCGTCGCCCGGGTAATCGGCATGCTGGAAACGCGGCCGGCCGTCGATATGAACTGGCAACCCGTTGGTGATGCGGTAGCCGGGCTCAACCGCGGCGGCCAGCTACGCACCCGCGCCGGCGGCAGCGCCAGCCTGCGCCTGGACGGCGGGGTTTCGCTACGCCTTGCCGCTGACACAGAAATCGCACTGCAGTCTGCCGCACGCGTGGAACTGCGCGCCGGCAAACTCTATGTCGACACGGGCGGACGCGGCACCAACGAGCCGGTCATCGAGATCATTACGCCGGCCGGCACCGCGCGTGACGTGGGCACACAGTTTGAAGTGCGTTACGTCGACGACGCCTATCGCCTGCGCGTGCGCGAGGGCGAAGTCCTCCTGCTGCGCAGTGGCCAGGAACAGCTGGGCAAGACCGGCGAGCAGCTGGCCATTACCTCCAGGGGAGAGCTGGCCACCACGCGTGTCGCGCCGGACGATCCGGACTGGCGCTGGGTGCAGATGATTGCCCCCGCGCCGAGCATCGAGGACCAGCCCCTGACCGCGCTGCTGGACTGGGTGGCCCGCGAAACCGGCCGCCCGGTCCGCTACCAGCGCCCCGCCCTGCAGGACAAGGCCGGGCTCACGATTCTGCACGGCAATATTCGCGACCTGGCGCCCATGGACGCGCTGGGCGTAGTCCTGGCGACCACGGATTTCACCTATGACGAACTGGATGACGGGACAATAATGATCAGGCTGAGAACGGACTAGTTCCGGCCGCAAAGACCATGAGCCGGGGGGCGACATGAGACGAATCGGTCGGGTTTGCACTCGCACCGCCAAAGCAGCGCTGAACGGTTTGCTGCTGCTCGCCTTTGCTGCCCGCTTCGCGTTTGCTGCTGTCGGCTACGACAACCTGACCCTCGAGCAGGCCATCGAGCGACTCGGCAACGAAGGGCTGCCGGTGTTCTACAGCAGTGATCTCGTGAAACCGTGGATGCGGGTCCGGCAGGAACCGGTGGCCGGCAATCTGCGCGACATTCTGGCGGAGATTCTCAGCCCCTACGGGCTGGCTGCCGAAGCCGGCCCGGACGGCGCGATGGTCATCGTGCGCGCAGCGCCTGCAGCTCGGCCGACCACCGGCACAGTACGTGGCCGGCTCGTGCAGCAGGCATCAGGCAAGCCCGTGGCCGGGGTGACATTGCGGCTGAGTTCGGTTGCAGAAACTGCGGTGACGGACGCAGACGGGCGCTTCGAATTCCTCCGCGTCTCGCCCGGCACTCATCGGCTGCAAATCGCAGGCAGGGCCGGCCTTGTGCCGCCCCGCATTGACGTGCGCGCGGGTGAAGTCAGCCGGCAGACGGTTGAAGTCATGCCGGCGCCCGGCACGGACCTCGCAGAGGTTATTGTCAGTGCGAGCCGTTATGAACTGTTTCGCCACGCCGGCCCGTCGGCGTCAGCGTTCACTGCAGCAGACCTGGAACTGCTGCCGGAGATTGGCGATGACGGATTGCGCGCCGTGTCCCGATTGCCGGGCACCGCAGGCAACGATGTCAGCGCAAAATCCAACGTGCGCGGCGGCGAAGTCGATGAAACGCTGGTGCGCTTCGACGGCCTGCGGCTGTATAACCCGTTTCACCTGAAAGACTTCCAGAGTCTGTTCAGCGCTATCGACCCCAGCCTGATCGATGAACTGAACATTTACACGGGTGGTTTCCCGGTCACCTACGGCGACCGGATGAGCAGCGTCATCGATATCACGCCCCTGGCGCCGAGCGATGAACTCTACCGGGAACTGTCACTGAGTTTCTTTAACGCCTCCGCCCTGGCAGCCGGCTCGTTCAATGAGGGCCAGAGCGACTGGCTGGTATCTGCACGGCGCGGCAACCTCGACCTGATGTTCGACGTCTTCGACCCGGATCGCGGCGACCCGAAGTACATTGACATCTATACGCGCCTTGGCCATAGCTTCAGCGATGCGTTCCGGGTCAGCGCCAACCTGCTGGTTTTCGATGACAACATCAAGATCTTCGACGACGAGCAGGACGAACGGGCGAAGGCCAATTACCGCGACGAATACTACTGGCTGCGCTTTGACCTGGCGCCAAGCAACGTGCTGGAAGGCTCCGTGATCGCAGCGCGGATCGACATGGACAGCAAGCGCCGCGGCACGTCGGAACAGGACGGAATCTCGGTGGGCGAGCTGTACGACGATCGCAATTTCGACATCTGGGTGCTGCAGACTGACTGGTCCTGGCGCGCAACCGACCGGCTCCTGCTGCAGGGGGGCGCCGAGGTGCAGGATCAGAACGGGAGTTACGCCTTCCAGGACCAGGTGGAATTCTCACTGTTGTTCCTGACCCCCGGCGCGGAGACCGAACCGGAGCGAACGACAGACCTGCGGGCATCCCCCGAGGGCAGGAGCTATGGGATCTACGGCAACCTGCGCTTCGACCTGCTGGACTGGCTGACCACCGAAGCCGGCCTGCGCTGGGACAAGGAAACCCTGAGCCCGAGAAACGACGAGCAGTTCAGCCCCCGCCTGTCGTTGCTGGCCGATGTCGGCGATCGCACCAGCCTGCGGCTCAGCTGGGGCCGTTTCTTCCAGGCCCAGACGGTGAACGAACTGCAAATCTCCGACGGAGTGACCGAGTTCTTCCCCGCCCAGCGCGCGGACCACTGGATAGCGAGCCTCGAGCACGGCTTTCGCAACAGCATCGACCTGCGCGTGGAAGCCTTCCGCAAAGAGTACCGGGACCCGCGGCCGCGCTATGAGAACCTGCTGAACAGCCTGATACTGCTGCCCGAACTGAAACCGGACCGCATCGAAGTCGCGCCGTACCAAGCCACTGCGGAAGGCATAGAAATATCCCTGAGTCGCTTCAGCACGGACCCGCTGACTTGGTGGGCAAGTTACACGTGGTCGGTGATCGAGGACGATTTCAAGCTAACCAGGCGGCCCCGCAACTGGGACCAGAGCTTCACCTGGCAAGGCGGCATTGGCTGGCGCACGGCCCGTTGGGAGCTGAGCCTATCCGGCACTTACCGGCGGGGCTGGCCGACCACCGACGTTTTCCTGGTGGCGGACGACCCGATACCCCTGGCGGCCACCGGGCCGCGCAACGGCGAGCGGCTGAGCTCGTCCATCAGCCTGGACGCTCGCGTGGCCCGCAAGTACGAACTCGGCGACGGTGGCCGGCTCACGGTGTTCGGGCAACTCAACAACATGCTGAACCGGGGCAACAAGTGCTGCGTGGAGTACGAAGTCGAAGAATTTGAGAACGGCGATCCTTACCTGGACCTGGAGAACAAGAAGGGCGTGCCGATCGTGCCGTCCCTCGGCGTGACCTGGCAGTTTTAGCGACCGTCTGGCCGAATCAACGCGGCTGACGGACGCGGGTACCTGGCGCGGACAATAAGAAACCCGGCCTCTCGGCCGGGTTTCCTTGCTGTGCAGACAGGAATTCAGGCCGCGGTGCGGCGCCGAATCCAGCCCAGCAGTCCGAGGGCCGAGCCGAACAGCCAGGCCGACGCAGGAACCGGGATCGGGCGGATGGCCACCAGTTCGAACACGGTCTCGGGGTCTTCGAACATTTCGTTCAGATCTTCCTCGACCAGGATGAGGCCGGTGCCGGGCGCGTAGTACTTGAACTCCCGCGCGTCCGGATCTATCTCATTTCCTTCCAGGATTTGCAGAACGCCGGCATAGGTGCCCAGATCAATGGCCACCTCGTTGTCTACAGAGAACGTCGTGCCGTTGTCCAGCGCGATGCCCGGCGCATATTCCTGGTAGTAATTGAAGCCGACGGGCTGGGGCGCCGCGAGCATGATGATGCCCGGCAGGTTGTCGCCCTCACCGGCGATCCACTCACCGTCGTTGGTGGTACCGATCAGGTTGTCGTCATCGTCATACTCGAAAATGGTCACATTCTCGCCGAAGTACCAGACGTTGCCATCAGTGTCCTGGGCGTAGTAGTCGAAGGTCCGCTCTATGAGGAGACCATCCTCGAACTCCTCGTCCCGCTGGGTCTGCGTCTGCACGCCGAGGATCACCGGCCCGGGGCCGAGATTCGTCAGCTGTGACTGCTCGATGAAGGGTTCACCCTCGTCGTCTGCGCCCTCGCCCTGATAGACGTAGGTGTTGGCAAAATCCGTCATCGGGAAGAACGGGTTGTCGATGGGTGTGCCGGGCTCGAAGGTCTGCACGGCCCAGTAGGGCAGTAGCGGCGCCGCGGTTGCAAGGTGACCTATTGTCAGCAGAAGTACCGGCAGCGAATACTGCAGGGTGCGAACAGTCTTATTCATTGGTTTACCCCTGAATTAGCTATTTATTGTGGTTGGGATGCATGCCGGCTCACGAAGCACAACCAGCAGGCTCTCTTCGTTAGACGTTTGCAGCGGTAATTTCCTTCGTCCCGGGCAGGATTTCAGGCCAGGCAGAGAGCGGGCCGCAGAACCGGCCGCCAGAGCCGGGTCCAATGCATGACCCGCAGCCCGGATGCCGGGCACAGGCACAGCCGGAATGTTTTACATAATGTAAATGCCGCGGGCCCGGCGGTTCGCTGTCCTGCCCCGCATACAGCGCCTCACGCGGCGGGTAGCTAGCTGCCGGTTGATCTTGCCCTGGCGGACAGCTGCAGGTAGACCACCACCGCGGCAACGGCGAGCAAGACTCCGATCAGCGTGCCGTGCCGGTATTCGAGAATCTGGAATGCCAGCCCGTGGGCGATGGTGAAGGCGAAGGCCCAGTAGGCGGAGCGTTGCAGCCGTTTCCACCGTTTCGCACCGAGACGCCGCAGCACACGATCGTTCGACAGCCCCAGCAGCAGCAGCACGAGCAGGGCCACCACCAGGCCGGCGATGCTGCCCCAGGTAAACAGCTGACGGCCCAGCTCCGGCGACACCAGGCCCTCGGTGGTGTCGACGTAACGGCCGAGATAGGCCGGGCTCATGGATTGGTCGACACCGACGAAGAAGTGCACCAGCCCGGCCAGCGCACTCCAGATGCCGATGTCACGGCGCAGGTAGATGTTCAGCGGCGCGGTAGCCGTGCGCCGAACGATCAGGGGGCCAACGGCCAGTGCGGCGCCCATGTACAGCAAACAGGTGTAAGCGGTAGCGATACTCAGTTGATCGAGGCGACTTTCGCCGGGCCGCAGCCAGACCATGGCCGCGAAAATCCCCAGGCAGCCCAGGGCCAGCACCAAATGGTGCTTGACGCGCTGGGAGAACTGGCTAGGCACCATCCTGCCGATAATCAAAATGATGTTGGACGCTGAGTTCGGCCCGGCCCAGGAAGAAGCCGAAGTTTTCCATCTTACCGGGCATCGCCGCCCCTCACGATGAGGACACGCCAATGATAATCGACCCTCGGCGCAGCCCGCCGCATCAGGGCTTGCCGACAATCAGGCCCTGCGGGTGCCGGTGCGCGTGCAGCTGTACCGGCTACAGGTCGCCGTGCAGCTCAGCCAGGTTATCTGCGGCCGCTTCCCGGACCACCGGGTCGCTGTCGGCCAGAAACTGTCGCAGGAGCTGCGTCGAGGCAGCCCCGCCAATCCGGCCCAGGGCATCGACCGTCGTCTGGCGAATCTCCGGATCGGGGTCATTCAATACCACCGCCAGGGCGAGGGCCGCCGCGTCGGTACCGAAGTCACCCAGTGTCTCTGCAGCCGCTTCGCGCACGTCGCGGTCCGGATTGGCCAGTGCGTCCACGAGCGTCGCTGCGATCGGGCCATCGATGTTCTCACCGAGCAAGTAGATCGCCTCCAGCGCGGGCATCGCGGCAACAGGCCGGATGATTTCTCCCGGTCCTGGAGGGTCAGCCGAGTTCGCATACACCCACAGCCAGTTGCCCTTCTCGGGGGCAGGTTGCGTATAGCGAAGCAGAAAGCTGTAGCGACGGAGTAGAGTCTTCAGGACTCGCTGAGGAGCCAATTGCCGGGCGTCCATCGACAGTCGCTCGTCGCCGATTGGCTCCTGCAGCACGATGTTCACGCCGCAGGCACGGGCAAGCTGAGCGAGGATGTCCTTGATGCGCGCCTCGTTCGCCTGCACGCTGATGGACTGGCCGGTGCATTCAACCGAGACGGCGTCCGGCTGTTCAGCGGCGGCAACCGGCACGGCAAACGCGAGGCCCGCCAGGAGGCAGGCCCCGCGCGTGCCCAGTGGGGCATAGCCGGTCATCAGTCGCCGGCTTTCTCGAAGCAGCTTTCGCTGCTGGTTTCGTTGCCGCCTGCGTCCGTGACGAGCACCTGGAACTTGAATAAATCACCCAGGCCGATGAATCCCGCTGGCACCGTGAAGCTGGTCGTTTCAGGAGGCAGGTTCACTTCGAGCTTGTACTCAGTGTCCTCGGCCTCGACGGCCACTTCGTAGCGGGTAACCTCGATCGGGCCGCGCTTGCCGATTGTCAGGTGTGAAGTCATCACCTCTTCCCAGCGCAGCACGACCGGTCCGTCCGTGACCTCGGGCACGACTGGCAGCTCCTCGCAGTCAGATGTCGCTTCCACTGGCATGCTGTTGACCTTGAAGCCCTGCGGCGGTGCCGGCAGCACGTGGGTAATCATGATTTCATTTTCGCGCTCTTCGTTTGTCAGCGTCCTGCCCTCGATCTCGTACTCGCCTGCCGGAAAGCGCGCAAAGAATTCTGCTGGCGACAGTTCGTCAAAGCCGGGTTCCGCGCTCTCGAAGGCCAGCTCCGTCAGCCCCTGCTTGCGCAGCCGCCCGCGGGGCAGGAGGTAGAGGATTGTCCGGCCGCGCGGATCCTCCACCTTGGTCCGCTTCCACGGCTCACCGTCGAGCTTCATGTGAAAGCCGAGGTCGCCGTCCGTGTCATTGAGCTGGAAGAACAGCTTGCCGACATCGAAGGGTATCTCGTCTTCATCACCGGCCCAGCTGGTGGGGGCAGCAAGGGCAGCAAAAGTGGTGGCCACCGCGACT
>Ga0265303_10000923_pt1 | contig 17557 bp, 20 predicted proteins | sample Helome_2_FD_192494 | JGI IMG/M metagenome (GOLD analysis project Ga0265303, IMG submission 192494) | Marine sediment microbial communities from subtidal zone of North Sea - Hel_20160317 (Illumina Assembly) | ecosystem: Environmental > Aquatic > Marine > Subtidal zone > Sediment ... | reverse complement strand
AGTACCGGACATCGCCTGAACCGATATCCCAGGATCGCGTTCGGCTCACTGACGGAAAATGCACGCTCAGCACATGCCGTTCGCATGTGTTTCAACCATGGCAATCGCCGCCTCTACACGCAATGCCCGCTTGCCCGTTATTCAGGCCCCGCGATCAGCTGCGACACGAGAATTCAATGGTCATTTCTCGTTCTTCCCGGCTCAACGACGCGATAGAATTTCCTATCCTTTAACAGGCCGAGAATCACACCCTGTTCTTGTGGCCCAAGAACGCTATACTCCCGCTGGATTAGGGACATCATGGCGGATACGGGTATTTAATGGGCCTATTATTCTGGAAGGACAACAAGGAAATCGATGCGTTAGCGCAAGCTATCGCCGACGATCTCTTCAGCTACGTGCAACCCGATGTTGCGCGCCAACATATTTGCCGCACCGGCAAGCTGAAGAAGAAACAGGCGCCTAAGATTGCACAGAAATTCACCGATATCACGCTGCAGATGCAGCGATTCGGCGAAGCTAAATCGCTTGGCGTCTATGGCAAAGCACGTCTACAAAAACGCTTTAACGACAGGCTGGAAGAACTGGGCTATGACGCCGACGTCGTGCATAAAATCGCAGAGTCCATGCTGCTGAGGAACCCCTAGAAGAAGGCGACTTCACCGTGCTGGAATCGGATTTCAAGAGCGTCCTTGCTGAGATAAATCGCGCGGCGCAGCTCCTGCGCAAAGGGCAGCGCTCAGACGCGTTGCTGATCTATCATGGCGTGAAAGAACGGGCGGAACGCTCTGCGCCTGTTCAGTTCGCTCTCGGGCAACTTTGCGAGCAAATCGGCGATGTCGATCAAGCCATAACGCACTACGTCATAGCGGCTGAAGAAGAGCCCGATATGCCGGTATTTCAGAGTGCCCTGGGTGTCGCTTATCTGAATAGCGGCGACCGTGAACTTGCTCTTGAGACGCTCGAGCATGCTCTGGCACTCAACCCGGAGATGCTCGAGGTACAACATGGCCTCGGTGTCTACCATATGCGACGAGCAGACTATGAAGAAGCTATTGGATACCTTGAACGCGCCTGCGAGTTAAACCGCAGCGACGCTGCCGTGCGCACAAATCTCGCGACTACGTTAGCTCAGTTGAACCGGCATGACGAAGCGCTCACCCAGGCGAGGAAAGCAGTCAGGCTGAATGAATCGGATCCCGGTGCAAACCTCGCGCTATGTTCAACTCTAAGCCAGCTTGGACAGATGGATGAAGCCGTGCAACATCTGGAAAAGACGGTTCGAAAGCATAAGGATTTTGGCCTTGCCTACGACCTCCTCGCGCGCATCAAGAAGTTCTCGAGTGCGGATGCAGCATTCATAAAAGGTGCTGAGAAAGTACTGGACCGCGGCATGCCGGCGAAACACCGTTATTGCCTGCACTTCGCGTTGGGGAAGATGCACGACGATTGCGGCGAATACGACAAGGCATTCGAACATTATCAGCAGGGCAACTTGTTACAGCGAATTGACTACGACATTGACGAGGTCGAAGCACTGTTTAAGCGCGTGAAAAAGGCTTTCAACAGTTCTTCGCTGAAAACGTTCGCGGCGTTGGGCCATCAATCGGCACAACCGGTATTCATCGTCGGCATGCCTCGATCGGGTACGACGCTGATGGAGCAAATTATAGCGAGCCATCCGCAGGGAGCCGGGGCTGGCGAATTGCCCGAGATGCCATTTATTGCCAAAGAATTATTGCCCGCCGAGGAACGGCGTCGAATTGCCGCTCACGCAAGGTCGCAATTGACTGCCGAAAGAATCGATACGCACGCCAAAAACTACCTGAAGATCTTACAGCAAGGTCGATCAGACGCAGAGCGCATCGTGGACAAATTGCCAACGAATTTCCATTTCATTGGTTTGATTACGAGCTTGTTTCCAAACGCCACAATAATCCATGCGATCAGGCATCCACTCGATATTTCCCTTTCCTGCTATTTCCAGACCTTTGCCAATTTGCCCTGGTCATGCGACCTGAAATCGATAGTGAGATTTTACTCCTTGTACCGTGAATCGATGGAGTACTGGCGCCAGGTCTTGCCCGAGGGAAAAATAGTCGACGTGCATTACGAGCAGCTGGTTGAAGATCCGGAACACCACGCCCGCAGAATGCTCGACGCCTGCAACCTTGAATGGGACGAAACGGTTCTGGAGTTCTTTCGCAAGAAGAGCATCGTCAAGACGGCAAGCCTCGCGCAAACCCGGCAGCCAATCTACAAGAGTTCGAAGGCGCGTTGGATGAATTACGCGTCACACATTGGTGAATTGACCGACGGCATGTCGGAATACCTGCAAGGCGACGCCGAGCTTCTGGCCGAACATGGCATCACGCTGCCGGCACCGTCCGCATTGAGCAAGTTCAAGAGAATGCTGAAGTAGCTCAGTCGAACTCGATCCGGGTTGTCTTCAGTTCGGTGTCACCCGCCGGCCCCGACCCCGACCCGCCCTGGCCCAACGGCGAGACCATTCCCCTCACCTATCACCCAGTACCGGACATCGCCTGAACCGATATCCCAGGATCGCGTTCGGCTCACTCACGGAAAATGCACGCTCAGCACATGCCGTTCGCATGTGTTTCAACCATGGCAATCGCCGCCTCTACACGCAATGCCCGCTTGCCCGCCATTCAGAACGTCGGTGGCAGCTCTGGGGCTATATTTTTCAGTAAGTTACTGGGGCGTCCGTTGCTTAATTTGCATCACAGTGCAGGACGATGCACAGCTGATTCACGCGAGACTCACGCATCTCGTTTTTCGTTCACGGCCCCCCTCATGCAAACATTAAGCCGCAACGTTGCGGTATGGTTACCTATGATATCGAGCGACGCGTATTTGTCAGCGCGCCGGACCGCCCGATTAGCGCCGCAGCAGATTGACCAGCACCGCGAGCACCAGCAGGAATCGGTCAGGAGCTTTTATATATAATGCGCCAATGCCCGAATTTCTCGAAGAACTAAAACGGCGCCGGTACCCCCGATTCAAGCAAATAGCCGACTCGCTTCCGGAATGAGTCGCGTCTGCGTAACGGGAGCAGCAGGGTTCATTGCGGGCCACGTCATTATCGACCTGCTCGACGACGGTCATGCCGTCCACGCGACCGTACGCGACCTCGGTGACGACGCCAAGCGTTCGCATCTCGATGTGCTCAAGGAGCAGTATTCCGGGAAGCTAAAGTTGTTCGAGGCAGACCTGCTTGAGCCAGGGAGCCTTGATGCCGCGCTCGAGGGTTGCGATGCGTTGCTCCATACCGCCGCAGCCGTAATCCTGGCTGCTCCCGACCCGCAAAAGCAGATCATCGATGTGGCGGTCAAAGGCACGCAGAACGTTCTCGATTCCGTTGCCAGGACGCCGAGTGTCATACGCATCGTCATGACCTCGTCGATAGCCGCCGTAATGAGTTACGACCAACAGGATAGGACTTATACCGAAGACGACTGGTGCACGAGCGACGACATATGGCTGGACCCCTACGGCATGGGCAAGACGCAGTCGGAGCGCTTGCTGTGGGAGTTCGCGGACAAGCACGCCGATCGTGTGCAGGCGGTAGCCATAAACCCGTCGGTAGTGATCGGCCGGCCACTAGCGAAACATCACATCCGCTCCAGCCTTTCGTTCATTCGCGATCTGGTCGGCTGGACCTATCCCGCTTGCCCACCAATGCGGTTTCACTTAGTCGATGTAGGCGACGTCTCCAAAGGACATGTGCGCGCACTGACATCGGACAGAGCTGCAGGCCATCGCATAATTTTCTCGGATCGGCAGATGTCGATGCTCGAGATCTCGAAGGTGCTGTCGCGCAAATACAAGACACCTATGCGAGTGTTGCCCAAGCTGCTCCTGTACATTGCTGCGTGCCTGGACAAACGTTATTGGCTGCGCCAGGCGCGGGCCTCTGCCAACCTGCGCTACCAGTTCAGGAGCGACCGTCCCACGGAACTACTCGGGATCAAACTCAAGAACACGGAGGAGAGCATCCTGGAATCAGCCGAGACAATGGTCGAGAAAGGTTGGGTCAAGCCGCGATCGTGATCCTGACCGGTCGGGAATCCGTCATCTCGGCAGGCTTCGATTTCGACGTAATGAAGCGTGGAAAGAAATGAATTTCCCGTCGGGGGCCAGAACGTAGAGGTTGTGCTTCCCGTGTTTCCCGCCGACGTCGGAGCTGTAGAGTACAAATCCGAAATTACCCGGCCGTTTCGTGCAAACGATAGATGCGCAGTTTGTCGAACCAAGGGCTGAGTCCCCGCGTGTCCGCCGGAAGCTGTTCGTGAATGCCCAGCACCAATGCGGCGCCGCCATGCATCGTGGCGACGATGCGGCCTAGAAGCTCGGACTGCAGCGCGTCATCGAAATACGTGAAGACCAGGTTCCTGCAAAGCACCAGGTCGAAGGGACCTCCGGCTTGTTCGTTACGAATGTCCTGTTCGAGGAAAGTGATATCGCACCGGTACGCCGGCTCGAGACGATAAGCGCCTTCTTCCCGCTCGAACGCCTGATCTCTCAAGCTAGGAGGCAAGTCCTTCACGCTCGCGAACGCGTAATTACCCTCACGGGCGCGAGCCAGCATCGCGGGATCCGCATCGGTGGCCACGATCTCGATCCGCAGGTCCGGATATCGATCCCGGAGTTCCAGGTGCCAGAGGATCGCAATCGTGTAAGGCTCCTCACCGCCGCCACACCCGGCGCTCCAGACCCGCAGTGCTTTGTCGCGACGCTGCTGTGCCTCACGGGCCAGTGTCGACAGTACCTCTTCCGACAACGCCGCGTACACACCCTTGTCGCGATAAAAACGCGAGATGGTAATTCGGCACAAGGTGTCGAGGTAATGCCATTCCTCGGCATGCCGCTGCAGGTACTCCCGATACGCCTCGGTGTCCGCCAGGCCGAGCTCTCTCAAGCGTCGGGCCAGCCGCTTCTTTACTTGTCGGCGTACCTTGCGAAAACCGTCCCAGCGCATGCGTAACTGCGGCAGCGCCCATTGCAGGAAGCGCACGCACTGCTCGTCGTTCATGCCGCTTGCCCGGAAACCAGGGTGAGCCGGTTGTTGCTCAACTCAACGCGTGACCCGAAGCGCCCGCACTCCCGATCCATCGTCGTCACGAGCCAGCGCGCATCGTCAGCCGAGGCTCGGTTCAAGCGGAACTGCCGAATCCGAAAAGGCACCATTTCGAAGCGGACGAGCCGACCCGAAGCGGGTTGCATCGTGACCAGGTACATCAACGTGAGGTCGCCGCGGTATTCCTCGTAACCACTGATGCCCTCGTAGTCGTTCAGGAAATCGCCGCAGCCGTAGAGGATCGGCCGGCCGTTATAGACCTCGATACCTTTCGGATGGTGCGACGAATGCCCGTGGACCACGTCGACGCCGGCCTCGTCGATCAGCGCTCGGGCGAACGTCCGTTGCTGACGGGGAACGTCGTAGCCCCAGTTGGAGCCCCAGTGGATCGAGGCGACGACGATGTCGCCCGGCTGTTTGCTCGACGTCACCCGGGACCCGATCCGCCGGGCCGTCTTCAGCGACATATCGGGCAGGTAACTGACGCCCGGCCGGCTTTCCGTCGCAGCCCAGTTACGTGGCACCCCTGCACTTCGCGAAGCAAACGCAAACACTAGCACCCGTCCCTTGCGGCCGATGCGAATCACGGCGGGCGCTCGCGCGTCGCTCGCGGTGCTTCCTGCGCCGGCGGTTTTCATCCGGGCCTTCTGCAGCGACGCCAGCGTGTCCTCGAGCCCGGCCATGCCCCAGTCCAGCACGTGGTTGTTGGCCAGCACACAACAGTCGATCCCGGCGGCTTTGATGCAGGGTACGTTGCCGGGATGCATGCGGTAGTGAATGCCTTTGTTCGGCTGGAAATCGTCGCTGTCGGTAATACTGGTCTCGAGGTTGATGATGCGAACGTCGGGCTTCGCACGATCGAGTTCATCCAGCACGTCTCCCCATGGGTAGGCGAAATCCACGCGCTCCGGGAAAGGGCCGTTTGCCGACTGCGCAAGCTCCAGGTAGCGCCTGGCGTCGGTCACCCAGCGTTCATACAGGCGCGGATCGGACTGGTGCGGCAGCACCTGGTCGATGCCCCGCCCGGTCATCACGTCACCAGAGAGGAACAGGGAAACCGTCTCAGATTCGCTCGGCGCAGCGGCGCGTGCGGACAGGGCCGATGCCGGGATCAACAACAGCGATTTACCACAATTGAGCAAAAACCTTCGGCGGTCCATCATATGTATCTTAGACCGTCAAAAATGCAAAACATAACCGCACTGCTCATCGATCTCGACGGCGTCCTCTACGAGGCGGACGAGCCGGTACCCGGCGCGGCCGCGGCTATCCAGTGGCTGCGCGACAACGGCGTGCCGGGGGCCATCACCATATGGTTCTTTTCTGACCCCGCAACGCTCTTTGCCGTCTACAATAAGCTTAGGGAAGCGGCATGACGCCGCATCGGGCACGCGTGGCTGGAATGCGTCTGTATCTCATACAACATGGCGACGCCGTCGCAAAGGACATCGATCCGGAAAGGCCGCTGAGCGACAGGGGCCGCGAGGACATCGGCAGGCTTGCGAACTGGCTCGAAAGCAACGATGTGCGGGTAGCGCGGATCCTGCACAGCGGCAAACTGCGCGCAGAGCAGACGGCGAACCTGCTGGCGCCCCTGGTCGGCGACGATGGCACCGTTGAGGCTCATCCGGGCCTGGCCCCGAACGACTCGCCGGGCTCGTTGCTGGACACACTCACGGACGACGATACGATCGTTGCGGGCCACATGCCGTTCGTATCCCGGGCTGTCTCACTCGCACTCGATCTGCCGCCCGATCAGCCGATCGCGGCCTTCAAACCCGGCAGTCTTGCGGGGCTGGAGCGGGACACCGACGGCACCTGGCGCCTGATGCTCTTCATCCGCCCCGAGCAGGTCTGATGCCGCGCTTCCCACGCCAGGTATTTACACGACGAGGCGATGATGGATGCGAAATTCTCGGTAGGTGAGCTGGTACACCACACACTGTTCGACTACCGCGGCGTCGTCATCGACGTTGATCCGCAGATGATGTTGTCCGATGAGTGGTACGACGCAGTCGCCCGCACGCGGCCACCGAAGGACCAGCCCTGGTACCACGTGCTCGTGCACGACGCGCTGCATCAGACCTACGTCGCCGAGCGCAACCTGGAGCCGGACACGAGCGGCGAGCCGATCCGGCACCCGCTGATCGACGCCCGCTTCAGCGGTTTCAGCGACGGGCGCTACGTGGCAACCGAGCGAACGAACTAGGGACGGCTACTCCGACGGGCGTACCCGTGGCATGAGCCTCATCTCTGCCAGTGAACGCTTGAGCGCTTCAAAAAACGACTTGTCATCGAGCTGATGATATTCGACCTTCATCGTCAGCGCGCTCCCGAACACAATGCTCATCAACGTCAGCAATGAGCCGAGCGCGAGCGTGGACATACCGGTAATCCCCTGCCCGATCGTGCAGCCGAGGGCGAGTACGCCGCCGAAGCCCATTGCCATCGCGCCGACGATGTGGCGGAGCATGTCGTTCTTGTCGGTGAACGTCTCGATGACGAATTTCCGGGTCGCAATGGCGTAAATGAAAGAACCTGCGATCACGCCGAATACGGCTGCCACACCGAAGTTGATCGTCGATCCCGTGAATGTCAGCAGGTACATCAGGCTTTCACCTATCGGGCCAACGAAGGTATAGGACTCGAAGCGCACGGGCTCGAAGTCGTCGAAACCGATGACCCCGGTCACGTACCAACCGGCCGGGACGATCAGCCCGATAACGACACCAGCCAGGATATTGTCGAAGCTCCTGCGGAATGACCTGGCCGCGAATGAGAATGCGACCAGGCCGCCACCCAGCAGGATCGTCACAATCGAGTTCAGGACGGCAGTATTGTCTATACCGGTGATCGTGGCGATGATCGTACCGATGCCCTGGTTCCCGATGCCCATGTCCGTGAGGCTGATATAGGTGACCTCGGTGACATTTACCCTGACGAGTGCGAGCAGGCCGCGCATGGTCATGTAAGCTGTAAGGCCGAGAAGCAGCATGACAACCAGGGATTTGAGGTTGCCGCCACCGACGCGTACCAGCGTACGTTGCCCGCAACCCGAAGCGAGCGTCATTCCGATTCCGAACAGCAACCCGCCCACAATATGGCCCAGCCAGCCAAAATTCGGTGCCAGGTACATCGCCTGGCCGAGATCGATCACCCCGCGCGCGTGCAGCAGCTGGGCGCCAAGAATCGCGATGCCGATCGCCAGCAGCCAGGCCCTGAAGCGGTCCTTGCTGCCGATGTTGACCCAGTCGCTGACGGCGCCCATCGTGCAGAAATTGGTCTTGTGGGCGATTGCCCCGAACAGCACGCCGATGAGAAAGCCGAGCGTCGCGACGCGATAAACCGGTTCCCATTCCATGTTTGCTAACCCAGCACGGTTTCGAACTCGTCGCTGCCACCAAGGTTGTCAACCCAGCTGACCCTCAGCGTGTCACCGGGCTTGGCGCCGCGGAAACTGAAATTGATATACGGGTTCCTGGACACCGCCGTGCTGAAATTCGCGACCATGACGGGCTCGCCGTTGTTGGTAAAGGTCAGCTGCGTGATGTGGTGCCGCGGAACCAGCTCGCCGGAGTCGGGGTCCTTGCGGGCGCCCGTCTCCATCGGGTGCAGAATGAGGCTCTTGACCTCCGCGACGTCACCCGACAGCCGGGTCTTGATCTTGATCTTGCTTGCCATCAGACGCCTCCTTAAAGCCCGCTAGGCACAGCCACCGATCGTGACCTTGACGTCTTTCCACGTGCTGAATGTCCCTGTGTCGGTTTTCACTATCGCCATCACCCGGGACGTTTCAGCCATCTTGATGCGGCTCGAAACCTCGGGAAGGGCGCGGGTCATCAATTCGAAGGACGCAACGAGCGGCCTCGGATTATTCTCGACCACGATGCTGATCGATTCGACGTTGTCGAGCGTCGTGCCGATTGTCACGGGCACGGCAGCGCCGTTTTCCGCGATCTCGGGCACCTTGAGGGTGATCTGGTCCGAGGGGATCGTCTGGTCGAATCCGAGGAGCGCGGTCAGCGCTTGCCGGCCATCGGTCGACAAGAACGCTTTCTCTGGCCAGGCGGCCGCGAGCAGGGCCTTCGGCAACGCCGCGAGTAAGGCCAGTGCGGCCCCTCCTTTGAGTAGTAGTCTCCTGCCTGCATGCATGTTCGGTACTGCCTGACCCGCGGTCAGCATTGGACTGTGTTGAAATAGTCAGACCGCGTCCATTGAACGCGGACCGGATTACCTATAGTACCCGGTGCGGCCGCACTTTGAACGAGCAGGTTGGTTTCCATCTGCTACTCTTTGGATAACTCCCTTTCGGGGGCGAAGTGCCAGCAATAGACACGATCCACAACGGAAATTCCAACGATGCAAACCTCGATCAGACTTTTCAACACCATTCTTGTGCTTGCAACGGGCCTGGTATTCGTGCCGGCCGGCCAGGCCGAAGAGCTCAGCAGGGCCGCCATGTTGAGTGCGTCCTGCGAGGGATGTCACGGGACCGACGGGCGCAGCCCGGGAGCGATCCCTCCGATTGCCGGTAAATCCGCCGAATACCTGCGCGAGACATTGGAGGGTTTTCGTTCGGGTGACACAGAGGCCACGGTCATGGACCGACATATGAAAGGCTATAGCGAAGAGGAGATTCGCCTGATCGCCGAGTACTTTTCCAGACAAAGTGAACAACAGGAAGCATCGCCATGAGTCGAATTACACGCAGAAATTTCGTTTATGGTGCCCTGGGGGCGGCGACCTCGGGACTCGGTTGGCCCACACTCGGCCAGGCAAAAGCCACCGGCGGGCGAGTCGTCGTGATCGGCGGTGGATTCGGCGGCGCGTCCTGTGCCAAGTATCTTCGCCGATTATCGACCGACATCGAGGTGACCCTGGTCGAACGGGATTCGAAGTTCATGACCTGCCCCTTCAGCAACGCGGTGCTGGGCGGGCTTTACGACATGGACTTCATCACTCATGACTACAAAGCCCTCAGCAACGCCTATGGGGTAAAGGTCGTGCACGACAGTGCGGTCGACGTCGACCCGGACGCCAGGAAAGTTAGCCTTGCCGGCGGTTCGTCACTGCAATACGACCGCCTCGTGGTATCGCCCGGCATCGACTTTCAATGGGACGCGATCGAGGGCTACGACGAGGCTGCGAGCAAGACGATGCCGCACGCGTGGAAGGCCGGCAAGCAGACGAAGATACTGCGCAAGCAGCTCGAGGTTATGCCGGACGGCGGTGTCGTGATTATCTCGGCGCCGCCGAATCCATTCCGTTGCCCGCCGGGACCCTACGAGCGCGCCAGCCTCATCGCGCATTATCTGAAACACAACAAGCCACGTTCGAAAATCCTCATTTTAGACGCCAAGCCGAAATTTTCGAAGCAACCGCTGTTCGAGCAGGGCTGGCAGGCGTTGTACCCGGGCATGATCGAGTGGATCAGCGAAGAAGAAGGCGGCGCGATCGACAGCGTGGACGTCAAGGCGATGACCGTCAATCCCACGTTTGGCGAACCGACGCGCGGGGACGTCGTCAACGTGATCCCTCCCCAGAAGGCAGGCGCCATTGCGGAGCTTGCGGGGCTCACCGATGACAACGGCTGGTGCCCGATCGACCAGCGCACTTTCGAATCCAGGCGGCAAGAGCATGTCCACGTGATCGGTGATGCCGCAACCGCGGCCCCGATGCCGAAATCCGGCTTCGCTGCCAGCAGCCAGGGCAAGGTCTGTGCAACAGCGATAGTCGCCGGTCTCAGCGGCCAGGATATGCCACCGCCCTCCCTGGTGAACACCTGCTACAGTCTCGTCGGACCGGATTACGGCATATCTGTCGCCGCCGTTTACCGGCTCGGCGCCGACGGCATTGCAGCCGTCCAGGGTGCCGGTGGAGTGAGTCCGAAAGATGCCGATGCCAGTTTCCGGGTAGCCGAATCGCGTTATGCTGTGGGTTGGTACCAGAGCATCACGGCGGACATTTGGGGCTAGACAAGGAGCACGATCCATGCAAATAGTTTTTTCCAGTCGATTACTGTCATTCCTTACCGTGCTTGCAACACTTGGCTATCTGTCCGCGTGCACGGCTTCGGATGATCAGGCCGACGTCGCCGAAGATATCGACACGAGCATGGACAGTCTTGTGAGTGCCACGTGGCTACTCGAGCACCTCGACGACCCCGACCTCGTGGTCATTGACGCCACCGTACTCATTGAGCCGGATGGCAGCGGCAATCTGCTGTCGGTGAACGGCAGAGAGAGCTACGAAGCCGGCCATATACCGGGAGCGGTCTTTGCCGATTTACTGGGCGATCTCTCCGACATGGACAGCCAGCTCGAGTTTGCCGTACCGTCACCCGAGCAGTTTGCCGCCGCCATGGGAGCACTGGGTGTCGGCGACGACTCCAGGGTGGTTCTGTACGACACGTTCAACACGGTCTGGGCGTCCCGTGTCTGGTGGATGCTGCGCTGGATCGGTTTCGACCGGGCGGCTCTTCTCGACGGCGGGCTCGACGCCTGGACCGCCGAGGGCGGCTCGATTTCAACCGAACTCGTGACCCCTACCGCGAGAACACTCTCCGTCAAGCTACGTCCCGAACTGATCGTCGGCCAGGAGGAGGTGCGCGCAGCCATCGAAGACAACTCCGTGCATCTCATCGACGCGATGACCGAACAGCACTACCGTGGCGAGTGGGCCATGTACGCCCGCCCGGGCCATATACCCGGCGCCTCGAACGTGCCGACCACGGCGCTGTTCGACGAATCGGGCAAATTTCGTTCACAGGACGAACTGGACGCATTATTCGAGAGTGACCGCGGCACCCGAGCTATCACCTACTGCGGTGGCGGAATCGCTGCTTCGACAGACGCCTTCGTCATGCACCGACTCGGCTTCACGGACGTCGCCGTCTACGCTGCCTCACTGCAGGAATGGGCTGCCAACCCCGAGAATCCGATGGACGTCATACTGGATTTCGACGAGGGCGAAGACTAGCTCGCACCCGGGTTACACCGCGATCAGTCGATCATGCTCGCGCGCACGGCCTCATTCACTTGTCACGAATTCGCCGACCGAGATCGTGGCGTTGCCGTTCATTTCGATAGCAAGGATCTCGAACTCGTAGATGCCTTCCGGCCAGCGCGCGAGGAAATCCTCGATCGGTTCGTCGAAGTTGGCCAGCACGGCAGGCGTGCCAAGTGTTAAGACCATCGTCGCGGGTGAGTATCGGCATATGCGAACGGACAGCAACGCGGTGATTTCAGAATCCCTGAAGCCAGCAGGTGCCTGACTTTGTAGTTAGGGATGGTGGCAGGGGCGGAACGATTCGCGAAGCGAATCAGTACGGCGGCAACAGGCGCCTCAGCCCATGTGCCAGCACTGTTACAAGAAAGACGAGATTTCGTAGCAGCAGGCCCGGGACCAAACAGACCGGTACCTCGGTCTTGCCCGTCGGCTCGTCCAGTGCATCTGCAAGCATTACGCCGAGCCGCTCAATCCACGAGACGGTACGCGGCCACTCGGTAATGCCGTCGAGCCAGGCATCGGGAATGACCTGCATCCCTGCCCTTGCGCCGACAATGCCGCCGTAAATCGCACCTGCTGTATCGGTGTCGCCGCCAGCTTGAATGATCTCCTGCAATCCCGTCTCGAAATCATTGCCATGCTTGAACAAGACCTGCAGTACGCACGGGACCGTGTGGTAGCTGTAACCCGAGATACCGTTCTTCGACCCAATCTTCCCGGCGAGCTCTGCGACGGACTCGTTGTTCGCGGCCGAGACCCTGGCCATTTCGACGAGCTCGTGAAATTCCCGGGCATCGGGCTCTGGCATGAGCTTTTCGAGTGTATCCCTGAACTCGCCCTGCCACTCGTCATTGACGCCCACGACATCGAGGCTCGCCGCGGCGACGGCGAGTGCCGCGTAACAGGCCTTGGGGTCCGAGTGCGTAATCTCGGTTGAGGCTTTGACGTAGTGCTTCAGCATTTCATGATCGCGACCAAACGCGACGCCGAGAATCGGGCTGCGCATCGACGGCCCGTTGCCTGCCGAAAACACGCCGCTTTTCTTTGGGCTGATTCCGAACCACAGTTTGATGATCGACCTCAGCGTCGCGAACCCGACCCCTGCCGGCAGACCCAGCATCCACCATCGGAGCGATCGTGCGAGTTCTCGCTGAAAGGCATCGACGTCTCCTTTCGAGCGGATGACCGCCTGTGCCGTGAAGCAGGCATGTTCCGTGTCGTCGGAGACCATGCCCCTGCCGAAGAAGAGATGATGTTTCGTCGTGTCGGGGAGGAGCTTCCTGGCGCGGCGCGCACTCAGGCCTTCATACGGTAGTCCGAGTGAGTCGCCGACAGCGGTCCCTAAGAGGCAGCCGACGAACGCATCGGGATTCCGTCCGGTCATGAACCTGTCAGTGCTCAATGGCGTGCCCCCGAGATCGGCATGATCAGGTTGGCTTTCCTGGCTGCTGTCTCGATCGTGAGTTCAGCACCCGAGTTGAACTCGAGGTAGTCGGCCTCGATGCCGTCGCTGAAGATAATGCCGTTGGTCGGCATCTGGCTCGTTACCTTGAGCGGTGATGCTCGCGTGACGATGCCATGCACGATGCTCGCTTGCGTGGCCCGGCTCGGGAATGGCTCCCTGACCGAATAGACGAGGTCTTCAGAGTCCCAGGGGCGTCGGCCGCTGTCAGGCGGAGGGATGACCTTGCCGCCGAGTGCCTCGACAACGCCGGCGGCACCCGCATAGACAGACTGCAGCCAGCCGGTAGAGCCCGCACCCGTCGAGACGATGATGCCTGAGGATGACTGGTTCTCGCTTCGGTCGCCGATTTCGATCGCGTAACGTGCCGACACGTGCGAATTGGCGCCAATAAAGAAATCGTTGAATGCCAATAAGGTCTGCCCGTCTTCCATGGACGCTTTCGCGAGTGTTACCGACTGCATGTACAGGTGCTCATGCTCCCGTGATCCGTACAGCGTCAGGTAGAGCTGCGGTTCGACCGTGTCCGTCGTGAACGGCAACAGGATGCCGTCGAATCGATCGGGATCGGGGTTAACGGCAAGGATCGGCTGGCCGGAGAGGTACTTGGCCGTGTTGGAGACAAGCCCGTCCTGGCCGACCGTGATCACGAGATCGTCATCGCCGAACATGAAGCGCGGCACAAGTTCCCGGCCGATCGTCTGTGACTTGATCGTGTTGGGGATCGCCTGCCGCACTTTTTTCAGCACGGCCTGGTGCGTGTCGTGCGCTTCTTCAATCGCATCGAAACTCTGCCCTGCCTGCTGCAGATAGAACTTCGCCTGCGCCTTGGTGTTGAAGCGGCGCACGAGATCATCGAGCTCGGTATTCCGAGTCACGATGATCACGTTCTCAAAGCGTGCGCGTGGCATGACGCATCTCCTACGCGGCTCGTTCGTCGTTCGTGTGCGAGACGAAGGAGACGACCTTGCTCAGGAGATCGGGCGTAATACTCAGGTTGTCGATCCTGCCGGCATTGGCGGCCCATTCCTTCAGGGCCAGTCCGACGAGCGCTTGCGGCGGCAGTTCGCCGTAGGGCTCGAGCTTGAGCTCCTCGGCTTTCGCTTCGGCCTCCGCGAGCGTGAGGCTGTTTCGGGCCTGCATGTCGACGAGGTCTTTCCTGCGGTTCTCGAGTTCGACGTCGGTGTTCATCTCGGACTCGCGAATCTTGCGTTCTTCGTCGACCGCAGATTTGCGGCGTGCGTAGATGGCCTGGTCGGCACGTTTATGCAAGCTCTCGCGGTAGTCGGCCTCCAGCGCTTTCTGCATTTCGGGCGTCGCCTTGATCGCCGAGAAGTGCAGGCCCTCGAGCACGACGTGCAGCTCGTCGAGTTCGGGCGAGTTCCTGACGTTCTCTTTGACCTTTTCCGCGAGGTCCTTGATGCGGGTCAACGCTTCTTCGAGGCCGAGGCCGTTTATCTCGTTGCGGATGTGCGCCTGGACGCTGTTGACGAGGCGCTCGACCAGGTGCTCGGGGTCCTCACTCGTGTAGCGATGCGTCTTCGGCGAGATCGTGAAATCGAGTCGCTTGGCGAGTTCGGTCGGCTCGGTCACGCGGTAGGTCAGCGTGCCCTGAATCGAGACTTCCTGGTAGTCGGCCGTGGTCTCGTTGAAGATGAAGGGGCTGTCCTGGCTCGAGACCGGGATCACGGCAAGGGACGTGGTGCGCGGCAGGTAAAAGAAGTTGATGCCGGCGCCATGCTGTTTGAGTTTGCCGTTCCGGTGGCTCAAGACGTAGCTGTTGGGTTCACCTTTGTAGTAGTTGATCAACATGATGCACCTCACTTGATGATATCGATCCGTCCTGGATCTTTGACTCGGTAGAGCTTGGCGGGGCGATGCGCACCGTCGCGCTTGTCCTTGCCGGTTTCCTCGATGAGATCGAGGCCCAATATTCGTTTCCTGAAGTTTCGCTTGTCCATGGGTTCACGCAGGATGACTTCGTACACGTGCTGTAGCTCGGACAGGGTGAAGTCCCGCGGCATGAACTGGAATGCGATCGTCGAGTAGTCGAGCTTGGCGCTTAAGCGTTCATAAGCCATGTCGAGGATGTCCTGATGATCAAAGGCGAGCTCGGGGAGATCCTGCATGCCGATCCAGCTGACACCCTCGGCATCCGAGCCTGCCTTGATATCGATCTCGTCGGTCGGGACGAGCGCGTACCAGGACACGGTGATGACCCGCTCCCGGGGATCCCGGTCAGGCTCGCCGAAGGTGTAGAGCTGCTCGAGGTAGACGTCGGCAACACCGGTCTCCTCCTCGAGCTCGCGGCGGGCACCCTCTTCCAGGCTTTCATCCAGGTTTACGAAACCGCCGGGCAGGGCCCACATGCCCTGGTATGGCGGCAGCCCTCTATTGATAAGGAGAACTTTGAGCTCGTCCTGGCGGATCGTGAAGATCACGATGTCCGTGGTGACGGCAGGATGCGGATATTCGTAAGTGTAAGCCATCTGACTACTTCGTGTTAGATTGACACTTACTTTAGTGTCCTTCTTACACTAAGTCAAGGCAGATGCGACATAATCGACAGGATTTTCGCGGCGTTCTGAACATTCGCCGATGCGCGGAGATTCAGTTCGTCAGGCGATCGCCTGTCGAGAATCCGACGTCAGCAATCGAAGGCATATTGCGCCAATGTACTTTGGCTTTCGTCTCGCCCGGCTAACCAGGATCCGACTCCGCACCAGCGGAGCTCTTCAACAGGCCGCGAAATGCTTTCTTCGGATCGCACTCGTTCTGGACAACCTCGTAGACCTCGGCGGCAATTGGCATCTCCACACCGTACTCTTCTGCAAGAGCCATAACAGTTGGTGCGCTCTTGACACCTTCCGCGACCATGAACATCTCGTCGATAATCTCCGTTATCGACCTGCCTTTGCCCAACTCGAAACCCACCGTGCGGTTTCGACTTTGGGCGCTCGTGCACGTCGCTACCAGATCACCCATGCCTGTAAGGCCTGCAAATGTTTGCGGCTCGCCTCCCATCGCTATTCCCAGCCGCGTGATTTCAGCAAGGCCCCGCGTTATGACGGCAGACCGTGTATTTTCGCCGGCACCCTGCCCATCGCCCATGCCGGCAGCGATCGCAATGATGTTCTTGAGGACGCCTCCCAATTCGCAGCCAATGACATCATGGTTCGTATAGACGCGAAACAGCCCGCTATGGAATACCTTTTGCAGTTCTTTGACGATCGTCTCATCCGCCATCGCAACAACACTTGCTGCCGCGTAACCGGCCATGATTTCCCGTGCCAGGTTAGGTCCGGTCAGAACACCAGCAGGATGTCCAGGCAACACGTCGTCGATGATTTCGGTCATGCGCATGTGCGTATCGAGCTCCAGTCCCTTGGAAAGACTGACCACCGGAACCCATGGACGGATGTGTCCTTTGATATGTTCGAGAACATTTCGAAATCCTTGCGAGGGAATGCCAACGACAATTACGTCTGCACCGGCAACAGCTTCCTCTATGTCGGTTGTTGCAACAAGATTTTCTGGAAGCTTCGCATCAGGTAAGAATTTGCTGTTCGTGTGTTGGCCATTGATCTCATCGACACGGGCCGAATCCCGCGCCCATAGCGTCACGGACGTATTGCGCGCAACCAGGGCTCCAACCGTGGTCCCCCAGGAACCGCCCCCCAACAATCCAATTTTAAGATCCACTGATTTGACCCCTACTCTGTTTTGATCATTCTAATCGCAAATGCAATGTTAATGAGTGTATCCGCATCTTTCGTCGCCGCATTCTCCGGCTGAAAGCAGAGATGACGCAGGTTCGCGACACAATGTTCGGCACCCTGTCCATGGCACCACGAATTGAAGCCGAGTGGCTCGAGCCAAGGGCCGCGGATGCCAAAAGACGCGTGACACAGCGTTTGGTGGCCAGGGGCGGAATTGACTCGCTGCGCTCGCCCATCGGGCGCACTACGTGCGTCTGTCGCCGCTGCGCG
>Ga0265303_10000922_pt1 | contig 17560 bp, 14 predicted proteins | sample Helome_2_FD_192494 | JGI IMG/M metagenome (GOLD analysis project Ga0265303, IMG submission 192494) | Marine sediment microbial communities from subtidal zone of North Sea - Hel_20160317 (Illumina Assembly) | ecosystem: Environmental > Aquatic > Marine > Subtidal zone > Sediment ... | reverse complement strand
TGTACAACTCCGCTTCGGCGCTTTTTCTGGAGGTGATATCCCGTATTGATCCGACAATTTTCAGCGGTATGTTCTGTTCATCAGCAATCAGCACAGAATTTAGAGAAACGCATGCCGGTTCGTCGCCACCAAGCATTAATAAAATTTCATAGTCGGATATTTTTTTATCTTCCAAAAGCGTCCGAATCATTTCCTCCCTGTCTCGGGGAGAAAAATAAAACTGATCGACCTTCATATCCAGTAAGTTTTCTCTTTTATAAGGGGAGATTTTCTCAATAGAAGGGCTTATTTCCAGAATCACACCGTCCAGTGAAGTCTCATAGTAAACATCCTGAATGTTTTCAAATATTTCACTATACTTTTCCTGGGATTTTCGAATGGCTTCTTTCATCAGACGAAAAGAATCGGCGGTTTCTTGTATTTCTTTGTATCTGGAATTGATATTAAATCGCTTCTTCATGTCATCATTTTTAACCGATAGTGCTTCCTTCTCAAGGTTGGAAATAGGCCGTATGATGCTATGAGAAAAATACAGTGCAATAATGGAGGCAATAACGGAGATTACAAGGGTTAACAGGATATTAGATAGACGGTTTTTCTTAAGTTCGCCCAGGTAGTCATCTTCCGGAAGATGGACGCCTATAATCCATGGCCATTGTGAGATGGAAAAGGGCATGAGCATTGCGTGGTAGAACTTGCCGCCGTGCTCAAACCTGGCAAATTGGGGTTTGTTTAAAAAAAAACGACCCTCTTCGTTTTTTATTAATCCAGCTGATGAAAATGCTTTTCGGCTCAAAATGGCATCAAGTTCATGAATTTTCACGAGACGAAAGGATCGGGAATTAGAGGGGCTTTGAGTTTTGATTTTTTCAAGATCGGGGAAAGCAACTACTTCACCATTGTTGTTGATCATGAAAGCTTGACCGTTTTTGCCGATTTTGAGGTTGCCGATGAAGGTTGAAAGCTGGTCGATTTCAAGATCTACCCCTACAATACCCTCCAGCTTTCCAAATTCGTCGTAGGTGGGGCCGGCAACGGTGATTCCCGGATTTTGAGATGTAAAGAAGATATAGGGATCCGTCCAGACTATCGTTTTATGCTCAAAAGCATTTTTATACCAGGGCCGCGTCCGAGGATCATAACTATCTTGAGGATCGAATTCCTCGGAAATACTTTTCAGGTTTTGGTCACGCCACCTAAGCCTTGTTGTCCGGATGCCATCCTTGTAGGAAATGATTTTAGTGCGAAAGCCGCCGGGTGATCGCTGTTCGTTACGACTCACATAAAAAAAATCGCCATTGGGTTTGCCAAAATATATGCCGGCAAAATGTGAATAAATGACCAACTGGTCTATAAAATACTGCTCCAATGAGTCGATATCTTTTTTATCGACGCTGACCACATTGGCGGCGAGAAGGCGCCGGGTTAGTATAGCGGCACCGTAAGCATGCGATAGATGATTCTGTGATTTCTCCATCGCCAGGTCAGCAATATTTTCCATGATATCCCTGGCATGGTCGTTCAGTACTTTCTGAGAAGATATATAGGTTGACGTTGTTGTAACAGCATATGTTCCCCAAATCAGGCAGAGAAAACCGATAATCAGCGACCAGCGAATAGTAAGCTTCATTTTAATTCTCCAGGCAATTTTCTGATTTCTTTATCAGGTTCTTCGGAAAAAATCATGCAGTTTTTAAGGACATTAGGGATCTATGAGGTTTAGGGCTGGATCGAAGATCAATATTTCAACAAATTATTTCTGTGGAATATACTTTCTATTTTTCAAAGTTAATCGCCCCTAAATGTATGGCATTCCGGCAAATAGTCCTGGGTTTTAGAGCCATTTTTGATCACGATTCCGAGATTGTATATTAGGTATACGAAACCTAAACTTCGGCTGAATTTTACATAACGGCTATGAATCCACCATTACAATAATTTGCACCTTGCATCAGCACATCTAACAAATTTTCGGTCTTTCAAAATTTCAATCTTAAGGGCACGCAATCTATAGCCCGACAGGTTGCGAAAAATTCCAAATTTGCATAAGCATGATGCAATAGGGCGGTTTGTTCATCAGAATGTTTTTCAAATCTGCAATTTTGGTGAAGTTGTGCTATAACCAATCACAGGTTTTGATTCTGTCATATTTGAATCAGATTCCATTGGATATCAAAGGTTTCTTTTAAATTGTGGTAATCTCAGTAAATCACAGATTTACATTACGAGGAATATCAAGTAACCTGTGTTGGATCCTTAGAAAGGATGTATGGCGATGATTGAAGGTCTAAGGATAATTCAGAAGGAAGCATACATTCGCTTCGATTACACTGGTGATTTTAGCGAAGTAATGGGGAAACAGTGTATTGATGCCATGGTTGAAGCCTGCAGTCAGGTTCAACTCTCCAAAGCCTTGCTTGACTGCAGGCACATGACCGGTGAAATTCAGATATTTGACAGCTTCAGAGTTGCAAAATATGGTGTGAAAATGATTGGTATCATCTATAAAACAGCACTTGTTGGTCGAGAGGACCAAATGTTTCCTGACAACTTCGTTGAAAACGTTGCAGTCAATCGTGGTGTTAATCCTAAAATATTCACCGACATTGATGAAGCTATAGATTGGTTGAAAGAATAGTTATCCAACCAACTGATTTATCATATTCTCAAGACGCACTTTGTGCACGCCCTGAGAACTGGCGATCTTGACTGTTATCAACCTTTATTATTACCAACATAGCCAGAAAAAATGGTCCTCAACCCGCGATATCATAAAGCCCGTTTCTTTATTTGCTGTCCGGTGCAAATTTCTGCTATGATTTCGTATATATCTCCCTCGAAAAAATCTTGCGATATTCATTTGAAACTTGTAATTTAAGTGAAATTGCCTTTTGGGCCGATACCAGCTCTTAAATGTACCGAATCTTACCCAATATCTTCAGCATGCAATATCAATAGCAAGCTAACGCAAAAGTGGCTCCCAATCATGGACCTGCCCCAAAAACGTTCAAGCCGATATGTAACTGGCGTTTATGCCTTATTTATTATTCTCTTTGTATTGACGTTATCATTGTTTTACACCTCAAGATGTCAAAAATCGTCCCGCTCAGCAAAACAAGATGCGGATATTCTTAAACCACAGGATCCTTCCAATAATTTACAAATAGTTACGAAAAAACTTGATATCAATAAAGGGCAATCAGAAAACGAATATGAGGCCTCTAATTCAGATAATGAAGTTAATGATGAAAATATTAATGGCCCGCTATCAAAAAAAGATTCTTCAGATGAACAAAAAATAAAAATTGATGGTTTCAAGGCTCCCTCTGGCGAAGTTACCAATCCAAGTGCCAATCTGATCCGTTCCCAGAGGTCCTTAAATCCCAACAGACAAAAAGCGGTAATTTACTTTAGTACTGAATCCACCGGCCTAACGGACAAGGCACTTGATAAATTAAGGACAATTTATTTATTCCTTTTGAGATATCCAGACGAAAAACTCATTATCGAGGGTTATGGAGATTCAAGCGAAACTAACCAAGATAACAAAAAATTATCTAAATTGAGGGCCAATATAGTAAAAGGCTATTTTGTTAAACATGGTATTTCAAATTCAAGAATAAAAACCTTTTGGATGGGCTCAGAAAATCCAGCAGGAATTAATGATTCTCAAGAAGATAAAAATAAAACCCACCAGGTTGAGGTTAAGTCTAAATAGAGATCCAAGGATGATCTTATATATTAACCTATGGACAGTGATTCTGATCTGGAATTATGAAAGCGGCTGGCGCGATGTTGTAGGAATTTGACATCCCCTGCGAGATGACTGTGGTATCTACCCTTCGCAGTTCGCATAGGGGTTGATGTGATTTAGAGGCAATGATATAGAGGGTTGCTACAATTTTTCTTTAATGAAAAAGATAAAACAATCAGATTTATAAGAAATTAAAAAGGAAATGCAAAATGACAGAATATCAACAACTCGGCGCCCATAAACTCCAGGAAATCAAGCCGCAATTAAAGGAGCGGTATAGCGAATTTCAGTCCAAAAATATTACCCTTGACATGACCCGTGGCAAGCCATGTTCGGAGCAACTCGATCTTGCCATGGGACTTTTCGACTGCGCAGGCTACAGCCATTATGCTGCGGAAGACGGCTCGGATTGCCGGAATTATGGTGGATTGGATGGGCTTGCTGAGGCCAAAGCACTTTTTTCGGAGTTGATGGAAGTTGCGGCTGATGAAATCATCATCGGAGGAAATTCCAGCCTGAACATGATGCACGACGCTTTCATGCGCGCCATGGTCAATGGTGTGACCGAAAACAGCTCGCCCTGGAAATTACTGCCCAAGGTCAAATTTTTATGTCCGAGTCCCGGGTATGACCGTCATTTTTTTGTCTGTCAGTATCTGGGGATTGAGATGATTACCATTGATATGAATGCAGACGGGCCCGACATGGATACGGTGGAAAATCTGGTTGCGGCGGATGAAAGTATCAAAGGCATCTGGTGTGTACCAAAATACAGCAATCCGACCGGTGTTGTCTATTCCGACAGCGTCGTGGATCGTCTGGCCAACATGAAAACCAAGGCTGATGATTTCATTATTTTCTGGGACAACGCCTATACGGTGCATCACCTGGGAGAAAAGCCTGGCAGGCTTAAAAATATCCTGACGGCCTGCAAACAGACCGGTCATCCCGATCGGGTGTTGATATTCGGTTCGACTTCCAAAATTAGCTTTGCAAGCGCCGGTTTGGCAATGATGGCCGGCAGCAAGGCCAATATGGACAGGGCCAGGAAGCAAATATCGTTTCAAACTATCGGCCCGGACAAGCTTAACCAGTTGCGCCACGTGAGGTTCTTTAAAAATATGGCCGGCATTGAAGACCATATGAAAAAACATGCCGCTATCTTAAAACCAAAATTTGATGCCGTACAAAGTGCCCTGGAAACGGAGCTGGGAGAAAAAAATATTGCCAGCTGGAGCAAGCCGACCGGCGGCTATTTCGTCAGTCTCGACACCCTGGAAGGATGTGCCGGTCCGGTGATCCAGATGGCCGCTGAGGCGGGCGTCAAATTAACGCCGGCAGGTTCCACTTTCCCCTATATGCAAGACCCATTAAATCGCAATATTCGTCTGGCGCCGTCTTTTCCGCCGCTGGAAGATATCCGTTTGGCAATGGAACTGGTAGGAATTTGTATTCAGTTGGTAAGTATTGAGAAATTGCGGGGATAGTCAACCACCACCCGGGGTAACTATAATTGTTCAGGTGGGACTATAAAACCGAACATCGAACGTTGGACGTTCGATGTTCGATGTTCAGCCCGTGCGAGATTCGATGTTGAGTCTATGAACATCTAAATGAGGTTTAGCGAGAAAGGGAGGTAAGTCCCCGCTCGGGTTGTGAGCGGGGTTTACCGTTGGATCGCGGACGAAATTAGCGGCGAGCTCTTTTGGAGGCCTTTAAAGGATTAATTTTGACCTTTTTGGCTTCGGCAGCTGCGCTAACATGGGATGCCATGTTGCAGTTTCCGTTTTTCCATTTCACTGTGGGATCGGGACAGGCTGAGCAATACCAGCCGGTTGAAAATTCGTTACCGCGGTTGCAACCCTGGCACTTTTCGACGATCTGATGGCAAATCCCCTCGTTGTAAGAACACCCTTTGGCGGACATAAACGGGCACTCAACGCCTTCTTTAATGGTTGTACAAATCATTGGAATCACCCCCTTGAAAATTATTTGGTTGTATAAAAAAAGCCGGGAACCGTTTGGACCCAGCCAAAACAGATTAAAATTTCGGGCAATATAATGACCCCCGGATCAATTGTCAATAAAAATTTTTCAAAAAAATTTAATTTACTAAATTTGTGATCCGGACTTGATTTTTAGACTTTAATCATTGAAAATAAATGATCAGGTTGAATCACCTAATTACACACTTTTTATCAAACAAGTTACATGCCAATTCTCGTTACAATTACGGTTAGCCTAATATGAGTTCCAAATCCAAAGTAAAAAAACAGGAAAATGATTCCGACGCCATCATTCAAAAGGCGATTGAAGTTTTAAAAATAGAAGCCGACGGCATCATTAACCTGGTTGATCGGATCGATGATAATTTTTCCGAAATGATTGAGCAGGTTTGCAGTTCCAGCGGTCGACTGATACTATCCGGGATTGGAAAATCGGGAATTGTGGGGCGCAAGATCGTTGCGACATTAAACAGCACGGGTACGAGATCATTGTTTTTGCATCCCGTTGAGGCCATGCACGGGGATCTGGGCCAAGTATCCCGGGATGACATCTTTATGGCCCTGTCCAACAGCGGGGAAACCGATGAACTGTGCATTTTGCTGCCGAGTATCCGACGAATCGGATGTAAAATTATTGCTTTTACGGGTGCCAAAAATTCCACCTTGGCTGCTCAAAGCGACATTGTTATCGATGTGGGAGTAGCGCTTGAAGCTTGCCCGCTGGGCCTGGCGCCCACAGCCAGCACCACTGCCATGCTGGCCATGGGAGATGCACTGGCAGTGGTATTGCTTGAAAAAAAGCATTTTAAATATAGTGATTTCAGGATGATACATCCCGGCGGAACTCTCGGCCAGCGACTTGCCGTCAAAGTTACGGACCTCATGCTCACCGGTTCGTCCCTGCCCCTGGTTTCCGAAGGAACCAGCATGCAGGAAGCTGTCAAAGAAATTGACCGCGGCAGATTGGGCACGACCCTGGTAACCAATCCTCAAAATGAATTGAGCGGCATTATCACCGACGGCGATATCCGGCGTTTGGTGGCATCCGGGCGATCGTTTTTAAAGTTTACCGTAGAAGACATCATGACCAGAAAACCACAGAGCATAACGGAAAATTCCCCTACATATGATGCCCTCAATATCATGGAACAGCACCAGATTACAGTTCTGCCTGTCGTCAATACCCGGGAAGAGGTCCAGGGCATTTTGCATCTGCACGATATCCTGGGCAAAGGCGAATTCAAATTTAGCGGAGCCTGAGCCAGAAAAATGAATATTAACGAAACTGTCAATATTCATTATCCAATCGATAGAGAGGTCTTCATGCACACCGACGAACTGATTACCAAAATACCCACCCTTGGCAAGGCCACCCTGCCCTCACCGCTTCAAAAAAGAGCCGATGAAACGGGGAGCAGTAGTTTTGTTTCAGATCAAAGCCGGGTTATCATTGAAGTAGACGATACTCGGGTCAACCGGATGATCAAAGATGAGAAAGCCCTGCCCTGTTTTGAATTGGCAGGTCCCCGACATCGGATATTCTTTGATCCGAGCAAATTAAAGTGTGCCCTGGTTACCTGCGGCGGACTATGCCCGGGAATCAATGACATTATCCGTTCGATAGTGCTCGAATTGCACTATGCTTACGGCGTTCGGCATATTTTTGGGATTCGTTACGGACTGCAGGGATTTGTTGCCAAATACGGCCACGATCTGGTTGATCTGACACCCGAGACCGTGGTCAATATTCATGACCGGGGAGGAACGGTGCTGGGATCGAGCAGAGGACCCCAGGATATTGATGAAATTATCGACAGCCTGGAAAGAATGAACATCAGTCTGTTATTTATGATTGGAGGTGATGGAACCCTGACCGCCGCAGGCCGGATTGCCGATGCCATCATCGACCGGGGGCTGAAAATCGGCGTGGTGGGTGTCCCCAAAACCATCGACAATGACATTTACATGGTTTCCCGTTCATTCGGCTTTGACACGGCAGTAGACGTGGCCACCCGGGCGATTATCAGCGCCAATAACGAAGCCGAAGGTTATCCCAACGGCATCGGGCTTATAAAATTAATGGGCAGACACTCAGGTTTCATTGCCGCAACTGCCGTTTTAGCCCAGCAGGATGTCAATTTTGTACTGATTCCGGAAGTTGATTTCGACTTAGAAGGGCCTTCGGGTTTGTTAAGCGCACTAGAAAAGCGTTTGGCGGCGAGAAAGCACGCGGTAATCGTCGTTGCCGAGGGCGCAGGTCAGAAGTTTTTTGCGGATGAAACAAGCGAACAGGATGCCTCCGGAAATATTAAACTCAAGGATATCGGATTATATTTAAAAGAAACCATATCTTCTTTCTTTGCCGGTCAAGGCATTGATGTCTCAATCAAGTATATCGATCCAAGTTACATGATCAGGAGTCTTCCGGCCAATGCCAACGATCGTGTATTTTGCAATTTTTTGGGACGAAACAGTGTCCATGCCGGAATGGCCGGCAAAACCAGTATGCTGATCGGGCACTGGAACAACCAGTTTGTCCATGTACCCATGCAGGTGATAGCCGATAAACGCAAAAAAGTGTATCCCAATGGCAGTCTGTGGCGCAGTGCCCTCGGCGCCACCGGCCAGGGCTCACTCAAAAACGGGTAGGTTGGTGTTTCGTATTTAGTATTTGGTATGCAGTGTGTAGGGCCGGGCGTTCTCTTTTTCAATAATATTCGTTTATCATCAACAGAATATGCGCCCGTAAGCTAATGAGCGCATCCCATTAGCAGTTTTTTTACCAAACACGAAACACTAATCCAATTCAACGAACTTCTTGCCCTTAACCCGCAACAAATACAGCTTTTTCTGCGCATCCCCGTTTTCATCAAACCGGGTAAGCCCGGTAACACCTGGGAAATCGTCCAGATTCAATAATTCATCTCTAATTTCACTGCGGTAACGAACCTGCTCACGGCTGACAACATTAAAAAGTATCATGGCCGAGTCATACACAATGGCTTCGATAAAGTCGGGGGTTTCCTGATAGGTCTCTTCGAATTCTTTGACAAATTGTTGAACCCTCGGTGAGGGGCTGTCGGCAAAAAAACCATCCGGCATGACGGCGCCCTGGACGTATTGGTTGGCTATTTTAATTAAAGAATCCGAATGCCAAAGGTTGGTGCCGAGGATATAGACATCTTTAATGTCATAGTAGGCCAGCTGGGGTACGATCTGTCCGGCTTTGTTAGGTGAATCGGGAATAAAAACGGCATCGAAATCGACAATTGCTTGCGGCTCTTCTTCCTTTTCTTCTCCCCTGGCACCAATTTTTGGCTTTTCGTCCGCCGCCTGCTCCGAAGTCGCAGCACCTTCTTGCTCCTGATCGGCTGTCAAATCTTCCTCTTCTTCGGGTTTGAGGTCTTCGGGTATTTCATAATAGAGCCCTGCCAGTTTTTTTATGGCTGCCGAAAAATCCGTCTGGTCGGGCTTGTATGATTCCACCGCGACAACCTGACCACCTGATTCCAGGAGTTGGTCCCAGAATAGGTTCATAAATGTTATGCCATAGGTTTCTTCCGGGTACAGGATGGCAAATCGCAAAAGTCCCAACGATTCAACTGAAAAGGAAATAAGGGTCTGCACCTGCATTTTGGGTGTGATAAAATTTCTAAATACCTTATCGCCAATTTCAGCAATATTGTCTTTCTGGGTGAGAGTAATAATCGGGATACCCATCTCCTGGGCTTCCCGGGCGGCAATTTCCGATGTAACAATGGGCCCGATAATGGCGGCCACCTGATCGCGGTATAATTCCGCCAGCGCCGCGATTGTTTTATCCGGATCGGACCCTGTATCCTTGATAATAATATTGAGAGGCGGATTGCCGCTCTGGCTGCTGAATTGCGCCTGGGCAAGTTCGATGCCTTTCAATGCCCTTAATCCAAACGTTTGATAGGGTCCGCTCAGCGGCAGCAAACAGCCTATTGTATAGCGTTGGAAGAAAGCATTCTTTTTAATTTCGTCAATCAGGCTTTGGCCCAAAATTCTATTTTCATGTTCCGGATATTTTTCAATAAACTGGTTTAGAATAGTTAAGGCATCATCATACTTTTCCTCCATGGCGTAATTCAAACCTAACTGAAACAATAAATAGTCCATGGGCAGGCTTTCATCCGGATATTTGATCAGTATTGCAACATCTTCCGAATCAAGTTGAGCGATGGCCTCTCTGAATTTTTCACCGATGGCTTCCAGTTCCTGGCCGGTGGCAAATTCCTGGGCGTGGGCGTAATAGTCAATAGCGTCAATAGGAGCCCCCTGGGCCATATAGGTATCGCCGACAAGTGCGTATACCCTGAATATATGCGGCCTTGAATCAGTACTTTTTAGGATGTCCGGCGCGAGTTGGATCACATCCTGATATTGCCCTTGCTGATAATAGGTAAACAGCTCCTCTACCATGGCATCGGGGACAAACGGACTGGAGGGATATGCTGATAGGATGTTTCGAAAAGCAGCACGAGCGCCTTCATAGTCCTCGTTTAAAGCACGGATGATTCCGATTTTCATTAGTGCGGCCGCGGCCAGCGGTTTATCCGAAAACCGCTTAGAATACTCGTCATAAAGCGCCAGGGCCTCATCGTAGGATTTGGATTCGAAAAGCTTTTCAGCCCGGACAAAGAGCTCATCTTCGCCGGTCACCTGATACGGTCCGGGAGTCGAAACAGGTTTGGGCGTACAAGCCCAGATAAGAACGACTGCACTTAGAATAATGATCGAAAATTTTAATTTCATAAGAGCTAACCGAGCAATGCTGTTTATATATTGATTCAAAGGCTGCTATAAAAGTCGCGACTATGCGGGATTATCAATAGTTTACACCACGTGCGAAGATTGTCAAATCTTAATTTGTTCCGGCTTTGGGGTCTCGATATCGTCTTGGAAGGTACCGCAAAATGTTAAGGCATACAAAGAATATTGGCTCCAGTGACGAATATCGCATCCAATTTGATACAAAATTTGCATTACGATTCGGCATATGATAAATTTTAATAGGTTACTAAAAATTTCTGATTTCCTTTTAAAGTGGTTTAACAACCCCGAATCTGTTCAGTGGAAATTTGGGATTCTTTTTAGGAGGGTAATTCCGTGAATTCGATAAAATTTTTTATTTGCCTGGTTATCGTCTTGTTTGCTTTGTCAGCTCCGGCTCAGATCTACAAATACACGGATGATGAGGGTCATGTCCGCTTTACGGACGATTTAAACCAGGTGCCTGCCAAGCAGCGCGGATCCGCCAGTTCCACAACAGAAATAGAAACTGAAACGGAAGAAGAGGTGGTCGCTGAGGAAGAGCCTGAGCAGGATGTGGAACCGGAAGGGGTGGAAGAAGACAACGAAGAATTTGCGGAAGAAACAGAAACAGATGAGAATGAAGTTGCAGAAACCGATGAAGACCAGGATGAAACTGACGAATCCGTTGACGAAGAAGTCGCCGAGGAAGCTGACGACATAGCAGATGAGCAGGATGAGCAAGCGGTTGCGACCCAGCAAGAACAGGCAGAAGCGGCCGATTCAGCAACTGCCGGCGACGACACCGAAGCAGAAGATATGTTGGAAGTGACACGGAAAAAGCTGGAAAAAATGAAGGCCGAAATAGACCAAGAATATCGGGCCCTGGTTAAAGAAAAAGGAAACCTTGCCAAGGAAAAAAAGAAGATTAAAACCCAGGAAGAAATCACTAAATATAACAAAAAAGTTGAAAACCTGAACAAAAGAGCCGAGGCCTACGCCCAAAAAGGAAAAGCATACCAGGAACAGGTTGAAACCTATAATAATCAAGTTCTACAAAAAAATGCCGAAATGAAAGAGAAGAAAACACAGTAATCCAGCCCCTAACACCATTCTGTCATTGCATATATACCCGTTTTCACTAGTTTTTTGTCTTTTACTACCTATACCATCAGCCTTTTCGGGTCTGATGCCGGAAGCGACCCTTTTTCGTCCAGGTGTTTAGTAGTCCTTGACTTTTTATCCCATTTTTAGCTATTCTCGATCCTATCGAAGATAAGGTTGAAAATTCAGGGGCATATTGATATGTTACGGTGATTGCGAATCGAAGCGCTAAGATACCAAACCTGTAATCCGGCTAATTTTCGAAAAGAAGATTTGGTTATTAACGGCAAGCTTATAAGGCTATAAAATATCCCGATGGATATCTCTTTCAACAACCAGTTGGTTCCCTATAATCAAGGGCCCCGGCATGTCACTCCCTATTCGCCGAGAGAAACAGGCTCTGTCCCTGCAGATCGCCACTCTGCGGCCAAGCGGTATGTCCTGATGCCGCCTCCTCATTCTCCCGGATATAAAGTTGAAACCGGAGATCAGGAGTCAATCTATACTTCCAATCGTCAATTTAAAGCACAAGAAATTATCCAGGTTGGTTTACTAATCGATATTTATGCTTAACTTCTCACTTTCACACCTGAGTTAATTACCATCCGCAGAGCGTGTGACTTGAATTTGCTATCGGGTACAAGACCCCCGGTTTGTGCGGCAATGAATACAATTTGCTGAGTCGATGCAACCAAATCAAGAATCGCAATATATAAAAATTGTAGTTTTAGAAAATGGCATTGAAGCCCAACTGATCGGTTCCATACTGGACCAGCGGGACATCCCTCACCGGGTTCGCTCCTACCATGACACGGCCTACGATGGTTTATTCCAGGTTCAGAAAGGATGGGGTAAGTTATACGCACCCCAGCATTATAAAGAGGAAATCCTCCAGGTCATCGAAGAAGTGCGATCCAATCAGGTTTTTTCTGAAAATGGCGGCTGATTAGTATGGATTATTTTCTTTCCACACTAAACCAATAACTATTAACGAATAATTCACATCTATTTCTATCTCAATCGGGGTATCAAACACCATAAGGAGGTAACATCATGGCTGGAACCAACGCCGTTAACGCAGCAGACTTTGAGAAAGCATTGCAAATCGGTCGTCCGCCTAACATAGTCAAGCTCTTTCCTAACTCTAAAGCTTTAATTGTCAGTGGCAAATTCATCGACATCGCCATGCTTACCAAAGGAAACGCCATTACCATGGCCGCCAATGGCAGAAACAGTTTTGTCATTCGTGGGGCCCTAAAAGCTGCCCAGAGAGCCAATGCGGCCCTGATCATCGAGATTGCCAAATCAGAGGGCGGCGCCAATGCCTATTGCGCTGTAAACTATTGGAACATGGCCAGGATAGTTGACGCAACCTGCAACGAACTGGGGATCACTATTCCCGTCGCCATCCATGCCGATCATTACGGATTAAAAAGTGACCAGGATGTCGAGGCCGCTAAAACTGAAATCCCCTCAATATTTGAGGCCGGAATAACCTCCATTGCCATTGATGGATCTCACATGCCGGATGATAAAAACCTGTTGGCCAATCTGGAACTCAATCCGTTTGTACCGCAATGGGCCGGGCTTGAAACGGAAGTCGGTGAAATCAAAGGCAAAGAAGGTCTGTCAACCGTAGCGGAAGCGTCATTTCTCATCCAGGGATTAAATGCCCATGGTATTTTTCCGAATTGGATTGCCCTGAACAACGGGACGACCCATGGAATTGAAGCCAGCGACAAGGGTATTCAGGTTGATCTGACAGCAAATGTTCATGAAGCTCTGAAAAAATACAAGGTCTCCGGTGCTCAGCACGGCACCTCCGGTAATAATTCCGACCGGTTACGAGAAATAGCGGCCAAAACCAGAACCACCAAGGCAAATGTGGCCACCGCCCTTCAAATGATTTCATGGGGCTTGGAAGTAAACGATTACGGTAATGCCCGGCTGGACGAGCAGGGAAATTTTATCAAGGTTCACGATCAGGGGACCACAGAGAAGTTGTGGTCTGAAATGGTGGCCTACGCCCAGGATCAGGGCTGGCAGGGCGGCAACTATAAAAAGCTCAATTTGCCCTTCGAAAACAAATTGCTCGGACAGTCAGCTGAAATCAGAGAACGGATGGCCGGCAGAGTTGAAGAATTCGTTTACAATATGCTGGTTAATGTCTTGAACACTGCAGGCACGGCACCACTTGCTGTGGCTGCCATTCTCAGTGCCGGATCCTACGACCCGGGCCCGAAAGCGGAACGGATTGAAGACCCCGCGGAGTGGACCTCGGAAAAAATCATCAAGCGGGCCGCTATGATTGATAGCGACAAGGGGCCGGAGGGCGATTTCGACGACTAGAAGCCCAACTTATCTTCGCACATCTAGTGGTTCCCGTACTCGAAATCGCAACAGGGAGATTTGAAAGCCTTATCAAATACCCAGTCTGAGCGATTTCCAGATACCCACACCCAGTCCGGCGGGAGTAAAGTCCGCCTCTACGAGACGTTTCTTAACTTGTTGGGCAGGGGTGTAATTTATCCCCATAAGCGCTAAGTTATTTTGTAAATTTTCACGCGTTGCATTTATGTTATACGGTGTTGGTTTGAAAGATGATCGTCCACCATCGATTAGACTGAACATCGAATATTGTATTTTATTTCAAATTCTTACCTAATCTATTTTCCGCTTTTTCCTCACTTTTTCTCACTTTTTCCTAAAGTTTGGCATTAAAGCCTCCGATATACAAGTCAGGAGGATTTCGGAATGTTTGTACCTAGCTATCAGATGCATAATGTTTTAAACGTCTACAGCAAACAGCTAAGAGACAACATGACATCAGGAAACAGGAAAAACCTATCAAAGAAATTGCCTGCCGATCAGATAAGCTTGACTCCGGAAGGAAAAAGACAGGCAACATTAGAAAAAGTATCAAGAGATATTTTAGAAAAAATTACCCGATTCGGGACCCAGAATGGAGCGGATCAACAGCCTACGGAACGCGCGACAGAAGGGGTGGAAAAGGAGACCGCGGCTGACGATACGGAAGAATCAACATTTGTTTTTAATGTCATTGATACCATAAATCAAAAACGAAGGAATACGCTTTCAGTGCAAGATTCCAGCTTTTTAATCAAACGGCTCGAGCAGTTGTCGAAGGAGGTAGGGGATAAAAAGATGGAATCCTGGGTTTAATAATTGGCAGGAGGCCAATTGACCGAAAATATTGAAAAAGAGGAAAGTTTAAACTGTTGAAATGAAAAACGGATAGGCGTTAAAAAGGGGGGTTATTATGATTAACGCAATCGGCGAAGCCACCATGCAGCAATTCGTGAGGTCTAACTATAAGAGTGAGACCTACGATAAGGACCTTGAGGCCCAGAAGGCCGATAAGGTTAAAGAACACCGGCCGGTAGAGGAAAGTGATGATGGACATAAACCCGAAATGAATTTTAAATCCGAGGAAGAGCTGAAGACTCGCAATAATCTGAAGGATGGTCAATTGTTCGTTGAAAGATACGACGGCGACGGCAAACTGGTCAGTGTAACTCCTCCCGGATATCTGCCCCCGGGTGAAATGGCTTAAAAGAATTGCGGATTAAGAAGGATTAAGCTTATGCCAGATCTCTGCTTTTTGTGCCGGTGAGAGATCTTCCAGATCCTGCTTGGTATCAGCAATCAAATCCAGCATCTTCTTAACCTGCCGTTCAAACTTTATAAGGGTCCCGGCCAGTGCGGTTTCCGGATGAATCTTTGCGCGACGGCAGATATTTACCAGCGCAAACAACAGTTGGCCGAATTCCTGCGACTGAAGATCTTTGTCCTGCTGCCTCAATGCGGCTTTTATTCTTTGCGGCAATCCATCCGGATTCTGGAATTCTGCAGTCAATTCGGTCCATTCAATCCCGCTTTTGGCGGCACGGTCAGAAATGCGATAGGCACGCATCAGGGATGGCAGACTGGCAGGCACTGAATCAAAGACAGAAGCGTTCTGAGAAGATTTTCTTTCGTTTAACTTTATCTTATGCCAGTTTTGTATTACCTCCTCGCTGCCGCTAACCGTCCGGTCACCAAACACGTGGGGATGGCGTCGAATCATTTTATGGGTGATCCCCTCGGCAACATCCTTCAACTCGAACTGCCCGGCCTCTTGAAACATTCTGGCAATAAAAACAATATGAAATAAGACGTCTCCAAGTTCTTCCTGAATTTCTCCGGCATCTCCCTTCTCGATTGCCTCAACCAGCTCAAAGACTTCTTCGATCAAATAAACACTCACGCTGCGGGGTGTCTGCTTTTTATCCCAGGGGCATCCATTTTTCCCCCGCAGAGTTTCTACCAGCCGCAATAATGCATCCAGAGAAAAATCGGGTTGATTTATTTTTGAATCTTCCACGCTTTTTTAAGCTCTCCCAGCTTGGCTTTAAAATCTAGCTTCATTTCCTTGGAGATCACCTCCGCCAACTTTTCTGAAATCCATGACACATGTGGAGCCAGCTCGGAATTTTTAATAAAAGCAGTTCCCTTGGGAAGAAATGCGGTAAGGGTAATAAACAGGATGGAAACGATTAAGATGCCCTTCAAGACACCGAAAATGACACCCCCGATACGGTCGACCCAGCCTAAAAATGAGATGTTGAGCACATACTTTATGATGACGCCTAAAACACCGACAATGATGAGCACACAACAAAATATTATTAGAAAACTCAATATGTTAAGATATGATGTGTCATGTATCAATCCCGCAAGCAAGCCGGCCAGCACTTTATAATACGTGTAAGCAGCGTAAAAACCACCCAGAACACCAATCAGGGATGAAACCTCCTTGACCAGCCCTCTGAAAAGGCCCCTTACCAGGCTGTACCCCAGGATAACTATAATTAATATATCAAACGGATTCATAAGGTGGCCAAGATTTAATGGTTTCAGCGTCCTCGGTTTAGGATTAAAAGCTCGATCCTGTTTAATTATGCCGGCATGCCGTGCACGGCAAAGGATGGATTGGATCTGCAACCGGCTGCTAAGTCCATCGATTCGAAATTCGATTACGAATTTACTTACTCAGGACTTAGTGCTACCCACGGCCATGAGCTCGGGCCGAATGGAGTAAGCAAATACGTTGATTAACAACTTTAAATACGATACCGTATTGGCTAATCGAAGCACTAAGCACCTGTTTTGTATCGCAAGAATCAATGGGTTGAAGTAACAAAGCACATTTATGGAGTCAAGCCATTTTTCTTTTTTAAACCAAAAGCTATTTGGCATTTGCAATCCCTAAAAGAGGTATGATAATTATAGAGTTTAGCTAAATGCCCGTCGGTATTCGTTGCTGCCGGACAAAAGGGCACTGAATTCTTTTAGGTGGAAACATTAACAACATGGTAGAAAATTCAACAGGTACTCAAACCAGCATTGATTTTGCCGAAATTGAACTTGCCCGACAGTTATTTGGTGAGCATAACAGCAACCTACAAAAGATAGCCAGAGATACGAACGTTACAATTAATGCAAGAGGCAGCACCGTGTTTATTGATGGTGATGAGATCGCCATCGCCCTGGCCGGCAACGTTCTCAACCAGCTTTATGGGCTTTTAAAAGAAGGGTATCCCATTCACCCGAACGATATCAGTTTTGCAGTAAGGCTTTTAAGCGGCGATGATCGTACAAATTTAAAGGAAATTTTTCTGGACAGGGTGTACATTACCTCGAAAAAAAATGCCGTAACCCCCAAAAGCCTGGCTCAAAAAGAATATATTGATGCCATTCGCAAACATGACATTGTATTTGGCATCGGTCCGGCCGGAACGGGCAAAACCTATCTGGCAATGGCAATGGCCGTATCGGCCTTATCCAAGGGTATCGTCAGCCGAATCATACTGACGCGACCGGCAGTGGAAGCAGGAGAAGCCCTTGGATTTTTGCCGGG
>Ga0265303_10000921_pt1 | contig 17564 bp, 22 predicted proteins | sample Helome_2_FD_192494 | JGI IMG/M metagenome (GOLD analysis project Ga0265303, IMG submission 192494) | Marine sediment microbial communities from subtidal zone of North Sea - Hel_20160317 (Illumina Assembly) | ecosystem: Environmental > Aquatic > Marine > Subtidal zone > Sediment ... | reverse complement strand
AAAACCTAAGATAACATTCACCACCTATACAAAATTTTAGCAGGTCCTGATATGAAACTTAATTACAAGCCTCATACAACCCGGCTGAAAATTGTTGACGAGTATATTAGGGATTTATTTAGAGATGAGCTGCCAGGCGGCATTAAGTATCATGATGCCAATCATACACTTCATCCTGCCAAAGGAGTCGTTGCGGCTGCCAACGGTATTGCAATCTCTGAGAAGATATCCGAGCTCGACAGAGAATTGCTAATTACCGCGGCCTATTTTCATGACACCGGTTACATTAGAGAATATGATAAAAATGAGCCGATTGCTGCACGAATGGCAGGCAGAATTCTTAAATTGATCGGTTATAAGCCAAACGAAATCGAAAAGATTCAAAAGATGATACTGGCAACTGATCTCGCGGTTGAACCGAAAACCCATGTTGAAAAGATCCTTTGCGATGCCGATCTCGACCACTTCGGCAGAGAGGATTTTTTCAAATTGGATGGAAAATTGAGGGAAGGACGGCATATAAGAGGAATCGATGTTAGCGATGATGCAAAGTGGTACAAGGGTACTCTCTCAATTATAACAAATCACCAATACTATACTCAGTCCCAGCAAAAATTGAGAGAAAAAGAAAAGCAAAAAAATATCAAGAAGCTTTTAGACAAATTGGAAAATCTTGAAAAAGCGACAGGTTGCATGTATTAGTTTTATATCTGAAATTATTATAAAAAATTGATATTTGGACTTCTCTCAATCTATCTTTGCAATTTTACACGCATTGCGATATCTGTACCAGCAAGTGGATCTATGAGAAGCTGGATGCCATACCTGCCGCAGGGTTGTCGGCTGCAGATCTTGCCCAATGGTAGGATGATGCAATCAATAAAATGGAAATTTTTCCCAGAAATCCTTGTCGTTTTTTTGCCAGTTGGGGCCGAATTTAATTTCAAAAAAGGATGCCATCCTTCCGTACCAGCTCGTCCAGGGATTTTTACCCTGTTTTTTGGCCTTTAAAATGTCTTCCAGAAATGACACGATGTTGATCATTTCTTCTTTGGGCAGATAAGCGGCGGCGCCCTCTTTGTAAGACCTGACGACATTTTCGGGACTCAAGGCGTGGGCAGTCAACATGACGGCGGTGATATTGCGGCTAACGGCAATGTCGAGCAACTCATAGCCCTCAACCCCCATAATGTCTAGTACCGCCATATCGAAATACTGGGTTTCCATGTAATCCTTGGCGGCTTTGAAGTTGGTACATTTGACGACCTCACACATCGACAGCAGATCTTCCAGGGTGTCCAGCACATCCGGTTCGTCGTCAACCAGCAATACCTTTTTGCCATCCATTGAGTTTTCTTCCGCCATATTGAAACTCCCTTGTTAATAGTCGAAGAGCTACAGGTTTTAATATCGATATTTAGGCTTTTTTAAGATGCATCAAGATCGCGGCTGGAAGCCGATCCACAAGTTTCATACTTGCCGGTTTTCAATTCTAATCCAATGCACAGGCATCCCTGAATTGCGCCCCAACCCTGCCGGCGGAAACTGCCATTACAACGGATTGCACCGCACCGATTTCCTCATCGGTCAGTCCTTCTTCCCTGGCTACACCAAGGTAATGCTCCATTCACGGATAACACCCGATGGCCATAGCGGATGCCAGATGAAGCATGAGGGTGGTTTTAGGTTCCAGAATTTCGTTATAGCGCGCCGCGTCATAAAATTCTCTGTATTTTTCTTTCTGCTTTTCCGGTAACAATTTTTCCTCCTTTTCAAAAGAGGTTGGCCGGCTTTCCGCTGGCCTGTTGGCCCGTTGTTTCTGGTTCAGCGGCAACTCCAAGTGTCAAAACAGCCTAACCGGCTAACGGCTAACCGCCAAATCTCAAAACCTGAGCGACATGCAAGTCAACCCTCCGTCCATCTTGCGCACCTCACCGGTGTCCAGTTCGACTATTTTAAATCCCAGAGCTTCAAGTTTTTTACGGGTGCCGGGATAACCCCGGGGAATAAGGAGGTGGTCATTTATTAGCAGGGTATTGGCTGCATATGATTCTTCCCTGTCAACGACGATGATATCATATCCTTTCAGCTGCTCATTTGTGGCAAAATCCTCGGTGACGAGGAGCGTGTTTTTCCCGACATAATTGACACTGGATTTAAAGTGAAGTCCTGCGCCTACAGCAACTGTTGTGCAGGTATAGCCATAACCCTTTAAAATATGACCCAGCTGACCGGCTCCTTCATGGTTGGTTCGTTCGGACACGCCGATGAAAAAATGTTTGCCGACTTGAAGTACATCACCACCGTCCAGGGTTCCGGGAGGCCGAATCACCTCAGTTTTACGGTATCTGGCCAGGGCGGGGGCAATAGATTTTTCTTCGCCTTTGCGGGCGTCGGCCCCGGGATTGGTGATGACCGCAACATCGGCTGCAACCACAGCGGTATCTTCTACAAAATAGGCATCGGGATAATCCGGCAAGGCATCGAGCAAAATCATTTCAAGTCCGATGGATCTCAGTGCAGCGATGTATTCTGCATGCTGTTTGAGGAGGTTTTCATATTGGGGCGGTTCTTTGTTTACGGCCGTTGTGAGTCCCTGTGCAAAGTTCGGTCCCGGTTTCCTGGCAATGGCATGGGTAAACATAATATATTTTTTCTCAGCAACGTTGCCGGGCGATTTTGGTCGGCTGACATTCATTTTTAGGCCACTTGTGCACAATTTGAATGATCTCCCTGACATAGACACATTCACATTCCGCGTCACAGGGGCCGAACGCATCTCTGTCGCCACAATATCCGGGGCAGTTCTCGGTATTCGTTTGCCGTTCTGAAAATATAGGGCCGTCATAGAGGTCCTTGAATAGGCCGGCATGAACAGCAATGGTGGATTGGCAAGTCAGATGGTTGAAAAGGAAATAGCCCAGTTCAAGATTACTGAAATTAACCTGATAGCCCACGAAATCAAGCTTATCGTCTCCCAGGAATTCTTCTCGGGAAAACCAGGGGTTATCGCAGCAGGTACATTTTTTAAACACAGACATGCTTACACCATATCATCTTGCAACCGGGCAAGATCCACTTAATTACCAGCTTTCTGGAATTCAAGCCATGTTGATTTGTCCTCGCTGGCCAATATGAGTTGTGAACCTTTCAGATATATGCGGGATGTTTGGGGCAGGGCTTGCATGAATTTGGCCTCTTGCTCCATCAGATCCGGCGGACCTGCCATACGGGTCATACCGAAAGCCTTGCTCCAGATAACTTCACCCTCTTCTTTGAGGGTAAAGTTTCCAAAATACCGGTTTATCGAAGCAACTCCGGCTACTTTACCGTCTTCGTCACATGAAAAGGTATTTTTCGTATCTAGTATCAGGGGAATGGATTTGCTGTCCCTTATCATCTTTTTCAAATGCCATTCAACACCGGTTATATTCTTAATGCGCCGGGGTATAATCTGCATGGCATTGGTTTTTGTTCCGGTGCCTCCTGATTGGGTTCCAGTGCAGGCAAGCAGCGTTGAAATTCCGATGACAATCATCAGCGTTGCAAATTGTTTCATAACTGAAATGACCATTTCATAAATCCCAATTCCAAATTCAAATGCTTCCCTGCAAATAGCGCTGTCTTTTTTCCTCCGGGAATTTTTCAATGGCATATCTTAGCATGGTGCGTGGCATATTTTTATAATGCGCTTTTAAAAATGTCTCTTCAGTCTTCAGATTTCGCTTTCCGATTTCGCGCAGCATCCAACCGGTGGCCTTGTGAATCAAGTCATGCCGGTCGCAAAGCAGCATGTTGGAGATTTTTAGTGTTTCAGAAAACTCGTGGCGTTTGACAAAATGAAACGTTGCCATGATGGCGATTCTTCGATCCCACAGGTTTTTTGATTTGGCCAGGCGATACAAAGGGCGCTTGCTTTTATCCCTCAGATAGGCGCCGACGATATGCTCGGCCGAGGTATCCACCAGATCCCAGTTGTTGATAAATTCAGTGGATTTCAGGTACAGTTCGTAAATACGCTTTTGGACGCCATCGTCCCCTTTTTTAAAAATATGAACGAATAACAAAATTGCAAGCAGCCGTTCTTCATGAATAGGGGATCGGAGCAGAATCTCGACTTCGCTGACAGGCAAATCTATAAATTCACTTGCCAGCTTTCTGAGCACCGGCACCCGGACGCCAATAAAAATATCTCCCTCGCCGTATTCGCCCGGGCCGGTTTTAAAAAATCTTTGACTGACTGCGGCATGCCCGGGATTACCCAGCTTTTTCAGCGACTTCTTAACATCTCGCGTCTTCTGGTGGCGCATTTTTTTTGGTTTTGCATTCCGCATTCCCTGGCCCAGACCTATTATGCTATGATTTTTTATTAAGACAGTAACTCATCAGGCGTCCCAATTTGGGGCCTTTTAATCGAAGCCGTCACACCAGGGCGGGCCCAATTCCGATTTCGTTTCACTCTTTCGCCATTGCGCTGATAAATGCGTCGGCTTCTTTTATGGACGCTTCCATATCCTTGATCAAAGAGTTCACTTCGGCCTCGACAGATCCCAGTTCGGTTTGCAGGGAGGCGATGGCTTTGGCATTGAGGTTGTGTTTCAAAAATAAAACCTGATCATGAAAAGCGGTGAGAACCGGATCCATTTTTCTTTCGGCTCGCTTCATGGCACTCATTAGCTGGGAGTATTGCCGTTTAGTTTGGCTTAACTTACGGGCACTGCTGCGACGCAAACTGGCGTTGGAGTACTGGCTCAACTCTTCTTCCCATTCCGCGAACAGTGCTTCGGCCACATCTTCTACGGATTCAATGCGTTCACGCACGGTTTCTGCTCGTGCATTGCTTTTGTCGTATGCCGACTTCAGCTGATTGTATTTATCTTCAAGTTTCCCCCCGTCAAATTGCAAAACACTGCTGAATTTTTCAAGGGCAGATTCAAATTCCTCCTTGGCGTCCTCCTGGGCGTCACGGGCAGATTCGACGCGGTTTACCATCAAATCCCGCTTGTGGTAGCCCAGCTTTTCCATTGTACCGTAATAGGCGGATGAGCATCCCAGCAAAGCAATTAGCATGGTGATCATCATCGGTTTTCGCATAAATGTTATCCTTTCTATGTGCCGATTTCTGTTGGACCGAATGACATTTATAAGATGGCTTCTAAACGACCAGCGCTGCCATATCGCGGCCGAACAGCCCGATACGGTCTGATTGGTTGGCCTCATATTCTTATCTCCAATATATCTTCCTGGGTTGATCTGAAGAAATAAAATTACAGGTCTCAAATTACAAATAACAAATAAATCACAATAACCAAAATTCAAAATTCGATTCGGTTGCCTTCGACTCTTTCGACCTTGAGGCTCTCGACAGGTTTGCTCAGGACCGTGAGCCTGTCGAACCATTTGTAATTTGGTGCTTGTTATTTAAGATTTAATGGCAGGTTCTCACCGGCTATTATGCTCCCAGCCATCTCTTTGGCGAGTTGAGAAAAAATCATGGGATTCAATTATCTTGGTACTGCCACCTTCACCGTTTTCCCTCCATATTCGTGAACAGAGTCATGGGCCCGGACCATAACGTTTGTTATGGATTCAGAAATTTTTACATCGGACAGACTTCGGGTGAAAGGCTGTTCATCGACATGGGGATGAAAAAGCGTGCGGGTCCCAAGAACCGCGCCGTCGGGGGCTACCACATCCCACCTGTTGGCATAGTGGTCCCAGCCTTCATCTGCGTGACGCACCGTCACCTTGAAAAAGTAAGTATCTTTGCCAGTCTGCTTAACATCTACCCCAATAACATCTGCTTCGCCTGGATGTGCTTCCGTGGAGATTAGAAGCATCGCGGTGAACAGCATTACCATGTATTTCATGGGATTTCTCCATTCTTTAATTGGCCGGCAAGGTTTTGGCGAACTTTTTGGCTTTTTCGAGCCAATCTTTTATGTCCTTTTAAAAGAAGATATCGATTACCCTCCCGTCCGAAGCCTGACAGATCCCAAATCCACCGCTGCCAAAGCCAATAATGATATCAGTTAAGCGAAACCGGCATTTCATGATATTGCCCCTGTTGCCGGACAATACAGCATCTGCGTTTCCGTCAAAGGTCTCCACTGCTTCAAATGTGTCGGTGCTTTTCGTGGCGCCGGAATCGATGGCGGTATTTTCTGTGCCTCTTTCAACGCGTCCTGCAAAACGCTCTCCGTCGGGTAACGCCACCTGCAGGTCAGCAGTACCGATCCCCGAATCCGAATAGTTAAATGACACTCTTCTGGCATCTTTGCGCACGACACCCTGCAGGGTACCCGAACATGCCGTCATGACCGTAAAAAATACGATTATAAAGACATACAAACATTTCTGGATCATTGTCTAATCCTTTTTAAGAAATATCCCAACGGCATTGGGGATCGGCCAGGAAAACAGTGAATTTGCCTTGTTGCTGAAATCTATTTCAGAATGACCGACGAACTCATATTCATGTGCACCGGTCTTGATATACAGCTGGGCCTGGGAACCGCCTTCAGCATACATTGCCCGGGCAATATCAAGTGGAAGCTTTTGGAGGATGTTGATCAGGTCATGCGTACTGTAAGGCGAGCCGACGTGGATAAACAGCACCCTGTCTGCCTTATCCATTCCAATTGCCACTGTACTCCATTTTTTGGCTTGTTGCCGCCATACGTTTTTGCCCTTGCAGGAAATCATGCGAATGCTCTGGACCAGAGTTCCATATTTATTTTTCCAGATTTTGAAGTCCTCGCACTGGCGGTCAATGATTTTTACCTCAGGAACTCCGGTCCCGAGTCTGTCAAAGGCCAGTATGGTCATATCTTTGGAAATTCTCGGATTGTTGACGTGGGTTCTGGTGCGCATAAATGACACGCTGGTTTTATAATCGGCCTGGAACATACTGGCATTTATGGCGGCTACCAGTCCATTTTGACGGCACCATTGTCTGGCGGTCAAAGAACGGCCTTTTTTAGAGACAGAGGCGTTGAGCAATTTTAATTCATAGCGTCCGGGATCGATCCTCAAGATTCGGATTTTTGAGTCACCGATTTCAGCGAGTAGCGGGGAATCAAAAATTCCGAGCTCAAGGCCATCCGCAAGCTTTTGCCACCCACCTGCTGAATCGGAAACCGTGTTCTTGGCCAGTTGGTCAGCTCCGGCAATTGTCAGGCTATGGGCAACGAAAAGGCAACTTAAAATTGTTATCGCAATGAGTCTCATAATATCATTGATAGCAAAATACCAGGTTTCTATTCAGCGTGCAGTTCAAATTTTTTCGCCAATTCTGAGAGTTCATCAGGGCCGGCTTCATAGAAATTTTCAAGTTTTTCAATTTGACCGACGGTGGGTATCCGGACCCCCCTTTCCAGTTCACTTAATCTGGATTGAGGAATGCCGACTTTCTGGCAAGCTTGCTTTACGCTAAGTCCGCGCTCGGTTCTCAATTTGATTAATTTTTCTCCGAATTCGCGCATTTTAAATCTCCTTCCAGATGGGTCGTATTCATTCTGCTACTCTATTTGTTTATAAAACAACTGGTAGCCAGTTGTAAAGTGTCAAGACCGCTGTTGATTTAGTTTCGGGCTTAAAAGGATAGTATTATTTCAACCTTTTAACGAGGTTGAAGTCCCTGATTTGTTATAAAATTGGGTTCAGTGTCTAAATATATCTTGAAAGCAAGTGGTGGCTCCTGTAAAACCGTTTTTAGTTTTTTATATGGAAAGGAGATTCCCTATGCCAGGCGAAAAGGATAAAAAAGATCACACTAACACAATCAATCATGCTCCCGAGGACAATCTCAATGCTAAAATCGGTGTATTGACCAGACGTGAGGCAGAAGCACGCATACTGGCGCCGATGCTTGATGCGATGGGGGAAACCTTTGGACGTGAAAAAGTGTTGGCAGTGATGCGGGATACAATCGTAAATATAGCCAAAAAGCAAGGTGCCGAACTCGCCGGATTGATGGGCGGCGTCACGTTTCAGCATTTTGCAGATTCGTTGAGATTTTGGACCATGGACGATGCGCTTAAAATCGATGTGATTGAACAGACCGAGGATGTCTTTTCTTTTAACGTTACGCGTTGCCGTTATGCCGAGCTTTATGAGAAACTGGGTATTCGCGAATTTGGCACGGCGTTATCCTGCGCCCGCGATTATGCCCTGATCGAAGGATTTAATCCCGATGTTTCGTTTAAAAGAACCCAGACAATTATGGAAGGGGCAGCCCACTGCGATTTTCGTTACCGTCTTAACAAGTAAGATTTTTTTTGTCCTTCAGACCATCAGCCAATATCTATGTAAAGTAAGAAAAATGGTCGTGTCGATCCGAATTTATGAAAAATTCATATTAAAAATGCAGGATCAATTTTAATCCTTTTCAGATAAGTACCTTTAATTTGGCCTTTTATATTTATCGTTTGCCCTGATTTTAAACTGTTTAAGTATTCCAGCTCTTTTTCATCTTTTGGATAGAGGGTCAGCAAAGTACCGGGAATACCGTCAGATGGTATTGTTACGATTTTATAATAATCCGACATATAGTTAGCAACAAAAACCTGAAGCTGTAATTCTACGATTTTTCCCTCTATTTTCTTATTCAGTATCTCAGAATCTGTACCTATATTGCCTAACATTTTAGCCAATTCACGAAAGTTAACCTTGTCTATCGGGGCACTTGCAATCTTTTCTCTTTTCTTTTCAAAATTGCTATTTGTGGGAATAGCCAGACTTCCGAAAAGACCAAGTACCAATAGGCCTATGATAAATTTTGGAAGTAAATTTTTATTCAACCTGGATCCACAATAGGGACAATGTTTCCCGTCTGGGTTGACCGGTTTTTGGCAATTTTTGCACAGCGTTGAGTTATTTCTTTGATACATAATTATTTACTCTCGATAGTTATATTGTTTTTGGCGTATAATACTAAAGTTTTTTATAACTTCACCAACAACGTGTGGTTTAGTTCTACGTAGCGTATATCGGCATTATTAATAAATTACTTTAGATCTCACTAACTAGATTTTTGTATTGCTTTATCGAAAGTTGATTTTTCATTCGAATTTATTCTAAACTTGTCGAAAGGATCCTGCCCCCGCACCTGAGAACCATGGGCACCTCTTTAGGCGTCAGAGAGTCACGAAAAGTGGACAATGACACCCGGGCCGCCTGCGCAAACCTGACCGGCCTTCCCTATGAAAAATACTAGGGCATAGAATGAGTGGCCTGGGCGAAGTATTGTCCGTTTCTTTGCTTCAAAAAGCCAATTCTGCCTTCGTAAAACGGTGTTTTTGAAAACCGGAGTCCCGTGCCGATGCGCATCAGGCGGATGGAAGCGTCCCAAAAAAAAATGGACCCTTACCTAAAGGCCCATTTAATTCGATAATCTCTGTTTATCTGTCAATTTATTCTGATATTTTATGCCGTTTTTGGGTTCATCTATTCCGGTGTATTAGACTAATTTCCGAAATGGAAAATTTACTCGGCAGGGATGTAAGGAACTTCAGCACCCCACCATCCTTCTGATTCAGATTTTTGCAAATCTTCATTGCTAGGATTGCTGTATCCCCACCAGCTAAAAGTCATGTGATCATTCGTCTTATAAATGGTGTCGTGCTTATACCATTCAGCGGTGCAACCAGCTAAAAAAACAGCAATGATAAGTAAAAAGACAATTTTTTTCATTTCCAAACCTCCTTTTAAAGTAAAAAAAGAATCAAATCTCCACTCCATGTGGAAATCTGCTCATGATAAATACATCGCCGGCTACTTCTGCTACCATAATCCTCAGAAGGAAAATAAAGTCTTCATGTTGGAATTCGAAGTCGATAAAACCGCTGCTGTGCAAAGTGATATATTCTTTTAGATAAAATTCGGAGCACGACTCGAAGCCTATCGGAGAAAGTTAGCCACATTATATATTTCCCCTGATTGTTTCAAATAGATTGTTCTGATACCGCAGGAATGGTTTCAGCCTCGCAAATTACATATCCTAAAAAGTCATATTCCTCATCGGTCAGAATATTTAAATCAACGAATTGAAATTCAATCAAATTAGGTATACAAAGATACCGATATTCAAAACGTCCGCTATGGCCAAATCGATTTTTTAAACTTACGCTGCCATCCGCCTCCACTTTCCACACATTAGTATTATGAATTGTTTTCATTCGATTGAGATCTATCAGGGAATTGTGAAAACTGACGCCATCAAGTATGCAGGGATACGCAAGCTTATCAAGGATAGCTTTGAGAAACTTCACTTCTTGCTTTGAAGATTTAATGGTATTGACACCTATTTTTATCATAGCGGAGAATGCCATGTTTGACCTCTACAATCATACTAAGATTGAAACATCATGATCCAAAATAAAAGTATAGGAAAAAGGAGCTCCAGAGTTTATAGATTAGATTTCCAAATTGCCGTTTCACGAACAATCCAGAAATAGGACATTTTTCACATCAATCTCCTGAAATTTTTGCTAACCCCTGGAAGCCGATGGCTATCGCATGGTTCTTTAAAGTTGTGTTAGGATTGTGTGACAAAATTTCCCTTTTTCGATAAATGCTGGTTGCAAATAACTCTGGAACTCTTTTCCAAATGCTTTGCAGAACTTAACAGCTGCAGTAAATATGCCAACTGAATAATTCGGATATATACCATTAAATAATAGATACTTATCAATTAACTGCTGTCACCGAAGTAATCCAATATTGGGGAAAAAATTAGCTAAAATTGTGAAAGCAGTTACACATAGCGGAATTTATTTAAATACTTCTCCATTTAAACTCTAAGCGCCAGGCATCAAATTATACAATGGTTACAGTATATTGAATCAAAAATAATTTAACTCTTTATCTTATTGTAAATTGGTATTGTTTTTGCTCACTATAGGATCAGAAGATCTGGCAGGCTTTAATTTATAGCGGTTGTCAAAAACCGCCCCGTTATTTGAGCGGTTTTCTACAACCCCTTGACCACTTTCCGTATTTCGGAACTTATTTTGCAGAGCGGTACAAATGAAATTTTCCAATGACACTGAAAAATTTTTGTTAGGCTCCAAAGAAGCGTTTAATAAATTCCAGAGCCACCAAACCCCCTTTGCTGCCGTTAAGATATATTTTTCCGGATTGAGAAGTGAAGGAGCAAAAATTGATGGTATAGTCGCAAATAATTTTAGGAGTGATAGGGACGCTATCTTAAAATCCGAAAATAATTATGCCATTTTGATGCCTAATACCTCGCTTAAGGCTGCAGAAGCTGTATTGGAACGTATATCGCTAAAACTCTCCCGGCTCAGATACGGGGTTAAAAATACAACAAAAAAGCCACATCTGAATGCCTATGCCTGCATATATGGTGCTGGCGAAGAAGGTGCGAAATTACAGTTCCGGCATCTCGAGTTAATCAATCCTTTAAAGAGAAAAAATGAATCTGAAAGAACGCTACCTAAGATAGGAGAATACCTGAGGTGGATAGGACCTTTAAAGGGTAATGATCATAAAGCATTCAGCATAAAAGCATGATGCAAATTAGCCGAAAAAAATATTACATTAACTTCCCATCTTCTATGAACTAAATTACATAAAAACATTTTTTTGTTCTTGACCCCATCTTCTTTTCCATCCTTGTTTTTATATAACTATCTAATATTAAAAAACTTTATTTATTTTTTTAAAAAGCCCAAAATTTTGCATGTATCTTGCATATAGGGGCTTAACCTAATGATATCAATTCTAATTTTCTGATTTCATGCTTTTAAATCTGTAATGCCTTCGGTTTCAGTCGTGTCAGAAGGCAATCATACTATTCGGAGGAGATAATAGATGCCAATAGAAAATACTACCGATTTCTTTATAGGGTTAGAACAATCAATAGGATTGCCCCTTTGGATAATTTTGGCAATTGCAATCGTGGCTTTAATTTTTTTATTGGCCTATGTAATCCTTATTCCAATAACAGCAATAAGTATTAGAAATAATTTAAGTAATCTCAGCCAAGCAATACTCGCTGCCAAACAAGAGACTAAACGGAAATATCAAACGCAGTTGTATAAATATAATTGGAAAACCTAATTTGGGATTGAAAAGATTTCAATATATTATGTGATTTATCTTCCATCGGGTTCAAAACAGATCAATTGAAATTGGGTTAATAAAAATACAATAGCCTGCCTTTGTCAGACCTTCACCCTACCACATCTTGTATTCCTATTTTCTTGACATACTATATGCATTTTGTTATAGCACCCGGAACTAATTTCACCAAAGGAAATAGTTTTCAGGAGGTACCCTTTGAATGAAAGAACCGGCTATTAAACATAAAAATGAGATAGATTGGTACATAAGCCACAAGCCAATAGAGAAATACCTGAATATAGACAGAAATAATAAGTTAATAATCAGTAGATTTGTGAATATTAAATCCGAAAAAGATCCCCGCCGGAAAGATAAATAGCACAGAGACGCCTGTCATCTGTGTGTTTGATATGATCCACTGTTTATCGGTGTAAGATTATTTTGAATGGTTACGACTTCCACTTGATAACAGAAGAGGTGACGCGATGAAGGATCTGATTGCTGCAATTGTTCAGGCGCTTGTTGATCAACCGGAAGAGGTTTCTGTGAGGGAAGTTGGCGGCGCCCACACCATCGTCCTGGAAGTAAGTGTAGCCAAAAGCGATATGGGCAAGGTTATTGGCAAACGGGGTAGAAATGCCCAGGCCATCAGAACAATATTGAGTGCAGCCGCTGGAAAAAGACGCGAAAACTACATGCTTGAGATTGTTGAGTAGAGCGTTTGTCAGAATGTGGTGTAAAAACCATCGCTTTATTTAGCTGCAGATGTAAAGTCCGCTGAAAGCAAAAAGGAGTGCTCAGGGTAATCGAATAACCAGAACCGGGGTCGGGGAGTGTTTGATCACCCATTTGGCGGTGCTGCCGACAAAGACATCAGTGAAGGTGCCGTGGCCGTGAGTTCCCAAAACTATTAAGTCACATTTCAGTTCCCGGGCGGTTTCAACAATAACTTCGGCGGGGGTTCCGTTTTTTATTAGAATTTCGTCGGTGACGAAGTTCTGATCTGCGCCATCGGCCTGGACTTCTTCGGAAAATACTTCGAGAACTTCCCTTATTGCGACATGATCCCTTTTCTTGCCGATCAACTGATCCCGGGCTTCGGAGTAATGCCGATTTTTGATTTCCTCCCAGGTGCCGATATTGATCATGTTGGTTATAAAGTCTTCTCCGGGAAATTCAGACAGCACATGCAGGATCGTGATGCCGGCACCATACATATTGGCCAGGCTGACCGCATAGGAAAAGGCGTGCAAGGCGCTTTCCGACAGATCGGTTGCATACAGAATTTTTTTGATCTGGATGTTGGATAGATTAATTTTAATATCCTAATTTAAGCATGTGTGAACCGGCTGGCACCAACACCTTTCCCTCACGTTATCTCCCGAAATATAAATTGGGCAACCACAGGGCAATCCCGGGAAACAGCATGACAATGGCCAGACCGACCATCATAACCAGCACGAAGGGTATGATCGAGCGGTAGATATCCGCCAGCGATACCTCCTTGGGCGCCATGGCTTTCATTAGAAACAGGTTATAGCCGAAAGGCGGTGTCATGTAAGCAATCTGACAGGTGATGGTGTAGAGCACACCATACCAGATCGGGTTATATCCCAGGTTGATGATGAGGGGCACATACAGGGGGGCCACAATGATCAGCATGGCCGTATCGTCCAGAAACATGCCCATCAGGATGTAGGACAACTGCATCATCACGAGCACGCCAAATGGGCTGAGCCCCCATCTTTCGATAAACAGGGACTTGATGGCATGCACGGCACCCAGACCGTCAAAAACAGCCCCAAAGCAAAGCGCTGCCAGAATCACCCACATGAACATGCAGCTAACGCTCAGTGTATTCTTTAAGGTCTCATCCAAAACCCGCCGGTTTAACCGGCCTTTTACGAGAGCCGCAAGGGTCGTTGCGGTTGCACCAGCTGCCGAACATTGAACCAGACTGGTGAACCCCAGCAGGAAAAGCCCTGTCATGGCAAAAATAATGACCAGGGGAACGATCCCGGCCCTGAGCAATCGCAACTTCTCCCCCCAGGTTATAGTCTCCAGTTCTTCCTTTGATAATGTGGGGCCCAGGTGGGGTTGAAGTCTGCAACGGATATAGATGTAGGCCATAAAAAGGCCCGCTAACAGGAACCCGGGGAAAACACCGGCCAGCCATAGCTGGCCCACGGATTGTCTGGCGATCATGCCGTAGAGAACCAGCACCACGCTGGGCGGGACCATTATCCCCAGGGAACTGCCGGCCTGGATGACACCGGTGACCATAACCTTGTCATAGTTTCGCTTAAGCATTTCCGGTAAAGCGAGACTGGCGCCAATGGCCATACCGGCGACACTAAGCCCATTCATAGCGGAGACGGCGACCATGAGGCCCATGGTTCCGATGGCTAACCCACCATTGACCGGACCAAACCAGACATGGAACATGCGGTAGAGGTCACTGGCTATGCCGGACTCGGAAAACATGTATCCCATATATATAAATAACGGCAGGGTCAGGAGCGGATACCAGTTCAGCAAGGCAAAGGCCGCGTTAAAGGGCATCTCGGCCGCACCTTTACCCCAAAGCAATAGAGCGAACACAGTGGCGACCCCTCCGATGGCACCAAAGACGCGCTGCCCGGTGAGCAGCATGAGCATCATCGAAGTGAATATCAATATCGCAATCAGTTCATAACTCATGTTAGAGCTTCTCCCCTCTCGCCCTGGCCAGGTCCTTAAAAAATGTCGCTATCGCCTGCAACAACATCAGTAGGACGCCGGTTCCCATTATAATCTTAATGGGAGCCATATAGGGTGCCCATGCGGATCGATTTTTTTGCCCGTACATGACAGCGTATTCAATGCTGGAGTAAGCACCGTAGAGGAGAAACACCAGGTAGAAAATCAGAAAGAGACAGGTAAAAGCATCAACCGTCGCTTTTTTCTTGTCCGACCATCGGCCATAGAGCAGATCCATTCTAACATGGCCTTTGAGCATCATGGAGAACCCACCGCCAAGCAGGTAATAAGCGGCCATGGTGAACTGTGCCATCTCAACTGCCCATATGTTTGACTTGCCGAAGAGGTTTCTGGCAACAGGTTCGTACAGCAGGATCCCGATCATTAAAAAGACCAGATACATGGAAAACGTGCCGACCACCTTGTTGGTTGATTCAACGGCGTGCACGAAGATTTTGACTGCTTTAGGCATCTTGGCCCCTTTCCTTTGGTACCCTACCCATAATTGAATGGAGCGATTTTTGCTCGATCTGCACCGATCGCTTATGTATGCGGAAGCGATTCGCGAATGAACCTCAGTCCCCCGGAGGCGGATCTGTGGTATTCGTGGACCTTATGCATCAATATTTCAGCACATCTCTTGGTAATAAGTCGCTCAATGAAGTTTAATTTGGGGGTTTTAGAGGTTTACCCCGTAGTTGCATAAACCATGCTGCCAAATGGTCTGATCCCACGCCTTGTCTGTGCCTGGGGCCTAAGCAAGTCGATCTGTTTCGCACCAGCGGGGTAAACCTTCCCTGGCCGTTTCTACTTTGAAGCCAGGGAAGGCCACCGCTATGTTTTATTGGATACTTGATGCCCTATTCATTAGTACCGGTAGGGAGGACCGGCGTCTTTCATGGTTTGGGCGTATTCTTTGAGTATTTTTACCACCTTGGCACTCCTGGGGCTCTTTTTAGCAGTCTCGTCCCAGAATTTAAGGGCGGCATCTTCCACCTGCTTCCACTCTTCCGGGGGGATGGAGGTAAGTTTTAATTTTCCGCCCTTGGTGCGGTAGTGTGCCTCCCCCCACCAGTACCAGTGCTGCCGGTAATAGTGCGAACTGTCCATTTGAAGACGGAACAACGTCTTCAGGCGCTCCGGCAGGGCGTTCCATGAATCGGAGTTGGCATAATACGAACCGGCCCAGGCGCCGGAGATGGGATTGGTCAGATAATATTTGGTGACATCCGCCCATCCGACCGTATAATCCTCGGTGATGCCGGACCAGGCAACCCCGTCCAGCTCACCTGTTTGAACGGCCATCTCAATGTCCTCCCAGGGCAGGGCCACCGGGATGACGCCGAATTGCTGCATGAACCTGCCGCCGGTGGGAAACATGAACATTCTCAGTCCCTTGAGGTCGGCAAGCTTCCGGATCGGCTTGGTGGTAGCAAAATTGCACGGATCCCAGGCCCCGGCACTCAGCCAGGTGACACCCTTGATTTCCGAGAAGGCTTCCTGCCAGATTTCATTCAGCCCATACCAGTTAAACAGCACCGGAACATCCAGCGAGTAACGGGATGCAAAGGGGAAGTAGGCGCCAAATATGGATACGTCCACCGGTGCCGCGATGGAGTCATCATCACTCTGGACGGCGTCAATGGTTCCCTTCTGCATGGCTCTAAACAGCTCACCCGTGGGTACCAGCTGATCGGCATTGTACAATTCTATCACCATCTCGCCATCGGCGACCTTGTTAAACGCATCGATGGCCGGCTTGCAGACATGCGCGGATAGGGCTGCGCCGGCATAGGTTTGCATTCTCCACTTGATGGTCGTTTTCTTGGCCGCATGCACAAAGGGTGCGTTTACCGTTGCGGCTGCCACAGCAGCAGCTCCCACGCCTGCTTTTTTTAGAAAATCGCGTCTTTTCATTCTACCTGGCTCCTTTCATGTTGTTGGGTTAAACTTCTAGGTCAGAACTGTCTACCTACCTGCTGGCCTATGAGCTGTCAAGTTTTTTTGTGAATAGACGCGGGTATGCACTGTACGGAGTAACTTTTGTGAAGGACTGTTCGGCGGGCCATCATGCCGAACAGTGATTTGGGCTGCCCGGCTGCATGGGTTGAAAAAAAGGATTGACTCGACTCTATCCTCCGGTATATTTTTACGGCCTAGTCAACACCCACCCGCATAGCGGGTGGCTTGGATTCTTTCGCTGCAAACGCAGGAAAATAAAAGTGCGCAGTGCTTCATACGTTGAACTTGCAACCCCGCCATGGCGGGATTTGTTTGGCAAGAATAAAAAGGCCTGGGTCTTTAACGGACACCTGTTCCCAAGCCAGCCCCGAAATAAGAAAGAGGAAATCATTATGTCCGATTCAACGAGCCTATTGGATAAGGAATTTACTGAAGATATTTGTTGCGAACTGCTGCCTGAATGGAAAGGTCTGGATATTAAGATAACCCAGCTAAGCGGCGGAATTACGAATAAACTCTACCGAATTCAATCGGAAGCAGGGGATTACACCGTCCGAATTTACGGCGACCAGACCGAACTGTTTATTGACCGCAATTGCGAGGCGGACACCATTATAGAGATGGCCAAAATCGGCGTGTCGTCGCGGATGGTAAAATTCATGCCCGAGATAGGCGTCACTATCGTTGAATTTATCGGGGATTCCATTGTGCTGACCAATGATCACTTTTTGGACCCATCTCTTTATCCGAAAATAGTCGATCCGATTCGTAAAATT
>Ga0265303_10000920_pt1 | contig 17568 bp, 11 predicted proteins | sample Helome_2_FD_192494 | JGI IMG/M metagenome (GOLD analysis project Ga0265303, IMG submission 192494) | Marine sediment microbial communities from subtidal zone of North Sea - Hel_20160317 (Illumina Assembly) | ecosystem: Environmental > Aquatic > Marine > Subtidal zone > Sediment ... | reverse complement strand
ACGCGCATTTTGCACGGTCAGGTTTTCGATCTCGCGTACGCGCGCATGCAGATGACGGCAGACGTCACTGAGCAGCCGCATGCAGGCATCCGGATTTCCGTAGATGAGGTCGTAATAAGTACTGTTCGGAATTTGACAGAGGTTACAGTCAGCCAGCGCTTCTGCCGTAACCGGGTACCTGCGATCCAGCATGAAGGTCACGGCCTCAGCGAACGTTCGGCCAGGCCCCACGACCTCGAGGACTTTTTTCTCACCTGTCGCCGAAACCAGGTTGAGCTCTACAAGGCCAGTATCGAGAAAATAGAAACAAGGCGCAGGATCGCCTCGATGAAATAGCACCTCACCCTTTTCGATTTGCTTCGAGGTCACGTTGGCCGCCAGGGCATCGAAGTCCTTTTGCTCAAGGCCAGCGAACAGATAATGCTGCCTGACGATCGCGTATAAGGGGGATTCAGGGTCCATGAGCTGGCAGTCTAGCATTCCCTCTTTGAGTGTCGCGGAACCGGGCATTGATTGGCCTCATGGAAAGCTCACTCCAGTCTAGGGATTACCGCCTCGGCAGCCTTGACCTAGGTCAAGGCACGAGATGGGCGTCGCGCTTACCGTGTCTTCATGAATGCAAGTCTTTGTGGCAGGCCAGGTTGGTTTCCGTGCCGATAGATCACACGTATGAGTGTTTGCCACAATTGTTTGTGTAGAAGCGTCACTGGCAATATTCAGAGTTCGTATAGCCGCGAGCGACGTCCTTACCTGCATCGACCCGCGAAAACAGGAACAGGTGCTATGCACAGGTCAGTCGCTTTTGCCTTCTTACTAGGTCTCGCGCTGCCCGGTCAGGCCGAGACTGTTACTGGCGCCACTGCCCGCCAGGCACTGCCCTTTGATGAAGTCGTTGTCGTTGCGACAAAGCGCGAGACCGACATTCGGGACGTCGCAGCAGACGTCACGGTATTGGACAGCGCCGAGCTGCAGGCAATATTGAGCACATCGCTTGCAGATGCCTTTCGTTTCGTTCCAGGCGTCACGCACGAATCTTCAGGGTCCCGCTTCGGAACAGAAGGAATCACTATCCGTGGCATCGGAGGCAATCGTATCGCGATGGAGCTTGACGGGATCCCGCTGTCAACACAGTTCGATATCGGCAATTTTTCCAATGCGACACGCGACTTCGCCGATACCGGCCTGCTAGGTCAAATCGAGGTTCTGCGCGGACCCGCTTCGGCGATGTATGGCAGCTCCGCGCTCGGTGGTGTCGTATCGATGCGAACACTCGATCCTCGGCAGTTCGCATCAGATGGTCGAACCGGCGGCAGCGGCAGCGCCCTGTATCGCGGCGTCGATGAAAGCAGCAACCTGCAAGCCAATGTCGCGCTGAACGGCGAGTGGGCATCGCTGTTGCTGGGCGGCAGCTACCGCGACGGCTCCGAACGCGACTCGGCCGCGCTCGACGACCCTATGGACCACCAGGATTTCGAACGTGATGCCGGGCTCGTAAAAGTCGTTGGCGAGAACCGCTTCGGCCACGAGTGGCAAGTAAGCGCGATACGCCAGACCTACGATGTAAAGACGACGATCACCTCGGTGCTGGGCAATGGTCGATTCAGGTCAACGACACGCCTCGAAGGCGACGATAGCCACAGCATGAACATGCTCAGTGCCGAATACCGCTTTGGCACAGGCTGGTTCACTGATGGACTTGTCCGGGCTTTCTACGCGGATGCGGACCTCGACCAACACACGGTTGACGAGCGAGCAGCCGCTCGTTCACCTGCACTGATCGAGCGGGATTTCTTCTACGACCAGCGAATTCGTGGCGCGGAAATCAACCTTTGGCGCGACGCTGAATTGGCTGGATGGTCCCACCGTCTTGGTGTGGGGTTCGAGTACACCGAGACGCGCACTGAGGAATTGCGTGACGGGGTATCCACGAGCCTCGTCGACGGTGCCGTGTCCAGCGATATCCTCGGCGAGAGTTTTCCACTACGCGATTTTCCAATTACGGAGACTCGCGAACTCGGCGCCTACGTTTCCGACCAGCTATCACGCGGATCCTTGTCACTGATCGCCGCGATGCGCTATGACAATAACGAGCTTACCCCTGATAGCGACGCGATCTATGCGGAAGACAACCCTTCGACATCGGTGGTCGACTTGTCGGATTCGGACATATCACCAAAACTCGGCGCGATCTATCACATCGGCGACGATGTCGACATCTACCTGCAGTACTCGCGGGGATTTCGTGCCCCACCGTTCGAAGATGCCAACATCGGCCTCGATATCCCGCTGTTCAATATCCGGGCGATTCCCAATCCCGATCTGAAGTCGGAAACGTCTGATGGATGGGAACTCGGGATGCGCTGGCAGGGTGAACGCTCCCAGCTGCAGCTCGGTGTATTTCGCACAGACTACGACGACTTCATAGAAACCAAGACGCGTATCGGTGTCGATCCTGCGAGTGGCCGGCTGTTGTTCCAGTCAATCAACATCGGCGACGCCTATATCCAGGGTATCGAAGCACGCTGGGCCCGAGAGCTTGCCGGCCGATTCGCGGGGCTGACCGTGCATGCATCGGCGTACTGGGCAGAAGGCGAAAACCGCGACAATGGCCAGCCTTTGAACTCGGTAGGTCCGGCCGAAGCGGTACTGGGTGCGACCTGGCGTTCCGTCAATGACCGCACCGAAATACGTGCTCTGTTTACAGTCAGCGACGACTGGTCGCGACGCGACGAATCCGCCGGCGAACTGTTCGAACCTGCGGGGTACGCAGTGCTCGATTTGTTCTTTGCACACACGATTGGTGAACGACTTACGGTCAGGGGCGGAATCGGCAACGTCACCGATCGCGTCTACTGGCGATGGTCCGAGGTTCGTGGCCTCGCACCCGACGACGCGCTGTTACCGACGCTGGCCGAGGCTGGCAGAAATTATTCGATTGGCTTGCAGTGGGGCTGGTGAACGGTCCCTTTTATGCATTTATGGGAGATAGAGAAATGACCACGCTAGGTATCACCACGACTGGCCCGCGCTTGCGCGTACTCGCGCTGACGGCAAGCCTCATACTTTCGGGCCAGGTGTTCGCACAGGACGCTGCCGTGCACGAAGCAGAGACCGCCGCCGGTGACATGACCACGCTAATGGCGTCAGGAGAAGGGCTCTACGGCACGCACTGCGGCGCCTGCCACCAACCTAACGGACAGGGCCTGGGCGGCGCATTCCCGCCGCTCGCGAAATCCGACTACCTGATGAAAGATCGCACGCGCGCCATCGCGACCGTGATCGAGGGACGATCGGGTGAAATCACGGTCAACAAGGTCAAGTACAACGCCGTGATGCCGGGCATGGGCCACCTTAGTGACGATGATATTGCCGCGGTTCTCACCTACGTCACGAACGCGTGGGGCAATGAGGCATCGGCATTCAGTGTCGACGAAGTAAGCAAAGTACGCGAAGAAACCGGCCTCGTGGACCGCGCAGTCGGCGAGCGTCATCCGGGCGCCACCGAAGGCGAAATGCGTTACCAGGGCACTCCCTCGCCGATCCCGCCCGAAGAAACACGCGCCGTACAAAGTCCGGAAGGACCGACGTTGAGCGCGCAGGAATATGAGACCTCCACGCGACTCTACTTCGAGCGCTGCGCAGGCTGCCACGGCGTGCTGCGCAAGGGCGCCACGGGCAAAGCGCTGACGCCAGATATTACGCGACCGAAAGGCACCGAATACCTCAAGGCGCTGATCACCTACGGCTCACCTGCCGGCATGCCGAACTGGGGCACGTCGGGCGAGCTCGACGAATACGAGATCGATATGATGGCGCGTTTCCTGCAGCAGGAACCGCCCGCGCCGCCGGAGTTTGGCCTCGAAGACATGAAGGCCAGCTGGAAGGTGCTCGTGCCGCCGAACAAGCGTCCCAAGAAACCGCAGCACAAGCGCAACATCGACAACTTCTTCTCCGTCACCTTGCGCGACAGCGGCCAGGTAGCGATCATCGATGGTGACACCAAGGAAATCGTCAGCATCCTGAAGACCGGTTACGCCGTGCACATCTCTCGGACATCCGCTTCGGGCCGTTACGTGTTCACAATTGGTCGCGACGCCAAGGTCGACATGATCGACCTGTGGATGAATCCGCCGGAAATCGTTGCCGAGATCAAGGTTGGCCTCGAAGCCCGCTCGGTGGAAACGTCCAAGTACAAAGGCTACGAAGACAAGTATGCGATCGCAGGCTCTTACTGGCCGCCGCAATACGTCATCATGGACGGCGACACGCTCGAGCCGTTGAAAGTCGTTTCGACTCGCGGCATGACCGTCGACACGCAGGAATACCACCCGGAACCGCGCGTCGCCGCCATCGTGGCGTCGCACGAGCACCCCGAGTTCATCGTCAACGTCAAGGAGACCGGGCACATACTGCTGGTCAACTACAGCGATATCGACAACCTGACCGTTACCGACATCGGCGCCGCCCGCTTCCTGCATGATGGTGGCTGGGATCGTACCAAGCGCTACTTCCTGACGGCGGCAAACCAGTCCGACAAGATTGCTGTTGTCGATTCGCGCGAACGCAACCTTGCTGCACTCGTCGACGTAGAGAAGATCCCGCATCCGGGTCGTGGTGCAAACCTCGTAGACCCCGAGCACGGCCCGGTCTGGGTGACGAGCGCACTGGGCAACGCCAACATCACGTTCCTGGGCACCGACCCCGAAGGTCATCCGGACAAGGCGTGGAAAGTCGTTCGCATTCTCGATGGCATGGGCGGTGGCTCCCTGTTCGTCAAGTCTCACCCGAAGTCGAGCAATCTCTGGGTCGATGCACCACTCAACCCGGACGAGGCATTCAGCCAGAGCATTGCGGTATTCGATGTCAATAAGCTCGACGCCGGCTTCGAAGTGCTGCCGATCGCCAAATGGGCGGACCTCGGCCCCGGACCCAAACGTGTCGTGCAGCCCGAATATAACAAGGCGGGCGACGAGGTCTGGTTCTCCGTATGGAGTGGCCAGGAAGAAGAATCTGCCATCGTCGTGGTCGACGACAAGACGCGAAAACTGAAGCACGTCATCAAAGGCCCCGAGATTGTTACACCGACAGGCAAGTTCAACGTGTACAACACGGTAGAGGACGTTTACTGACATGAAACTCGCGGTATCAAGACGTGTGTCCGCATTCGGCCTGCTCGCGGCATCAGTGATGTCGCTGGCAGCGCCGGTTCTTGCAGACAACCATGATGATCTGGCGACGGCGATTATGTCGGGCGATGCCAGCCTGAACCTGCGGTATCGCTACGAGTACGTCGACCAGGACTCCTTCAGCGAGGATGCAAACGCATCGACGCTACGGATGCGCCTGAACTACGCAACAGGCAGCTGGCGCGACTGGTCGGGCTTTCTCGAGTTCGACCAGGTGCTCGAAGTTTTGCTCGATGACTACAACAGCGGCCAGGGCACTAGCACTGGCGATCGCGGCCAATATCCGGTCGTCGCCGACCCGAACGGCTCCGACCTGAACCAGCTGTATCTGCAGTATGCACCGAACGACGACTGGCGCACGCGCGTCGGCCGGCAACGCATCCTGCTTGATGACCAGCGTTACGTCGGCGGTGTCGGTTGGCGGCAGAACGAGCAAACCTATGATGCTCTGTCGGCGCAGTACAAGGGCTTTGCAGACACCACGGTCTTTTACAGTTACGTTGCCAACGTGAATCGTATTTTCGGTTCCGATGTGCCGGCTGGAGATCAAGAGCAGGACACACACCTCTTGAACGTCAACGTCGGCCTGAGCGACGCCTGGAAGGTGGTGGGCTATGCCTACCTGATCGACAACGACGATGCGCCGGCGTTTTCAACCGACACATTCGGGTTGAGACTCAATGGCAATGTTGCGCTGGGCGAAGGCACGCTCGCGATCATTGCCGACGTGGCAACACAATCGGACGCCGCCAACAACCCGGCGGATTTCGATGCCACCTATTTCAGGGTACAGGGCGACTGGTCGCTCAACGCATTGACCTTAGGCGTAGGCTTCGAGTCATTGGGCAGCGATAATGGTCAGGGCTTCCGTACACCGCTGGCAACGCTGCACGCCTTCAACGGCTGGGCCGACCAGTTTCTCTCAACACCCGGCGCAGGCCTCGAAGACCTCTACCTGAAAGTTGGCTACAAGTACAAACCCTGGGGTTTTACGCTCGTCTATCATGACTTCTCGGCCGAGTCGGGCGGTGGCGACTTCGGCTCGGAAATCGACCTGTCCGCCGGGCGCTCCCTTGGCGAACGCTACAAGCTCCTGCTTAAGCTCGCAGCATTCGACAGCGACGATCCCGCTTACAGCGACACGACCAAGGCGTGGCTGATGCTGACAGCCGGCTTCTGATCGAAACCGATGGCCCGGGCCGCCCGTATCGAGCGGTCCGGGCTTTTTTTTGATGCGTTCCGGCGGCCGTCAGATCCCCCTGCCCGGCGACCACGGTACGCCGGCTGCGTCCAGCGCGACCTTGAGGCCCGCGTATTCGACGTCGATCAGCTCGGAGAGCTCTCGCCGCACTGTATCGTACAGTTCACGCCCGATGGCGAGCGACTCGCGCTGCGCCGGCGTCGGGCCGTAGGCGTTCGAAGCGGGGTCGAAGCGTGCATGCCAGAGTCGAGCGCCCAATGGCACTTCGTCGAGCTCGTGGAACATGTCGCGCGTCTCGTTTCCGGCAAGACGTTCACGCTGCATGACGGCGCGTTGCTGAATCGAGTTCGCGATTTCGTAGAGCGAACCGTCGGCCGTAGATCGTTGCAGCACTTCCTTGATGGCATCGAGTTCCTCCACGATCTCGTCGATCGCGTTGACCGTGCCGTCGGCGGCACGACCCAGTTCGTCGACCTGCACCTCGAATACGACGCGCTGCTCCTGCGTGCTTCCGGCCAAGGTCGGCTCACGGATTGATTCGACTTCGAAGCTCCGGGTCAGCCCGAGATCCGTCAGGACGCCGTCGATGCGCTTGTGCATCGATACCTCGAAGGGACCCGGCACGACGAGCACGCCTTTGTTCTCACCACGCCAACTGTAGCGCTCATCCTCCGGTACCCAGGCCTCGAGTGGCGGGCGTCGCAGGTCCCAGGACACGCGGTGGAATCCGGCTTCAACTGGCCCTTCGATCTGCCGTACGACGCTGCCGTTGCGGTTCTTGACCATAAGCACGATCGCAGGCTCGTCTTCACGCTGCTCCTTGAGAATCGTGTCCCAGGAGGCGAATGAGACGTCCTCGTTCTTGCTCTCGAGTTCCTTCTCTGTCTCACGCCGCGCTTCCTGGCTGGACTGAATCGACTCAGGCAGGTAGTAGGTAAACGTGGCTCCGAAGTCCGGGTTTTTCGCGACGTAGTAGCCGTCACCCTGGCTGGACTGACAGCCGGGCTCGCCACAGCCCAGCGGCCTGCGCGGTACGTACCACGGCGCCTTACGCACGGGGAAGAGGACCGTGTCGTTCTTCAACATGTCGCTCGTGACATCGCGCAGCGGCGTGTAGTCATCGAAGATATAGAAACTGCGCCCGAAGGTTGCGCCCACGAGATCGTTCTCGCGCGTCTGTATCACGAGGTCGCGGAACGGAATGTTGGGGCTGCCGCCCTTGAGCTTGGTCCACTCGCTGCCGCCGTTCACGGTGAAGAACACGCCGAACTCGGTGCCAAGGAACATCAGGCCGGGCTTCTCATGATCCTGCACGATGCGCCACAACACGTGGCGCTCAGGGAGATTGCCCACGATGCTCTTCCAGCTACGGCCGCGGTTCTCGCTCTTCAGGAGGTAAGGCGAGAAATCGCCGCTCTTGTGATCGTCGACGACCACGTAGACGGTGTCCGGGTTGTGCAGATCCGCCTTGATGTCATTGACGAAGAAACGGTTCGGTACGCCGGGCAGGCGATCGATGCGCCGCCAGTTCTGGCCATTGTCCTCGGTCACCTGGATCAGACCGTCGTCGGTACCCGCATAGATCAGGCCCTCGACGAGCGGTGATTCCGACAGCGACGTGATCGTGTTGAACTCGGACATCGCGTACATATCCCATGGCGAGTCGAAGCTCCAGGTTCTGCCCATGAGCGGCTGCCGCGTGCGCTTTTCGTTGCGCGTCAGGTCACCACTGATCGTGGTCCACGTATCACCGTAGTCTTCGCTCTTGTAGACGCGCTGCGTGCCGAAGTAGAGCGTGGACGATTTGTGCGGGCTGATCAGGATCGGCGAATCCCAGTTGTAGCGATTGGGCGGTTCGCCTTTGCCGGGCTGCGGCTTGATGTAAACCTGTTCACCCGTCTTGCGATCGAAGCGCGCCAGGTTGCCCTGCTGCCACTGGGCATAAATGATGTCCGGGTTGTTCGGGTCGACGGCGGACTGGTGACCGTCACCGAACAGCGTCACGAACCAGTCGGTATTCTGGATGCCGTGCGCATTGAGCGTTCGCGACGGGCCGCCGTGGCTGTTGTTGTCCTGGGTGCCACCGTACACGTTATAAAAAGGTTCGTCATAGTCGACGGCAACCTTGTAGTACTGCGTGATCGGCAGGTTGTTGATGAAGCGCCAGGTCTTGCCGAGGTCGTAGGACTCGTAGATGCCGCCATCGACGCCGACGATCAGGTAGTTCTCGTCGTTCGGATCGAACGCCATCGCGTGATGGTCAGAGTGCTTGGTCTCGTGGCGGAGGTCGGTGAAGGTCTCGCCGCCGTCCTCGGTCATGTGCATCTGCACATCCATCTGGTAAACGCGATCGAACTTGTGCGGACTGGCAAACAGTTCCTGGTAGTAATGCGGGCCAGTGCCGCTGGAGAGATACTCGTTTCGCTTCTCCCACGACTCCCCGCCATCCTCCGAGCGCCAGAAACCGCCCGTACGATTCGCCAGCTCGATGGTCGCGTAGATGACATCGGGATTCTGCGGCGAGATCGCGAGCCCCGTCTTGCCCCGGTTCTCGTCCGGCAAGCCCTCCGTCAGCTCACGCCAGGTTTCACCGCCGTCCGTCGACTTGTGAATGCCCGTGCCGGGACCGCCGTCCAGCAACACGGCGACGTTGCGGAAACGCTGCCAGGACACTGCATACATGACGTCCGGATTGCGCGGGTCCATGTGCACCTCGGACACGCCCGTGTACTGGTCATCGATGTCCGTATTGCCAAGCCCGTCGCCCAGCACTCTGCGCCAGTTCTCGCCAGCGTCCGTGGACTTGAACAGGCCGCGCTCGCCGCCGCCCGACCACATCGGTCCCTGGGCCGCGACGAAGATCGTGTTGGAATCCCTGGGATCGATGCGGATCATGCCGATGCGCTCGGAGTCCTTCAAACCCAGGTTCTCCCAGTTCTGGCCGCCGTCACGACTGCGGTAAACGCCTGCACCATAGCCCGCATGGCGGCCGCTCACGTTCTCGCCTGTGCCGACCCAGATCGTGTTCGGATTGTTGGGGTCGATCGTCACACAGCCAATCGAGTATGCGTCCTCATCATCGAAGATCGGTTCCCACGTGGTACCGCGATTAACCGTCTTCCACACACCGCCGCTGCCAACGCCGACGTACCAGATGCTCTGGTTGTCGGGGTGTATGGCGATATCGGCAATACGACCGGACATAAAGGCCGGGCCGATGCTCCGGAATTCGAGGCCCTCGAATGTCGCCTCGTTGAACCCGGGTTCCGGCTTCTCCTCGTCGGCTGCAAATACAAACGGAGCGAAGAGCGCCAGTGCTATGGCGCCAAACTGCAAACGCTTCATGCTATTCCCCTTACTTGTTGTCCGGATCAGCGATTGCCGCCGTGCCGGCCTGCGTATTCTTCGGCCCAATAATACAGCTTCATGTCACGTAAGAGTTGCTGAAATCGCGGATGGGCGTTGATTTCCGGTTTCTAGCACCCCGCATTTGTCACGATGGTCGTCCGCCACAAAAAGGCGCAATATCGGAACGATCGCCTGCATTGAAAAGGGGAATATTCATGACCGAGAAGTCAGCACATGCACGAATGCCCGAGCACCTCGCGGCAATTGTCGCCGCCGGTTACGCCACCTGGGCCACCGATAACGTCGATCCTGCCCTGCGCGCAAAGTTTGACGAGGAACGCATTCCCGTCGCCGGCGTACGCCAGGTGCGTGTGTGGGGGCTGCAGGTCGACGACGAGCGCGAGCTGCCGGGGCTCGAACGCACCCAGATTCCGGACGAAGAAATCTGGGAGGTCAACCTCGAGGCGAAAAACGGCTCACGCTATGAAGTCGAGTCGCGTCTGCTGAAGCCCGCGCCTGCGAAATAGACTCGTTTATCAGGGACTGCGTGATTTGCAGCGAACCACGATTGTCTTCGATTACTTGCACCGCCGCTTCTATCGCTCGCCGCCTGCGATCGGGATCATCGATATACCGAGCAACGGTTTCGGCAAGGTCTCGGGGATCCCGGACCTGTTCCGCAGCACCGTACTCGAGCGCGGTGCGGCTGCTTTGTTCGAAGTTGAAGACGTGTGGCCCGAAGATGCAAGGCGTGCCGACAGCCATGGCCTCAACGAGGTTATGACCGCCGTGCCGCACCAGGCTGCCACCGATGAACGCGACGTCAGAAGCCACGTACATGCCCACAAGCTCGCCCATCGTGTCACCGATCAGGATGTTGGATTCGGCAGGCAGCGGCTCGCGGCTCTCACTGTGCAATTCGACCGTGTAGCCCGCGCGACGGCAGAGCTTTTCGACGCTCGCAAAACGTTCCGGGTGTCGGGGCACGAGGATCAACAGCGCGTCAGGATGGCTCTCCAAAAATATTCCGAACGCCTCGAGCACCTTCGGTTCCTCGCCATCATGGGTGCTCGCGGCAACCCAGACCGGCCGCGACGCGCCCCAGCGGTTTCGGAGTGACCGTCCGACTTCGTCAACGCCGTCTGGCGGCCGCAGATCGAATTTCAGGTTACCAGTTACGGTCACCTTCGTCTCCGGAGCGCCCAGCGTCAGTAGTCGTTCAGCATCGTGGTCCGATTGCGCGGCGATCAGCGTCGGCCTCTCCAGCATGTGCCTGATGAAGTTCGGGAACTTCGAATAGCCTTTGAACGACTTCGGTGACACGCGCACGTTGAGCAGCAACGTGGGAATATCGCGTTCCTCGCAAAGCCTCAGAATATTCGGCCAGAACTCGGTCTCTATGACGAACGCGAGCGTCGGTCTCGTGCGGTCCAGGAAGCGGCGCACGGATCCGGGCAGATCGTAAGGCGCGTAGCAATGCAGCACCGAGTCACCGTGCAGTTGCCGAACCTGCTCCGAGCCGGTCGGCGTCATTGTCGTGATGAGTATGCTTTTGTCCGGGAATTCGGTCTTCAGGAAATCGACGAGGCGCGCGACAGTGCGTACCTCTCCGACCGACACGGCGTGCACCCAGATGACGTCTTTGCCGTTTGCTCTTTCCACGAAGCCGAAACGCTCATGCCAGCGCCGCAGGTATGGCGCGTAGCGCAGGCCACGCCATAACAAGTGTGCCAATGCCCAGATCACGAGCACATAGACGCCGGCCGAATACAGAATATTCTTTGCGTAGACGAGGTGTTTGATGCGAGCGAGCATCAGCTCAGCCAATCTGGCATGCGATCGCCTGTCGAGCATCGAAATAGCGCTGGTAATCCTCGTCGACCGCGACGCGTGAACTGACAACGTCGTCGTAGGCGCCGAGGAGCCCCAGCAGCAACTCGCAGACTTCGCGCACGGCGTAGTCCGCGGAACCGGTCAGGTAGTCACAGATGCCCTGCTGCGCTGCATGGTCCGCCAGCATCGGGCTCGCATCGCGGCGCACCATCAGGCGGAGCCCGCACAGGCCAGCCATGCCGAGATCGTTGATGTCGTCGAAGACACAGACGAGCTGTTTCGCGTCGATGCCATGTTTCGCAGAGATCTTCTCGATGACCTGGCGCTTGTCCCGGATACCCGTAAAAACGGCGTGAAAATGCTCGCGCTCGGCGAACCGCACCGCCGTCTTGTTATTTTCGCCGCTGATGATTGCCGCGAAGGGCTGGTTGCCCGCGATGCGCCACAGCCCGTAGCGCAGCATGTTCGTGCCCATCGAATCAACTTCGCTAAAGTCGCTGGGCGCCTCGCCCTTGCGGCCAGCGTTGAAAACACCGTCCCAGTCGAACACGATGCCACGGCAGTCACGGGCGGCGGCGGCTATTTCCGCCGCCGGCGTCAAAAAAGTGCCACCACCCGATTCGAATAAGGCCTGAATCGATTCCAGGGAATGCTCGGAGGACACAGTCAGCCGCCAAACAGGTCCTTGCTAACGATGTCCTGGATATCGATGATGCCGATGGGTTTGTCGTCCTCGATGACAATGATCGTATCGACATGCGACTGCTCGAATTGCGACATGGCGTCATACAGTAATGCGCCGGCCGCTATCGTGATCGGATTCTCCGAGAAACCGAGGTTGCCAAGTGACATCTTCGCGACACCGGACCCATGCTCCTGCAGATTGCGCCTCAGGTCACCATCCGTAAACACACCCTTCACGCCACCATTGCCATCGACAATCGTGACGGCACCCAGACGTGACTCCGTCATCTTGAGCATCGCATCGGATACAGTTTCCTCCACGGTGCACAACGGATTCTGTTCGCGGATGACCTCTTTCACGCACACGGTCATCAGGCGCGTGTGTTCCAGGAACTGGTTGGTGCCGACGGTCGTCAACGCATTCTGGCTGAGTACACGCATAACCTTCCACGGAACCGTGCAGACGTGAGCGCCGGCAATCAGCGCCTGGCGAACGTGGTCAGGATGACGCACTGACGAGAACATGACCTTGGTGTTGTAATCGTACTTCTCGATCACGTCCACGCATTGCTCGAACAGCGCGTGAGCGTCATGCCCCTGATCCTGCATGCGGCCGGCAAGCGGGCATACAAACGCGGCACCCGCGGCCATGGCCATGTAAGCCTGGTTGAGCGTATAGATAAGATGCACGTTGACGCGATGCCCTCGCTTTGTGAGCGTATTACACGCGCGAACTCCTTCCTGCGAGATGGGCACCTTGAATACGGGCTCTCTTTCGAGCGGCAGCGTCAGCAGGCGCTCGGCCTCGGTCACGATCTCGTCGTGGGTGTTGCCCAGTGCTTCCACCTGCAGTTCCGGCACCATGCCGGACAGTTTCACGATCGCCCCATCGACGTCGGTGATGCCGTGCCGATGCATGAAGGTTGGTGTCGTCGTCAGACCGGTCAGAAAACCGAGTTCAAAAGCTTGCTCAATTTCTTCGAAGTCTACGGAGTCGAGGTACAGATCCATTATTATTCTCCTCGCAGGAATTTACAGGTTGCGCACGAGCCGGTGAATGTCCAGCAGCGGTTTCAGGAATTCGGCCACGTCATCCAGGTAGTACTGGCTGGCAGCGTCGCAAAGGGCCTCAGGGGGGTTCGGATGCGCTTCCACGAACAGGCCGTCGATTCCGGCCGCGACGCCTGCGCGGCCGAGGACGTTGAGGTACTGTCGCGTGCCGCCCTTGGGGTCTTTGCTCGGAATGCCGTAACGGCGAATCGAGTGCGTGATATCGAAAACCACCGGGTAGCCGCAGTCGCGCATCATGTAAAAGCTGCGCGGGTCGACGATCAGGTCATTGTAGCCAAAGGTGTAGCCACGCTCGGTCAGGATGATCTTGTCGCCGCCGACATCTTCGATCTTCCTGACAGGCTTCATCATGTTGTCCGGCGCAATGAATTGGCCGTGCTTGAGATTGATCACGGCACCGGTCTTGGCAGCCGTCGTCACGAGCTCGGTTTGCATGCACAGATAAGCCGGAATCTGCAGGATATCGACGACCTCGGCAGCCGGTGCGGCCTGGCTTGGGTAGTGAATGTCGGTAAGCGTCGGCAGGCCGATCTCGGTCTTGATGCGCTGCAAAATGCGCAGCCCTTCTTCGAGGCCAGGTCCCTGGAAATACTCTAGAGAGCTGCGGTTGTCCTTCGTGAAGGACGATTTGAAAATCAGCGGCAAGCCAAGGTCTTCTGAAATACCTTTCAGACGCTCGGCCGTCTTCATCATCATCGATTCTTCTTCGATGACACAGGGACCACTGATCAGGAACAGGTCGTCGGAACCGCAATCGATACCGGCGACATCAACGTGTTTGACTGGTTTCATGGCTTAGGTGGGAATCCCTTGATTTGTGGTGGAATCGGGCCGAACGCTGCCCGGGGGCAGGTATTCTCGCAAAAGTTGGAGATTCTGGCGAGCCGCACCGCGATTATCCAGAATGACCCGGCGGGCCCGGCGCCCCATCTCGGCCCTGGCCTCAGGGTCTGCAAGCAGTCTTTCGAGGGTTGCTGCGAGCTCCGCCTCGTCCTGCACGAGCGCCCCGCCTCCTGCTGCCAGCAGGTCTCGCACGGTCTCGCGGAAGCTGTAATTGTGCGGCCCGAACAGCACCGCGATGCCGAGGACTGCGGGTTCCATGAGGTTGTGGCCACCCTTGTTGCTGCCGCGGTAGTGCAGGCTGCCGCCCACGTAGGCAATGTCGGACATGGCGTAGAACTGCCCGAGCTCGCCCATCGTATCGACGAGCAGGACGCGCGAAGGCTTATCGAATACGGTCTCCGGATGCTTCGTCCGCGCGGTCTTGCGCACGCCCTCGAGACCGAGATTCTGGAGTTCTCCCATAACGGCCGGCGCCTCGGCCGGGTACCGCGGGACAAGGATCAGGCGCAGCGCGTGCCCGGCATCGATCAGCCGCTTGTAGACCGATACGATCACCCTGTCCTCACCGCGATGCACGCTGCCGCCAATAAGCACGGGCATGTCGCTCGCGATCCCGTATTGCTCGCGCAGCCGGCGTCGAAGCGCCTCGTTTTCCCGGGCATCCCCTGCATTGCAGCGGTCATATTTCATATTGCCCGTAACGTGCAGTCGATCGGGATCGACACCCAGGTCGATGAAGCGGTCCGCATCTTCCCCGGTTTGCGCCGCAATCATGTCGAGTTTTGCGAGTGCCCGGGGAATCAGGCGAATCCGTTGGTGCTTCCGGTAGGACTTTTCGGACATGCGCGCATTGACGACACAGACTGGAATGCCGGCGTCATGCACGGTCGCAATGAAATTCGGCCAGAGTTCGGATTCGACGAGGACGATCAGGCTCGGATCGATTGCCTTGAGGAAGCGCCGCACGATGAACGAGAAGTCGGCAGGAAAATAGATGACCGTGTGCTCGGGAAATGCCTTCTTTGCGACTGTATAGCCCGATATCGAGAATGCGGACACTACGACCCGATAATCTCCGGGCAAGGCTTCTTCGGGTTCGACCAGCGCTCGCAACAGGTCGATTTCGCCGGCCGAGGAGCCGTGCAACCAGATCGTCTTGCGCGCAGGGTCGGGGTCGAGGCCAGGCCTGAAACGCGCCCGCAGACCCGCGCGGAACGCGGGGCGCGTCAGCAGCATGAACAGTACCCACGGCAAAGCTATAACGAATACCGTTGCGTACAGTATGTCGAGCAGCATCATGGCCAAAAATGCCTAAAACCGGCTTGCAGGGACACACAGTTTAGCGGAAGCTGGCGCAGTCGAATAATAAGAGTGCAACTGACCACCCCATGAGCGGATTTGTTGTTGTCATACCGGCACGCTACGCGTCGACGCGCCTGCCCGGCAAGCCGCTCAGGCTCATCGCCGGCGAGCCCATGATCCAGCATGTTTACCGGATAGCCACGCGCAGCGCCGCCGACGAGGTGTGGATTGCGACGGACGACGAGCGCATCGAGGACGCGGCGAAGGGCTTCGGCGCCAATGTCTGCATGACCTCGAGCGAACACACGTCGGGCACGGAGCGGCTTGCGGAAGTCTGTGACCAGCGAGGCTGGCCCGATGACCTCATCGTCGTAAACCTGCAGGGCGACGAGCCCCTGATGCCGCCGTCGCTCATCGACCAGTGCGCCGGGCTACTTGCTACCGGTACCGCGGATATGGGCACCCTGGCGAGCGAGCTGTTCGCACCCGAGGACTACGAGAATCCGAACATCGCCAAGGTCATTGTCGATGCAGAAGACAATGCGCTCTATTTCAGCCGCGCCGCAATTCCGTTCAGCCGCGACCAGGACACGCTTGACGCCGCTCGCGGCGCCGCACTACGACATCACGGCATGTATTCCTACCGCCGTCATGTACTGGCGAAGCTCGTCGCGGCCGAGCCGTGCGTCATGGAGGAGTGCGAGAAACTCGAGCAACTCCGCGCGCTGTGGCTCGGCATCAAGCTCAAGGTCGGACGCGCGAAGGTCCGGCCCGGTCCGGGCGTTGATACGGAGGAAGATTTGAAGAAGGTCAGCGCCGAACTGTCCTGAGAAGAACAACCACCCCAGGAGGGATTTTCATGAGTATTGCTAACACTCGATTCCGCACCGGCTTCTCTCTGCAGGGCATGCTGTTCCTCGCGATCATGTCATTCGCGACGCTGGCCTGGGCCGCGGAAGCCGCTGACGCCGGCTCGATCGACACGTTCAAGCTCATCATGACGCTTTTCGGCGGCCTGTCGCTGTTCCTCTTCGGCATCGACCAGATGTCCGACGGCTTGCGCTCGGTTGCCGGCAATCGCATGGCGGCGCTCCTGGGAAGCATGACGCGCAATCGTTTCATGGGCGCCATTACCGGCGCATTTGTGACCGCTCTTCTCAACTCCTCGTCGGTCACGACCGTGCTCGTCGTCGGATTCACGACGGCCGGGATCATGACGCTGCAGCAGTCCATCGGCGTCATCATGGGCGCAAATATCGGTAGCACGATGACGGCGCAGATCGTCGCGTTCAACGTCACCCAGTACGCGATGATCCCGATCACGATCGGCTTCGGCATGATCTTTTTCGGAAAAAACGAGAGTACGAAACACAGTGGCGCAATGCTTTTCGGTCTCGGCCTGCTGTTTGGCGGCATGGGCATCATGAGCGAAGCCATGTATCCGCTGCGCTCGTTCGAGCCTTTTCTCGAGCTCTTGTCACACATGGAAAGACCGCTTCTCGGCATCCTCGTCGGTGCGGCTTTCACCGCGCTTGTGCAGTCCTCTGCTGCAACCACGGGTATCGCCATCGTCATGGCGGCCGAGGGACTGATGTCGTTGCCCGCCGGTATCGCGCTGGCGCTCGGCGCGAATATCGGTACCTGCGCAACGGCGCTGCTTGCTGCACTTGGGAAACCCGTTGCGGCGAAGCGCGCAGCAGTGGCTCACGTGCTTTTCAATGTACTTGGAGTGCTTGTCTGGCTGCCGTTCATCGGCCTGCTCGCGCAACTGGCCACGACGGCGTCACCGTCTCACCCTGAACTCATCGGCGCGGCCCGCATGGCCGAGGAAGTGCCTCGCCAGATCGCGAACGCCCACACGATCTTCAACGTCGCCAACACCGTGGTCTTTATCTTTTTCACGGGAACGTTTGCGCGCATAGTGGAAAAACTGATCCCGGAGCGTATCGAAGTCACCAAAGAGATCATCACAGCGAAGTTCCTGGATGACTCCCTGCTGGCGACACCACAGCTGGCGATGCAAGCCGTGACTTTCGAGGGCCATCGCCTGAGCGAGCTTGCCTCAAAGATGGTTCACGATGTTGGCCCGGCTATCCAGAG